>Ga0209394_1000053_pt1 | contig 102114 bp, 92 predicted proteins | sample JNZ201metaG_FD_184122 | JGI IMG/M metagenome (GOLD analysis project Ga0209394, IMG submission 184122) | Hot spring microbial communities from Jinze hot spring, China to study Microbial Dark Matter (Phase II) - JNZ 20120812A (SPAdes) (version 3) ...
TATAGCTAAGGGTCAAACTCTAGATATGCTTCTACAATCTAGGATGGATGTTTCAGAGGAGGAATGCCTTGAGATGATAAGATTGAAGACAGCTAGACTCTTCCAGGTATCTGCAGAGATAGGTGCTATCATAGGTAGATGTAGTAGTGAAGAGTTCGAAGCCTTATCTAGATATGGTTTAAAAGCTGGTCTGGCATTTCAGATAGTGGACGATATATTAGGGCTGATAGGTAGTGAGGAAGAGTTAGGTAAACCAGTAGGTAGCGATCTTAGGGAGGGTAAAAAGACTTTGATAGTAGTGTATAGCCTTAAGAATCTCCCACCTAAGAGTAAAGGTATCGTTACCAGGGTTCTCGGTAGAAAGGATGCATCAGATAGTGATGTAAGAAGAGCGATCGATACACTCATACGTTATGGATGCATAGACTATGCTAGGAGTATAGCTCTAAAATTTAGGGATGAAGCTATAGAGGCTATATCTAGAATCAAGCCTAGCCCTAGTAGGAGGAGTCTTGAGGAGTTAGCAAAGCTATTCGTAGATAGGAGATTATAATCTTTGAAGGTTGATCCTCTATGAGTATGGATCTTAGAGTCTTCCGAGAGGAGGTATTCAAATACGCATTGATAAACGCAGTAAAGTATAATGGTAAAGCTAGGGTTGAACCTGTGGTATCTAAATTTCTAGGTGAACATAGAGAGCTACGTAATAGGGCTAGAGAAGTGGTATCTATGGTGGAGGAGGTGGTTAAGGAGGTTAATAGTCTTACATTAGCAGAACAGAAGCGTATATTGGAGGAGAAATTCCCAGAACTCTTGGTAGAAGAGGAGCCTAAGAAGAGAGAATTCAAATTGCCTCCCCTACCTAATGTTGAGAAGTACTCGGTCATAGTTACGAGGTATGCTCCAAACCCGGATTTTGTACTGCATTTTGGTCAAGCTAGAGCTATATATTTAAGTCATGATTATGCTAGGATGTATAATGGTATATTCATACTTAGATTTGAGGATACGGATCCGAGAGTGAAGAAACCTAGAATAGAATTCTACGATGCTATAAGGGAGGATTTAATCTGGTTAGGATGTAAATGGGATAAGGAGTATATCCAAAGTAAACGTCTAGAAATCTACTATAGCATAGCTAAGAAGCTTATCGATATAGGTGGAGCATATGTATGTACGTGCAATCCGGATATATTCCGCTCGTTTATCCGCTCATCTAATCCATGTCCATGTAGGGATCTCGCAGTAGAGTATCAAGCTGAAAGATTCGATAAGATGCTTGAAGGAGTATACGAGGAGGGAGAAGCTGTACTTCGGGTTAAAACTGATTTATCCCATCCCAACCCATCTGTGAGGGATTGGGTTGCATTAAGAATAATAGATACTAAAGTACATCCCCATCCCATAGTTGGTGATAAATATCATGTATGGCCGACTTACAACTTCGCAGCTGGTGTCGATGATCATCTAATGGAGGTATCCCATATAATAAGAGGGAAGGAGTTCCTAGTCAGCGTGGAGAAGCAGATGTATATGTATAGATGGTTAGGTTGGGATTATCCTGAACATATACACTACGGTAAATGGATGATGATCGGAGCCGGTACCATGTCTAAATCTAAGATGCTTAGAGATATCCAGCTAGGATTATATAAGAGTTGGGATGATCCACGTTTACCGACGCTAGCTGCTCTAAGACGTAGAGGTATACAACCTGAATCTATACATAGGATGATATTAGAGCTTGGTGTGAAGCTATCTGAGGTAAGGTTTAGTTGGGAGAATCTATATGCGTATAATAGGAAGATAATCGATCCGATAGCTAGGAGATTCTTCTATGTAGCTGATCCAATAAGATTGAGGATCAAATCGATCCCCTTAACAGAGGTTACCGCTAGGATACCATTCCATCCGAATAAGGAGGATATGGGGTATAGGGAGATAAAGGTGAAGGTTAAGGATGGTGTAGTCGAATTGTATATATCGAAGAGTGATACCGTTATCCTAGCTACGGGTAATGTTGTGAGACTTATAGGTTTATTCAATATTAACCCCATAAGCGTATCGGATAAGATAGTGGAGGCGGTATGGCATAGTAGAAGTTATGAGGAAGCTGCAAAGCTTAGAGCTAGACTCATACACTGGGTTCCGATAGAGGAGAATGTAGCGATTAGAGTTGTTATGCCAGATGCATCGGAATCTAGTGGGTATGGGGAGAAATTATGTGAAACGATAAGTTTAGGTGAAGTTATCCAATTTGAAAGATTTGGTTTTGCTAAGTTTGATTCGAAGCTACCAGATGGTACTATGGTATTCTATTATACGCATGATTAACTTATAAAACGGTCTAGACATGGTATTTTAGCTCTTAGCTTATCTAGGATTAATCTAAATTCTGTATCTGTTAGATTAAAGATCTCTCTCAATTCATCTAATAGTAGGTCCATCTCTTTACCTCTAGAGAGTATGATACGCTCAGCAAGCCTCCTCTCTATATATGTATCGCAGAGTATGCGTAGCAGTTCATCTAGATAACGATATATCTCCCTCTTTAAGGCTAATAAGCTAGCCTCCACCATCCTCAACCTAGTTAGATCCCTATCCACTAATTCGGATAGTATAGATATCCTCTCTATAGCTTCCCTACAATCTTCTATACGCTTAATATTCTCGAGTTCTCCCTTCACGCCTTCCACTTCTCCACATATAGATTCTTCCAAACTTCTAATCGATATATCGAATACTCCATCTGTAAATCCTAGATCTATGGAGAATCCTGTTTTGAGATAGTAGTATTTTCTAGGTGGACCTATACTACTATTCCTTTTAAAACTGGATATTAATCCATAGCGTTCGAGTATATTTAGATGCTTAAGTATGGCTGGCTCACTCAGGTTTAATTCTCTAGCTAACTCTAGAAGATACTTCGGACCAACGGCTAGCGATCTCAAGATTCTAAGCCTAGTTTGGTTACCCAATACTTCTAGTAGCTCCTCGATACTCATAACTCTAAATCCTAGTATAGTCTAGAGAAACATTTAAATATTAACCTTTAGTTAATAACTTGGTGGAAGAAAGGAGGTGGGGTGTAGAAATGTCAGCTACTCAGAAATCTAGAGAGCTACAGCTTAGAGTTGCGGAAGCGTATGCTAGAGATGTAGGGAGGGGTATAGTACGTATAGATCCTAAGGCTATGGAGGAGATAGGTCTATCTACCGGTGATGCTGTCGAGATTATCGGTAAGAAGAGGACTGCAGCTATATGTTGGCCTACACACCCGGAGGATTATGGTAAGGGTATTATAAGAATGGATGGGTATACTAGAGCTAATGCTGATGTATCTATAGATGATAAGGTTAGGGTTAGGAAGGTTGAGCCTAGGAGACTCTCTAAGGTAGTCTTAGCTCCTACAGAGCCGTTAAGGATTATGGGTGGTGAGGTTTATCTATCAAGAGTTCTAGAGGGTAGGGTTTTAGCTAAGAATGATACGATCCCGGTAGGTATAATGGGGCGTGAGATATCGTTTATAGTAGTTGGTATGGAGCCGTCTGCTAGGGTTGGTATAGTATCTAGGAATACTAGTATAGTTATATCGGATAGGCCGCCTAGAACATCTACATCGGGTATACCGAGGGTAACATACGAGGATATAGGTGGTTTATCAGAGCAGATACAAAAGCTTAGAGAGATGATAGAGCTTCCGTTAAGGCATCCAGAGCTATTCGAGAGGCTAGGTGTAGAACCTCCTAAAGGTGTACTACTCTACGGTCCTCCAGGTACTGGTAAGACATTGCTAGCTAAGGCTGTAGCTAATGAGAGTGATGCATACTTCATAAGTATAAGTGGACCTGAAATTATGAGTAAGTTTTACGGTGAATCTGAAGCTAGGCTTAGAGAGATATTCAAGGAAGCTGAAGAGAATGCTCCAGCTATAATATTCATCGATGAGATAGATTCCATAGCTCCTAAGAGGGAGGAGGTTACCGGGGAGGTTGAGAGGAGGGTTGTAGCACAGCTACTAGCATTAATGGATGGATTGAAGAGTAGGGGTAAGGTTGTGGTTATAGGTGCTACCAACAGGCCTAACGCTCTAGATCCAGCTCTACGTAGACCTGGAAGATTCGATAGAGAGATAGAAGTCGGTGTACCAGATGAGAAGGGTAGGTTAGAGATACTACAGATACATACTAGGAATATGCCGTTAGCTGAGGATGTGGATTTGAAGAAGCTTGCGAGTATTACTCATGGATTCGTAGGAGCTGATCTAGCAGCTTTATGTAAGGAGGCTGCTATGAGAGCTCTAAGACGAATCCTACCTGAGATAGATCTCGAAGCTGATGAGATACCAGCTGAAATCCTAGAGAAGCTTAAGGTTACTATGAACGATTTCCTCGAAGCTTTAAACGAGATAGAGCCGTCAGCTATGAGGGAGGTATACGTGGAGGTACCTAACGTTAGATGGGATGATATAGGTGGTCTTAGAGAAGCTAAGGAGGAGCTTAGACAAGCTGTGGAATGGCCTTTAAAGTATCCTGAGCTATTCGCACACACTGGCCTCAAACCTCCTAAAGGTATACTACTCTACGGTCCTCCAGGTACTGGTAAGACATTGCTAGCTAAGGCTGTAGCTACCGAGAGTGAAGCTAACTTCATAAGTGTTAAAGGTCCTGAGCTACTATCTAAATGGGTTGGAGAATCTGAGAGAGCTGTAAGAGAGATATTTAGGAAAGCTCGTATGGCTGCTCCTTGCGTAATATTCTTCGATGAATTCGATTCGATAGCTCCTGTAAGAGGGGGAGGGTATGGTGATAGTCATGTAACCGAGAGGGTGATAAGCCAGCTTCTAACAGAGCTGGATGGGATAGAGGAGCTTAGAGGTGTCGTCGTTATAGCTGCTACGAATAGACCGGATATAATAGATCCAGCTCTACTAAGACCTGGAAGATTCGATCGCTTAATATACATACCTCCACCAGATTATGAAGCTAGATTAGAAATCTTCAAGATACATACCAGGGGTAAACCTCTAGCAGAGGATGTATCGTTAGAAGAGCTTGCGAGGATAACCGAAGGCTATACTGGTGCAGATATAGCAGCTCTATGTAATACAGCAGCTATGATAGCTTTAAGAGAGTTTCTATCGAAGTTTAGGGATCAGGAGGAGGTGAAGAAGAGGGTTAGCGATCTTAAGATATATATGAGACATTTCAGAGAAGCTTTAACAAAGGTGAAGCCGCTATCACCGCAGCTACTACAATTCTACGATGAGATAGCTAAGAGATTCCAGGAAGGGTTTAGAGCAGTCCGCCCATCCATGGAGGTTAAAGCTGAGATACCTAGTACAAAGTCATCTATAGTATAGCCTAACATAACCTATATAGCTAGTATACCAGCCTTCACAGTCTATGGGGAAATATTTAAAAGATCTACATCGATCTATCTATAGACTGGGGCCCGTAGCTCAGCCAGGCAGAGCGGCAGGCTCATAACCTGTTGGTCGCCGGTTCGAATCCGGCCGGGCCCATACAGGTTTAGGCTTCTCCGATACCCCGGGGGGTTTAGCCATTATTTCTCTACCATAATTCTTCCATACCTATTTCATAGATCTGCTGTTTATACATGTATTTTCTATGATCGAAGTCTATGGTTTATTAGAGGGTAGAGTTAATTAGCTGTGGTGTTCTAGGATATTCTGTTTCATGTAGGGGTTGGTGTGTTATCTATGTCTAGGATCGTATCTATGGGTTTAATCGGTTGTGGAGGTATTTCTTCAGCGCATGTAGCTGGGTTGAGGGAGCTCTATACTCGTGGGCTTAGGGTTGTACGTGTGGATGCTGTATGCGATATAGTCTTGGAGAATGCTGAGAGGAGGGCTGGGGAGGTAGAGTTGATTCAGGGGTTTAAGCCTAGGGTATACTCTAGCTTAGATGATATGCTATCTAACGAATCTCTGGATGCTGTAGATATATGTCTACCACATGATATGCATCATAGCGTTGCTATACGCTGCTTAGATGAGGATCTGCATGTGATTATCGAGAAGCCTCTAGCTATAACTATGAGAGCTGCTAAGCTTATAATAGATAAAGCTTCATCTAGAGGTAGGATTCTAGCTGTAGCAGAGAATTATCGTAGAACACCTGATAATCGTACGGTTAAATGGATAATGGATAATCGTATGATAGGAGAACCTAGGATGGTATTCTGGCTAGGTTTAAACTGGAGCCCTAAGCCATGGGGTTGGAGAGAGGATAAGCTTAAAGCTGGTGGAAGCTGGGTATTCGATGGAGGAGTACATATAGCAGATATCGATAGATACCATCTAGGAAGGGAGGCTTTAGAAGTATACGCTAAGAATAGGATATTCGAACCTGTAAAGGATGGTGTTAGATCAACCGTAGACGATGCTACCCTAGCTATAATAGAGTATGAAGGTGGGGTATACGTCCAATGGTCATGGTCCCGTCTAGCCCCAGGCTACCCGTTAAATCTCAGAGTAATATACGGATCTAGAGGAGCAGTATACATGCCAGGCTTAGCAAGCTTCCCATCAGGATACGTTAGGATACAGATGGATGGATACATAGAGGAGAGGAGTATAAGCTATATCAGAAGCGAGATAATGAAAGCTATGAAGCCTGAAGATATAGAGGAGCTATTCCCGAAGGGTATAACAGACTCATTCGCTATAGAGATATACGATTTCTACAAAGCTATAGTAGATAAGCGTAGACCAGAAGTCGATGGGATAGAAGCATACAGAGATATGGCTATACCTATAGCATTCTACGAATCAGCTATACTAGATAAACCAGTTAAAGTTAGGGATGTAGAAGAGCTAAGGATAGAGGAGTATCAAGCTGAGATAAACGAGTATCTAGGCTTAAAGTAGATACAAAGATTCAACGATAGACTACCTCAACCCTCCTACCAATCCTCGCAGATTCTAGTATAGCATCACAAACCTCCGCGCAGCGATACCCATCCTCGAAGCTAGCACCGTAAGGTTCTATAGGATTATCCTCAACCAAGCATCTTAGGAAGTGGTGAAGCTCGTTAACGAATGTATGCTCCCAACCGATTATATGACCTGAAGGCCAGTAAGCCTTGATAAACGGATGCACATCAGACTCCGTAACAAGTATCTCCCTCCAACCCTCAGTAGCTCTATCACCAACCATATAGATCCTCAACTCGTTCAACCTTTCAAGATTAAACTCTATAGAACCCCTCTCACCATTCACTTCGAAACAATTATAGTTCTTCCTACCAGTAGCAAACCTACTAGCCTCCAGAGTACCTATAGCCCCATTCTCGAATTCGACAGTAGCTACAAACGCATCATCAACAGTAACCCTACCCCTCCTAGACGGATCACCCTCTAAAGGCCTCTCCTCTACGAAAGTCCTAGCTACACCAGTAACAGCCTTAACCTCACCTACAAGAAACCTAGCTAGATCGATTATATGACTCCCAAGATCACCTAGAGCACCAGACCCAGCCTCCTCAACCCTAAGCCTCCACACCAAGGGGAAGCTTGGATCCACTAGCCAATCCTGAAGATAACGCGCCCTGAAATGATATATACGCCCTAAAACACCATCCTCTATAAGCCTACGAGCAAGCATAACAGCAGGTACAAATCTATAATTAAACGCACACATAGCTTTAACACCAGCTCTACGAGCTACATCCCTCATCTCCCTAGCTTCAGAAGCATTACGAGCTAGAGGCTTCTCACATACAACATGCTTCCCAGCCTCCATAGCCTCTACACACGGATCCCTATGCATATAATTAGGCAAACCATTATCCACAACCTCAACCTCAGGATCCCTAACAGCCTCCCTCCAATCAGTCGTATACCTCCTATATCCATATCTCAGAGCAGCCTCCCTAACACGCTCCAAGCTCCTACCATATATCGTAACCAATCTAGGTATAGCTGGTGGAGGCCAGAAGAATAGAGGTATATCCCTCCAAGCATGGCTATGAGCCTTACCCATAAACGCATACCCAAGCATAGCTACACCAACTTCTCTAAGACTAGACAATACGATCACCAGAATAATCTATAGACTCTACAACCCATTTAAAATTGTCGTAGATTCTCAAACCGTAAAATCTTAATAATCCAACTATAAGAGAGTATGGTGTAGTGGTAGCTATGGTTATGAAGATAGGATTCCTAACCGTAGCATTCAACGATTGGCCTCTAGAAAAGGTTCTAGACCATATATCTAGGCTCGGATACGAAGCTGTAGAACTCGCAGCATGGAAAGCTAGCAACCATCTAAACCTGGAAAGAATACTCTCCGGGGGTGCAGGCGAGCTTAGAAGAATAATAGAATCTAGAGGCATGATCATCTCAGCTCTAAGTAATCATCTAGAATCCCAGCTTGTATTAGGGCCTCACGATACCTCTACAGATGAATGGTTTAAAGGTACACCTGAGGAGAAGGCAGCCTATGGCGTAAAGCGTACGAAGATGACGATAGAAGCTGCATGCCTACTAGAAGTACCGGTCGTATGCGGCTTCGTAGGCCATCCAAACTGGGGTTCATGGTATATATTCCCACCAGCATACGAGAAGATGTGGGATAGATACTGGAAGATATTCGAAGAGAGATGGGGTGAGATAATCGATTACGCATCAGAGCATAGGGTTAAATTCGCTCATGAAGTACATCCGCAGGAGATGGCCTACAACCTATACACAGCTAAGAAGGCTATAGAAGTTATTAAAAGAGAGAATTTTGGCTTCAACTTCGATCCAAGCCATCTAGTATGGCAGGGTATAGATCCGGTGGTATTCATACACGAGATAGGGGATAGGATATACCATGTACACGCTAAGGATGTGGAAATAGTTAAGGAAGCTGTAGCCTACGATGGCATACTATCAACCGGACCATGGAGGAGGAGGGGTAGAGGTATGAGGTTCAGAGTACCAGGCTGGGGTGATGTAGATTGGCGTCGCGTAATCACAGCGCTGATCGAAGTAGGCTACGACTACGTCCTCTCCTTCGAGCATGAAGACCCGATTATGTCACCAGAGGATGGCGTCGAGAAGGCTATATCCTATCTAAAACCACTCATAATAAGGAAGCCTCTAGAACGTGTATGGTGGTAGAAGCAGCTTAGAAAAACCTATCCGATACCAATCATAGATCATAGAGGTAGATAAGGGTGTCTTACACCTGTGAAGATAGTAGAAGCTATAGTTAAAACCTTAGAGAAGCTAGGCGTAGAGTACATCTTCGGTATACCTGGATCCCAGACATGCCCGTTCTACGATGCACTATACTCATCCAGTATAAAGCATATACTAGTTAGACATGAACAATCAGCCGCATACATGGCTGACGCTTATGCTAAAATCACTGGTAGACCAGGCGTCTGCGATGGTACAGGCGGACCTGGAGCAACCAATCTGATAACAGGTGTAGCTACATCATGGACAGATCGTACACCTGTAATCGTATTCACAGGTCAACAACCGTTAAGCGAGCTAGGTAGAGGAGCATTCCAAGAGCTCGATCATAACGCTATATTCGCCCCCATAACCAAGATATCTATAAGAATATCAAACTCTATGAGTATCACATACATAATCAGAGAAGCCTACAGGATATCGGTAGAGGGGAGACCTGGACCCGTACATATAGATATGCCGCTAGACGTTCAGGTAGCCGATCTACTGGTAGAAGATATAGATCTCCAACCCCCACCACACATCTCAGAATCTAAGATAGATATAGAAGCTGTGAGAAAAGCTACCTCCCTCCTAGCATCATCCAATAGACCTTTAATAATCGCTGGTGGAGGCATCCACTATTCAGGTATAGGCGCATGGATAGAGGTTAAAGCTCTAGCAGAGTATATGGCTATACCCGTAGCTACAACCTTCAACGGTAGAGGATCGTTCCCAGAGGATCACCCCCTATCAGCTGGTAGGATGGGTGTAAACTCCGCATCTTATACAGATGAGGTAGCATCATCAGCTGATACCATACTAGCAGTAGGATGCAGATTCGCAGCCCTCAGCACACGCCGTTGGAGTATACCAAACCCTAAAGCTACGTTGATACATGTAGATGTAGATCCATCAGTGATAGGTTTAAACTACAAGGCTACCATAGCTATAATCGGAGATGCTAAGACAATCCTAAGATATATGCTAGAAGAAGCTTCTAAGCTAAGCGATACCGGTATATCTAGACGTAGAGATTGGCTTAGATTCCTAGAGGAAGCTAAGGAGAGATGGAGGAGATCAGAGTATTTCTCCAAGATATACTCAGATAACACCCCTCTAAAACCTCAAAGAGTATGCTACGAGATAAGAAGGATATTCGATAGATCGACGATATTCACCCTAGATGCTGGTAATAATAAGCTATGGGCTTCGACGTTTATAGAGATATACGAACCTAGAACATGGATACAATCAGGATGCTTCGGCCCTATGGGCTACGCGTTACCAGCAGCTATATCATGCAAACTTGTAAAGCCTGATAGGATAGTAGTAGCTATATGTGGTGATGGAGGCTTCTATATGAGTCTACACGAGCTAGCTACATCGATCCAGGAGGATATACCGGTTATAGTATGCGTATTCAACGATGGCGCCTTAGGCACTATAAAACATCGTCAAACACTAGCCTATAGCGGTAGATACATCTCGGTAGATCTATCAAACCCAAGCTTCGCTAAGATAGCGGATGCATTCGGATGCTACGGTCTAGAAGCTGAGACACCTATACAACTTAGATCAGCTCTAGATGAAGCTCTAAAAGCTAACAGAACTGGTGAAACAGTCGTGGTAGATATACGTATAGATGGATCAGAGCTTCTACCACCCTAACTATAGATAGATTATTAATCTTCAAAGATGCATCTGTATACGGTGTTCACAATCCATGTACAATCTAGCATATGGAAGCCTCAGATCGTATGAGATTAAGCTTCCTAAGAAGATAGTATTCGGTATAGGCTCCCTAGATAAGCTAGGTTTAGAAGCTAAAACCCTAACCGAAGGTAGGAGTACGCTCATAGTCACAGATGAGAATATAGCTAGGATAGGTATAGCTAGTAGAGTTGAAAGGATACTCCTAGACGAAGGCTTCAAAATAGAAATCTTCGATAAGGTGGAATCAGAGCCATCCATAGATACTGCTGAAGCTATATCGAGATACGCTAGATCTGCTAGATTCGATCTAGTCATCGGGGTTGGAGGTGGAAGCGTCATGGATATGGCTAAGATAGCTTCGATAGCATCAACCAATCCTAAACCAGTTAGAAACTATATAGGCATCAACCTAGTAGAGAAGCCAGGCCTACCCCATATACTCATACCAACCACAGCTGGTACAGGCTCAGAAGCTACAGATATAGCGGTGGTAACGCTACCAGAGGATGAGGTTAAATCCTCCGTGATAAGCCCTTACCTACTCCCAGATACAGCCTTAATCGATCCAAGCCTAACATACACGCTTCCACCTAGAATAACAGCCTCGACCGGTCTAGATGCTATAAGCCATGCACTCGAAGCATTAATGTCGGTAAACTCAAACCTTATAACAGATATACTAGCATTAGAAGCTTTAAAGCTAGCATATATATACCTACCAGAAGCATACAGCTCACCAAACCCTGAGAATAGATACTATATGAGTCTAGCAGCCCTACTCGCAGGTATAGCGTTATGTAACGCAGGCGTATGCCTAGGACATGCATTAGCATACACATTCGCTGTAAAATATAGAGTACCGCATGGAGTATCATGCGGCTTAACCCTACCATACGCGTTCGAATACAACTCTATAAGCATCGATCGGAAGATACCATGTATAGCGAAATCAATGGGTGTAGAGGTGGAAGGTAGAAGCATAAAGGAGTTATCCAAAACAATAAAAGATAATCTACTCAAACTACTAGAAAAGCTAGGTATACCTACAAAGCTAAGACAGCTAGGCATAGAAAGAAACGATATACCAACCCTAGCTTCAAAACTCCTATCCCTAGAAAGACTACTAAAACGCAATCCTAGAACAGTAACTATATATGAAGCATTAGAAATCATAGAGGAAATGTGGTAAACCCAAGGCATCCAGGTAAAAACCTAGCATATCATAGAAGCATGCGACCCCATCTCGAACAACACTCATGTAGTATGTATAGTTAGAACGAGGTTAGCTAAGATTTAGTTATAAACAATCATGTTAGCATAATTATATCTAGTCGTAGTGTAGCAGTTTTATACAACCCGCTATGAATAGCGGTAGCGTTAAAGATATACTTCTAATAGGTCTCGACGGTGCTATGTATCACTTCATAGAGGAGCTTGTAAAAGAGGATCTACTACCAAATATATGTAGGCTTATGGATGAAGGTGTGTATGGTGAAGCACTCCCCTGCCCCCCAACCGATACCCCTACCAACTGGACGACGATAGCTACAGGCTCATCTACAGCTACGCATGGTGTTACAAGCTTCTACATACATATACCTGGCGAACCCTATGAATTAGGGCAGAGAAATAGGTCTAGGGGGCAGCTTAGAAGGTACTGTAAAGCTGAGTATATATGGGATATCGCAGATAGATATGGTATAAGATCGCTAGTTCTAAACTATCCAGCCGGATGGCCTGGAGGAATGAGGAACGGCTACGTATGCCTATATACCTGGCCTATGCCTGAATCCGTTCCTCGGATCCTAGCTGGAGCTAGGGATTATACTCTAGAGAAGGGTGTAGCTGTAGAACCGTTTAGAAAGGATATAGAATCAGCTTATAGATTTAGGCTTAAGGTTGAAGGAGGCTTTATAGATGAATCTGAAGCCTTCGATCTATACCTAACTAGATTGAAGGATAGCAGCGAATATAGGCTTGCTATACCTAGAGCTGAAGATTACGAGTTAATCAAACCTGGAAGATGGAGTGATTGGATAGAAGCAACGTTTAAGATAGTTGGTAGCAGGTCGGATGTTCAGATGTTTAGCGGGTTTATCAAAGGTATTTTTAAGCTTAAGTTTTTAGAAGCTTCTGAGAACCGTTTGAAAATTCAAGTTAGCGAAATCTACTCTACCAGAGGCTGGATGGATCCTGGAGGCTTGGAGCGGGATACCATCGCATATACGCATTACCTAGCTGATGAGGAGTCTATATTAGAGTATGGTAGAAGCAGGTTTATATACGATATTTCGGGTATGGAGGCTGAGTTTTTAGCTAGACAGAGGATCGAAGCTTACAGGCTTGCCAGAATTACGAAGTATCTCAGGGAGCGTATAGGTTGGCATCTATGCTTCCTCCACTACCATATCATGGATAGCGTGAATCATAGATTCCTAGGTTTGCTGGATCCGAAATTCCCATTCTATGATGAGGAGAAGGCTAGGTATGCGTGGAGATACTTCATAGAATCTTATAAGATCATCGATGAGTTTATAGGCCTACTATTAGAATCATGCGCTACACCAGATACGCTTATCATAGTTGTCTCAGATCATGCAGCAATACCTGCATGGAGGGTCGTCAACATAAGAAGGATCTTCATCAACGAAGGCTTACTATCCTATAAGGCTAGTCCAGACGGTTATCTCGTAGATTGGAGTAGAACAAAAGCCTTCCCATGGATTGAACCCCTCATGGTTTGGATAAACCTTGTAGGTAGAGATCCAAACGGTATAGTAGAAGCGAAGGATTATGAAGATCTAAGAGAGCAGGTCGTAGATATACTTCAAAACCTAAGGGATCCTGATACAGGTAGGAAGATAACTGCCATGGTTTTGAGAAGAGAGGAATCTGTCAACATAGGGCTTGGAGATGAGAGGACAGGTGATATAGTCTACTTCCTAAAACCACCGTATACCATATGGCATGGCCCTACAGAAGATCTACTAACCTATAAAGCAACCGAGGATCATCTGAAAGATTGGCTTGTAAGAGATCAATCTAGGATTACAGGTATACATGGATACTATCTACCAAACGAAAGGATGGATAGATTCTCAAACACCGCTATATTCATAATGAATGGGCCTCACGTAAAGAAAGGTGAAAAGCTAAAGAAGCCTATAAGATTAACAGATATAGCTCCGACAATATCATACCTACTCGGGATCCCAGTACCGAGAGACTGTGAGGGTAGAGTTATCTATGAAGCTCTAATCTAACATGCTGCACAACTATCGTATGATAATAGAAGCCAAATCTATGATTAGGAGGATTATACAAGAAATATTAGCCTATGTCGGTTTCAATAAAACCAGTCGAGCATCTGAAACCCTTATATCTAATAATGTTAGTCTAATTATCGACATATCCATCATGTTAGTAAGCCGTGGTTTAACTTTCTGTTTCATGTTCGAGAGCTCCTATATCAGGTGCTTTTCCATAGTAGTTATCGTTGAAATTCGGTATGTATACTCCTGCATCTATGCACGGGCTATTTGAGGATAGTCTAAAATCCATTATATCAGGTGAGATGAAAAGGCTATCTGCAGAGATACCATTCTTTTCTAGGTTTAGTAAAGTTCTTAGTGTATATAGGGTTGTATATTCTTTTCCCTGTATAATCACGAACTTTGAATGAAGCCCGCTTATGTACATGTTATCATAATCGTAGCTACTCTCATCGTATACGGTATCTGCTAATATGTAATTGTCTGATGATAAATGTAGTATATTGTTACGTGTAATTAGACGTGAGAATTTAGCGCTTGTATCTCCTATACCTATAGGGGGTTGTCTCCATTCTGGTGAAGGCTGTGTTATCGATGAATAGAAGGTGTTATGGTATAGGTATTTCCATCCGCTGGATGCGTATCCGCTATTCAGTTTCACACCCATTAAACGGAAGTCTATACAGATGTTTCTGAAGACGTATATAGGTCCGTATGTTATCGGAGCTAGGGATATAGCACATAAGGAGTTTACTATGAAGTTATTCCACATCCTAAAATTTATCCCAGATCCTTCCGGTTCTAATCCATCATCTCCTACGTTCGCTATATAGTTATCGTGTATATCTGTATCCCTTATTATCGTCGTATTATAGAGATCTCCCCATGAGGATGCTGCTATACCGTTGAATAATCCCTCAATCCTGTTAAACCTTACGACATTCCCAGATCCTGCATGACTGAGAGATACGCCAGAACCCTCTGCTTCTGTACCTTTAACCATATCCCATGGCCATTTGATTATACCTGTATCCCAGATAACATTATTCTGGATTATACAATCTGCTACACGTTGGGAGAGTAGGATACCGGTATTAACGTTATGTATATGGCATCCTTCGATTATACATCCTCTATAACCTCTCCTCACAGCTACCCCGCATGATGCATAGGCTACTTCTATATCAGCTATCCTTACATAATTACCGGATATCCGTATCAGATAATCTACGAACGATACATGTAGCTCCACCCTAGATGGATGAGCACCATCGAGTGTAGCTATGTATAATCGGCCTGTCGAAGAATCGTAGAACCAGCCACCCCTATATCCTACCCTCGCTGCTAGGAGATCTTCAAGAGATGTATAATGGTAGAGCCTCTCTACTCCTTGAGCGATATAGGTTGGCTCTCTACGAACATCTAAGAAGTATACCCCTTCCCTATATTCTATCCACTCCACTCTGCCATCCAGTATACTCCTATCCGAACCATATAGTGTAGCTATCTCGTCAGGGTATCCTTTAATCGTTATATATCTATCTGGGAGACCTGATATAGCTACATCTACAGTTCCATTTACATAATATACTCCCCCCCTCAAGTATAGTGTATCGCCTGGCTGAAGCTCTGATACAGCTCTAGATATAGTTCTCCAAGGCTGCTCGAAGCTTCCAGGATTCCTATCATCACCATCCGGCGATACGTAGAACACCCTCCCTATGGCACCATATACATCACTAGGTTCAGATCTAGTTTTGAAGACTGTATGTAATTCAGATCGATCCACACCATCTGGATCTTCGATAGTGATTATAATCTCGTACTCTGTACCAGGATTAAGGTACACTAGGCTTCCGGCTAGTTGCTTCAATTCTCTTAGAGGTGAAAGAGGATGCCCCTCCCTCCACACCCTATCTACCGTAGATCTAAACCTAACAGAGGCTTTATTATTAAAATTCTCATCGCCTTGATAAGTAACTATTATCCCGGCAGAGTTTATAGTTGGGTAGACAGCTACATCTAAGATTCTAGTAGCTTTCTCAGATCCTAAGACGAAGTAGAAGATAGAGATGGTAGCAGAAGATATTGAAATAGCTATGATTAAAAGAATAGCAATCAGCTTCCTTCTATTCATCAGAATCCCCATTCTAGAAAATCTATCTTTATCATAATAAGTTTTAGCCTATCGTTTAAGAAAGGCCGCCGCCGGGATTTGAACCCGGCCTCCAGGCTCCACAGGCCTGTGCGCTGCCAGGCTACGCTACGGCGGCCGTTATTCATCAGGGTTTAATGTATAATCCCCTCTATATAGGTTTGAATACTTAACTATAAGGGTTTAGGCTCTTCACGATATAGTTGTGGTTGGTGATAACCGTGGGGTTTAATAGGTGGGATGCTGAATCTTGGATCGACAGAGTTGAGCCTAGCTGGTTTACTCCTAGACTAGGTCGTAGAGTTTATAGGTTTATAAAGCCTATTAGAGAGTTTAAGTTATGGTCTGGTAGTGGAGAGATATTCTGTTCTCGTATACCGCCAGATGCATCTATAGATTCTATCCCATCCTACAATTATTCTACAGCATATCTTCTAACGTCTGGTATACTTTCGTCTATAAGATCCGTTAGTAAGGTTCTAGTAAAACCCAATAATACAGGCTTTATAGGAGCTTTTATAAGCGATCCCAGGCTTCGTAAGATTATGCGTATCCATGGTATCAGCTTGGATCCAGATCTACAGCCTATAGCCTCTCAACCCTCTATGATCGCAGGTATAGTAGATGCTCTCATAGATCATGGAGTAGATGTAATCGATATAGGTGAGAATATGCTTTGGCGTGGTGGCACTCCTAGAGCCTTCTGGGAGACTGGATACCTAAAGATATTCAGGGGTGAAAGGTATCGTGGTAGAGTATTCTTCGTAGATTTCTATGAAGGTGAATCTATAGAGTTAGAGACTATAAAGTTGGATAGTGTTGACGGGTATGATCTAGGATTCTATACCGAAGCTAAGCCTCCTAGAGCGTTATTCGATGAAAACTATGATCTAGTAATAATAGCATCGTTAGCTAAAACCCATAATTGCTCATACTACTCGCTTATAGCTAAAAATTTTAGTGTAACATGGAATCCTAGAAGGATTAGATGGCGCATACACGGTATACCTTTAAGGATATTCAATGATAGAGGTTATATCGAAGATATACTCGGATTAGAAGCTGCGGAAGGTATAGAGTATAGGGTGTATACGATTTCATCAAACGATAAACGTTACGTGATAATATCTAATGGCTTACTCTCCTCATCCCCCCTATCAGTATACGAAGTTGGAGGAGAACTGCTAGCTCAAGTCGATCCGCACCATCTAGAAGGTCTCAGCCTCTCTACATTGATGATAGGTATAGGATACCTGATAGCGAGATTTTCGGTAATATACTCCGCGATCGTTAAAAAACTTAAAGCTAAAGGTGCTAAGATCGCTGGGTTGATATCGGGTATAGTCGGTCAAGAAGGTGAGGGTCCACTTATATACGGTTACAGGAGGTTCGGAGGGTTTGCTTTAGCTGGTTTCGATACACCAGCTCTAGAAAGCTTAGCTCTAGATATAATGTTCGGTTATAGCAATCTAAATTTCATAGATCAGATGCGTATATTGAATCGTAGATTAGCTAGAAGATATAGGGTAGAGAAAGCCATACCAGATATATCATACCCATGGACTATAGATCTACTAGCTAAACTTACAGGAGAACATCTAGATCCGAGAGATTTAACAGTTACATTGATAGATTTCGTAGGGAGGGAGATAAGAAACCCGTGGGATATAAGATCTGGAAGACCGTTCAAACCTTCTAAAGCATTATACATCCCTCAACTAGAGTGGATTAAGCTATTGTACACGGATAGACGTATCTTCAAAAGATCTATGGACTACGTAGATAAGGGTATAGAGATACCGTTAATACCACCATCATGATATACTAATGTTGTATCGTATACTAACCCTGGGGGTGGCTGCTATACCATCAGATACAAGTAGAATATATATCGTTAAACAAGCTATGGAAGATTACGGTATAGATCTACTAGTATGTAGAAATCCTGAGAACGTACTTTTCCTCTCAGGTTACTGGCCTCTAACAGGCTGGTCGCTGATCCTAATACCGCTAGATGGCGATCCAGTACTCATCATACCTAGATCTGAGATAGATTATGTCGAGGATTCTTGGGTTAAGAATGTATATACATATGAAGCTGAAAGATTAGAGTATACATGGAATCCATACAGATTCATAATGGAGATACTCGAAGAAATAGGTTTACCTAGAGGTATTAGAGTTGGATGCGAACTCGGCATGGAAACTATAGCTACAGGTACGATCGCAGGGGAGGCGAGCTATGCATGCACACCTACCTTCGACCTATTGAGAAAAGTATTTAAAGCTATACTAGTCGATGCTACACCTCTACTTTCTAAGCTTAGGATGGTTAAATCCAATTTAGAAGTGGAGAAGGTTAGGTTAGCTTCAAAAATAGCATCTATAGCTATCGAAAAGCTAATAGAAGCGGTAAAAGAAGGTTTAAGAGAATCTGAGCTTGCAGCTTTAGCTGAATACATAGTTTATTCTGAAGGTATAGGATTCGAGGGTAGGGTTAAGAGAGCTAGAGGCTTCGCATTCATTATGTCTGGTATAAATACTTCTAGAGCATGGTATCCATTCAATATATCGACGAATCGTAGAATCTTGAGAGGTGATCCAATACTAATAGAGTTTAACGTATGCGTGGATGGATACTGGATAGATATAACTAGAACATGGATTCTAGGTAGGCCTACAGATGAACAAGAAGATATATTTAATACTCTAGTAGAAGCTCAGGAATCCGTATACAGATCTGAGAATCCAGGTCTTAGAGCCTGCGATGTAGATGATATAGCTAGAAGTATCGTAAGGGCTAGGGGTTACGATCGATTCTTCCCACATAGGCTCGGTCATGGTGTTGGATTAAGGCTGCATGAGGAACCTATAATCCATCCATTATCGACTACGCTTATCGAGAAGAATATGATTCATACTGTAGAACCTGGTATATACACAGATAGATATGGGTTGAGATTAGAAGATGTAGTTTTAATCTTAGAGAAAGGTGTAGAAAACCTTTTCCCAAGATATAAATTCTTAAGTCTTAGTGAATAACAGATAACTTCTCTCCCACATCCCCTCTTCTATCTTATAGTTTTCCTTATCACTTAGATCCATGTATATTTAGCTCATTTCGTCTAATCTTGACTTCGATTACTTCTAGATTTTCAAGTAGATGGATATATTAGTATAGCATTAAATGGATATGCTTATTTCAACCTATGTATATTTAGCTTTTGCTGATACTATCTTCTGCAAAATATTTAAATATATGCTACCTACATCTATTTTTGTGAGAAGCTATGAGTAGAGGTGTACGTAGAAAAACTGTCCTTTCAGAAACTGCTGAGGTATTTTATAAGGGAAGATGGGTTAAAGCATCTGAGATAGTACCTGAAAGAGTACCTAAAACTAAGATAGAGGAAGCAAGAAGTGAGATTGTACGAAGAGTTATAAGCGAGATACAATCTTCAACTGAATCATCACTTACAAGACCAGAACTGATAAAGATATGTGAAGAAGTATCTAAAGAGAGAGGATTAAAGAGGAAAGTAAACTATCGATTCCTACTAGAAAGAGGAATCCTAGGTAGACTTAAAGGTACTAGAAGATACTTCCTAACAGAGAAAGCTAAGGAACTTTACCCAGAACTCTTCCCAAGCTAAACCATAGCGGAATAATAGCTTAGCATAAAGTATCCTCCTTCAACCTATTTTGAACACCATTCTACACCACATATTTATCCCAGCTACAACCTTTAATAGCGAAGTATATCTACTAGATGCTATCGTGGGCCGGTAGCTCAGCCTGGTATGAGCACCCGGTTCGCACCCGGGAGGTCGCGGGTTCAAATCCCGCCCGGTCCACCATCCTTTAAGTTTAGCTCTCTTAAATATGACATCTTCATCACCATGTTTTAGTAGTTGTTGATTTAGCAGGCTAAAATATTGTTATCGTTAAACGACGTTGATATTAGATATCTCAGTATAATAATGTTGCTAGAGGTTAGGGTTGCTTCCACCGTTTATCTCTGTTCCTTCCATAAGCGTTTCAAAAACTTCTTCAAGATTCATGTAGCGGTAATACCGCCTCACCTATACCGAAATAATTCTCATAGTAAAAATGAATCTCATCTCTTCTACCACAGGTCTCAACCGCTTATGGAACACTATCTCAGAGTTTAGGTAGCAGAAGAGTAGATCAGTCTTCTCGGTTATCGTCTTCGATACACTAGAACATAACTGTAGTAAAGATAAGTTGCTAAAGGCTTTGGGCGAAGACTTAGCGAGGATAAGGAACTTTGAGGATGTAAGGCTTAATATTATTAGGCCTGAGTGCGCTATAGCTAACCACCTGAGCTCCATAGCCGATATGCAGGTAATCGTCAGGGAGATATGTGGTGCTACATTCCCTGTAGGGGTAAAGCCGAAAACACCGCTACTAAACATCGAGTTACATGAAGATGAGGTGGTATCGGAAATTAGGTTAACGCCAATACTATAGCCATTCTTAGAGATGGTGTTACTCTGTAACTAGGAGCTAAAATACATTCATTAAAAGTTTAATCCCATCTTCTATACGTTTAATAGAGTGAAACTTAAATCTAAACTCTAACTTCTATTTCAAATCTAAGTTGGTTGTTAAGATATTACTTATAATTTCAGACATTATAGATATTATTCCAGCAACTTCTTCATATTTTTGAATTATGTTATTATAATGTTTTAAACCTTCTTCCAAAGTACGATAGCGATCACTACTATAGCTATGAGGAATGCGGCTGCTAGAATCCATGAATTCTCATACCATGCTCTCTCAGGCTCCATTATCGTGATTGATAACGGGGCTTCCTTCACAACTTCGCTATAGATTGCCTTAACGATCAGGATATGTGTTCCAGTAGGCGCATCTCTTGATGCTGTTATCGTTAGTATAGCGCTGAATGGCGGGTAATCAGGCTCCCCATAAAACCTATACGAAACCCCTCTTGGAATACCTGAAAGCGAAAGCCTAATCTCCCAGCGGGCTTCTCCAGCAGTACGCTCTACCTGAATACTTACGTTCACAGACTTCCCCTTGTACACGGATATGCTACTTGGGATCAAGTTTATATGATAATCGAATTTCTCGATGAACTCAGCAACTATATCTATTGAGCCTCCCAGCCAGATAATCGTCGGATTGCTATATCGATCATACGTTACGTCAGCCGTCGCAACCGCCTTCCACATTTTAAATTCATACTTCGGCTCAGGGATTGCTGTTACATTCAAGTATGTTTCAGCATCAAACCAGTATATCCCCGGAGGCGGGTTGGTTGTACCTTTACCAGTCTCAGCTCCTATCCCAACCCTATACTGAGTCCTATAGATAGCTTCGATAAAGCCCCCTTCAGGTGGAACCGTTATGTAGCCCAAAGGTTCGTTTGAAAGTCCTGTTACAGAGTCTAGCCTAAACCTTGTATCCTCAACTATTGATTCAGCTATCTCAGCCCATGCATATACGTGGGTCGAGCCAACCTCCCAAGTGAAGGTTACAGGTAGCTGATCGGCTCCATAGAACTGGTTATCCACAACTAGGATAGACCTAGCAGGTGAAGGGTTTGTAAGACCGCTTACTGCAAACGTAACGGTCGCCGTCTGCCGTCCACCGTTGGGGAGGGCTCCGCTTGGAGTGGGCTGCATATATGCTGCTATCGTCATGTTCGAAGTGACGACTATGCTTCTCGGGTTTGATGTTGAGTAATCGCTCCAACCGATGAAGATGTAGCTGATATCTGGACTCGGAGAGTAGGGCGAAGTAACTTCAACCGTATGGTTTCCTGGAGATACCTTTACACTAACCTTACCCTCCATATCTGTTGTATAATCGATACTGTCGACTCTAACAGTTACGCCATGAATCCCAGTATTAGCATAGTAAACATAGATTGTTAATGTGAAAGCTTCTGAGGATGTTTGGGTGGTGTACACCGTATAGAGCGTATATAAGACATCTGTGATATAGTTTACAGCAAGGTTGAGCGATTCAAGAACCCTCCCGACGAAGATAGGATTGCTCCAATCGTAATTCCTATCCATCCAGACGCATGTTAAACCTCTCCCAGATCTATCGAATGTTGTATCATAAGCTAGTTCAATAGCTGCATCATATGCTGTGATGAATCTAAGCTCCCCGTCAAAGGATAGATATATACTCCACTCCGAATTGTAGCTTGAAGTTTTCTTACCTACGTAATCTTCGTAGTCGCTGTGGTGTACTTCAGCACCCCACTCTGTACTAGAGCCCATTACATGAGCGAAAACAGCCATATCCGCTATGTAATGGGTCATAGCTCCAGCATACTTTGCAGCTGAAGCAAAGTCTCCGAGAAGCATGAATGTCAATGCTTGATTAAACGTTGCGTTAGCCCTACGGGCGGCTACATCGTCTATCAGAACTCTATCCATGCTGAAATATATATGGTGGAGGCCTGTATCACCTATACCATCCGGAGCCCGCCCATTATCAGGAAGCTCTGTTCCATATAGGTAGAGGTTCAGGTTTGTGATTATCCACTGCTTAGCATCGTTTGGAAGCCAGTCTAATGCATGTTCAGCAAGCCAGTCGTGTGTCCCATATTTCAGAGTGTTCGGGCTGGAGCTATATCCGCCATTACCCCATGCATAACACTCTACGATCAAATAAAACTGCATAAACAGGATTAAAAGCAAAGCAAGGGTACAGGTTTTTCTCTTCACGTTAACCCCCTCCTCTAAAGATATTAGGCTAGTAATCGTTAAATCTTTATTATAACAAGCATTTATCGAGCACCGTTACGGTGAAAATCATACAGGCTGAGTCGAAGAAATATGAGGATTGTAAGAACGATGATAAGCTTGGAAAATAGCGTCTACTAGATATATCATTCATCTAATATTTTATATCCATGTAGGTATGAATATGCTTATATCTCTCATAATACATACGTTACTATTCTGATAATCGTTACACTACTCTGTATCCTCCAAAAATTTCGATTAGGAATAGTATGTAAAGGGAGAATAGGAGTATACCCTCCCTCCATCCTATCCTCCTATTCGAGAGGAGGTACCATAGTATTAGGCATACCATTATCGTGAACGTAGCCATACTCGTATAGGATGCCATGTTAACTACAAACTCCCTCCCTATCAAAGCTACTCCTAATATAAGCGTTATATTCGTAAAGCAGCTTCCGACTATATTTCCTATAACTAGCTCTAGATAACCCTTTAAAGAGGATTTTAATCCAATCGTAAATTCTGGTAAACTAGTTCCAAAGGCTATTATAGTAGCACCTATCACTGTGGTAGGAATACCTATATACTCTGCGATGTATGAAGCTGTATCTACTATCAGGTATGCGCTTGTAATAACAGCGGTTAATCCAAGGATTGTTAGAGCTAAATATCTCTTCAAGTTATTAGATACCCTCTCAGCTCCCCCTACCTCTTCAACCCTCCTTCTCTTCGATATATTGTATATCTCGTATACGAAGATTGATACGAGAATTATACCTACAACTCTACTAGCGTATCCTATGTAGATTAGAACTACAGGAATAAGCGAAGTTATGAAAAGTCCGAAATGCAGGGTTCTAACCTCTTCTTTGACCGTGATATATAGCTGGGGGCTCCTTAGAGAAGTTATCAGAAATATTAAACCAAGTATGAAACATACATTCACGATATTTGAACCTAGAACGTTCCCGATAGCTATACCTATATCCCCGACTCCCATAGCGATGAGGATAGATACGCTAAGCTCGGGTAGAGTAGTGATTAACGCTATTAATGCGTAACCTATAGTAGTTTTTCCTAAACCTGTTATCTCAGAAACTTTAACAGCGTTATCGATAGCTATATCGCAAGCTTTATCGAGAACGTAGAGTGAGATTAAGAGAATCAATACATTACCAAGTAAGCCTAATTGTTCAAACATGATGGATTACCCCTCTACCCCTTCCTCTCCACCCATCCCTAGCTCTTCATAACGGTTAAGATTAGCAGTAGCGGGGTATGCTATATTCTACTTAATAAATATTTTGTTTAATACGATCCCATATATCGGTGACAGAATATCTACTTGTAATTTATCTTGTAATTTATTAAGTAAAAATTACGGCTGTATAATATAAAAATAAGAGTAATAATGTAGAAATTACGATTATACTGCTCTATATTCTTCGAACCATTTCTGATACCTGGTTATAGTAACATTGCTTACACTAGGTTTCCTCCTACTTAAGGCATCTGTGAAATCCCTCATATTTACTGGTCTAGGATAGCTTTTCGGATCATCCACCCTTCCTGTTTCGAAGAATTCTCTAACCACTATAGCATATGCCTCCCTTACAAGCTCTGTAAGATCATGGAACGTATACCCTTCAGTAACTCTAGCTATCTTCTCTAGATCTACATCATCATCTAGCATCAGATTCTTCGTAGCTTTCTTCAGCAGAGCTAATCTACCATTATAGTCTGGTGGAGGTATATAGATACGTTTCTGGAATCTCCGGATGAAGGGTTCATCTAGATCCCAAGGCTTATTAGTTGCTCCTATAACGTATACATAGCTATACCTTCCCTTCTCTAGTATTCCATCCATCTCCTTTAGAAGCTGATTTCTAACCCTAACCTCTCCTCCAACCTCCTGGCTCCTTATCCCCGCTATCGAATCTATCTCATCTATGAATATTATAGCAGGCTTACCTTGTTCAGCATAACCCCTTGCTTCAGAGAATAAGGCTGCTACATTCTTCTCACTCTCCCCCAGCCATTTACTCATAATCGTAGCCGCATCGACATCGAAGAAGACAGCATCTATCTCGTTAGCTACAGCTGCAGCTAGCATAGTCTTACCGCATCCTGGTGGACCGAAGAATAATATACCTCGAGGCCATCCTAACGGGAATAGATCAGGCCTCTTTAAAGGGTATACTATAGCTTCGGTTATAGCCTTCTTTGCCTCTTCCAGATCGACTATATCATCCCATCTTATCGATGGTTTAGAAGCTAGGATAGCCGTGGAAGCTTGTCTAGAAAAATCGCCGCTACCTAGAATCTGAGGTTGAAGTTTAGATCGGAGTTCTTCAACCCTACGTTGATAGGCTTTAATCCTCTCCTTATATACATGTATATATGGCAGCTCTGGGTAGTACATGCAGATTCTACTAAGGATTTCTATAGCTCTACTATACTTCTCGATAGCTCTATCATACTGTCCACTCCGATCGTAGTCTACTGCTTCTGAAGCACTCTTAACGGCAAGCTCTTCGAGTTCACGCATATCCATTAACTACACCCCGTTAACCTTCATTCCTCATATCTATATCGGTATGGTTAACGGCTCAAGACTATCTTTCCTTCCTCTTCGAGTGCTTTTAACGCACGAACAACATCCTCTGGAGATACCTGTAGCTCTTTAGCGCACACCGATATCTTTAAAGCACCTCTATTACTCTGTAAATATTCTAGTATCTTCGTTTTCAATTCGTCGAAACTCGGTATCGGAGGGCTAACGGACGGCGCCCCCCCGGTTTGGGTCGGTGTAGTTTTTGGAAGTACGGCTTCAGCTTCTGCTACAGGGATTCTCTGATTCTCCAACCCCTCCACCGGTAGTTCTGGGAAGCTTTCCCTAATCTTCTGTTCAGCTATGAATGCAGCCTCCTCTATAATCCTCTTAGCTTCATCGTTTAACTCTATCTCCTCGAGTTTATGCCCGTTTACAACCTTCATCTCGCTAACGGTAGTTATCAATAATCGACTAACCTCCTCTAACCCGTTAGCAACATCTGGTACAATATTCGCTATCTGTTTCCTCATCTCTTTTACAAGTCCGAGTACTGGTGCAAGCTGGATCATTAGATCGCTGAACTCCTGTATAGTCTCCAACCTTAGGATTACACGTTCTAAAGCTAGCTGTATGCTTAAGAGTAGTTTAGCTATATTCCTAACTTCAGAGCATTCGTTTGCATACATTTTACTCCTCGCATAATCCTTAGATAGATATGCTCCAACGCATCTCTCAAAGATCTCCCTATCTCTACGCTGGAGTTTAGCCATTATGTGTTCTAACCTCTCCTTCTGAGATTCAAGCTTATATATTGCTATATTTATACGCTCCTTTAAGGATCTTCTAGGAGATGAGAAGAATTTACGTATCAACCTTCATCCCCCGCCGTCCGTTAGCCCTCGCCTATCTTTACCTATCTACTCTTCTAGCTTCACTACCAACGGCTCTACATGTTTAGCTGATGTAACTTCTATCTTAGATTCTACAACACCACCTGTCCTAGCCTCGCTTTTAACACTACTCTCCACTATAGGTATGAACCCCTTCTCGGCTACATCTATGAACTTCTCTATATCCTCCTTCTCGCTTCTATAGTAGTTTATACCCTTCTCTATCGTCGATCTAGCTTCGTTGAACGTTTCAGGTAGTATCTCACCTAGAGTGTACTGTAGCTTTAGTACTGCTAAAACGTATTCTAGATCCTTAATCCTACCTTCAAGGATCTCCACTCTCTTCTTAAGAGATTCTATAAACGATACCTTCTTGGATTCCAGCTCCTCTATAGCTGAATCATACATAGTCTTAAGCTTACTATATGCTTCCTCGGTTATCTCGCCATTCTTGTAAAGTATATCTAGAGCTCTAAGTCTAGCTAGACTTACAGTATATACTCTCTCTAGTATGTTTGCTTCAACTCTCCATCCATACGTGTATACTAGCCTCCCATTCCTTATCCTTACCCTATCTCCTCTAAGTTTACGATACTCCCCATCGCATGTTTCGACATCGAACGTTTCGACTTCATTCTTCGCATTAACAGTGAAACCTACTACCCTACCTAGGTTTCTACCATAGTTATCTACTATAGGTTTGCCAAGAAAATTCTTAACATGTTCAAATCTAAGTGGCAAGATATAACCCCCCTATATCTTCCTATTAGCAGACTCCTTCGATGGCACTTCTGTAGATGGTATCTCTGGTAGAGCCTCCTTCATCTTCTGTTCAGCTACGAAAGCAGCCTTCTCCAGTATCTGTCTAGCCTCTTCACTTGCAGCTTCTATCTCCCAGCTTCTACCAGTAGCTTCTCCTACCTCTGCTACTATACCATTAAGCTCCTCTCCTATAGCTCCAAGCTCATAGCTTACCTCAGGTATGATACCTGAGAGCTGCGTCTTAAGTACGTTAACTACGCTAGCTACAGGAGCCATAACGGCTACTACATCTCCAAACTCCTGCACTGTCTCCAACCTTAGTATAGCTTGCTCTATAGCTAATTGTGCTCTAAGCATTATATTCAGCATCTTCCTTATCTCAGCACATTCGTTAGCATACATAGCCGCTCTTATAGGATCCTTCGCTAGCTGTGCTTCTACACACTTCTCGAAGAGGTTCCTATCTTGCTTCTGCATACGTGTAGCAGCCATCTCAAGCTTATCCTTCTGTATCTTAAGCCTATAGATAGTCTTCCCTATCCTCTCTTTAAGCGGAGGCTGCTTCTTAAGTAGCCCCGTCCCTTTCTCCCATGCTTTGAATAGATCTCTCGTGCTCATCTTAAGCCCACCTCCTAGGCTAAGCCCGAGGGGAGAGAGGTCGGCGAAACTATAAATACCATTTTAACAGTATCTATCAAAATATGCACATTACATAGGTAAATGTTGATTTTACCGCTAAGATACTTGGATCATTACATACATACTACAGTAATACTCAAATTATATCTAGAGTATTCGGAGTTGTAAATTTATGAACAAGTTTCGTTAAAATAAATGATTGACCCGACTTGAATAGGATAGTAGCTATACTAGGTGGAACTGGTAGTCAGGGTTTCGGTTTAGCTTTAAGATGGCTTAAGGCTGGTGAATATGTAATCATAGGATCCAGATCTAGGGAGAAAGCTCAAGCTAAAGCTGATGAAGCTAGGAGGATACTAGGTAATGGAGTAAGGGTTGAAGGTTGTACTAATAGTGAAGCAGCTGATAAAGCTGATATTATCGTATTAACTGTACCATTCGATGCTCAACTTAGTATAATTAGAAGGATAGCGCCATACCTATCCCAAGGGAAGATCCTCGTAGATGTTACAGTCCCATTAGCATCGATTATAGGAGGAGATCCGTGGAGGATCCTATACCCATGGGATGGCTCTGCAGCTGAACAGGCTGCACGCTATATTCCTAAAGGTGTAAGGATCGTATCAGCTTTCCATACTATAGGCTCTAGCATACTGTACGATCTAGATAGAGAGGTAGATTGCGACGTATTGATATGTGGTGATGATGTAGCAGCTAAACGTATAGTCGCAGAGCTTGCTGAAGAGATACCTGGTGTTAGAGCGATAGATTGTGGTCCACTAGAGAACTCTAGGCTAACAGAATCTCTAGCCTCCCTGATGATATACCTCTGTAGACTGTACAATGTTAAAGCTGTAGGTGTAAGGATTACAGGTATACGTAACCTTAGATCTATCTAGCCTGCTTTCTTAGCTCTCTCGTACATACGCTCAAGGGTCCATCTAACAGCGCTCTGTATATCCCTGATCCTAGCTGTATCGTATAGGTTATTGAGTATAAGTTCTCTAAGCACGCCTTCTTCAACCTTCAATTCATAGTTAAAAGCTCTATCAGGCGGTATCCTACCTCTACTCACAGCCTCCAGATCCTGAGATGTTATCGGTTCTAAAACCTTCCTTATAAGGAAGGCTCTGAAAGGCTGTATATCCTCTCTTAGAGCTAGTTCTCTAGAGAATACTATCCTCATACGCGTATCTTCACGATATATCATGGCTAGTAGAGTACCATCAGATGATCGTATAGGTATACCCCTAGCCTGCTCGACTTGTACCGGCTTAGGTTTAGGTTGTTCAGGAGTAGCTTGTTCTCGAGCAAGCGTCGATGCTGGCTGAAAGCTCTTCTCAGCTATAACCATACTCAACATAGAGGATAGAGCCGAGAGTATCTCTATCTCACCCTTTAGCTCTCCCACCCTCTTATCTATCCATTCTTTTAACTCTACCAACTTCTTTACGTCTAGCTCCTCTTTCTCAGATGTCATCTAGACGCTCTCGTAGTATACTTCACTACTTTTTCAGATTAATCTTTCCCTTCTAAACATGTATAGCTCTGTTTAACCTGTAGCATACTCTTATGCTCTGATCGGTTATGGTGATCCATGTTTAAGGATATTAGTCAGCTTATTGAGCCTATATCAAAGCCTAGCTAGGGCTCATTCGAAAACCCCTTCATCATCCCGATTATAAAACCTAGCAATACTGTAGTTTAAATATTGCTTTTCACAGCTATTAAACCAGAATTACCTGGGAAACAGTTTAGCATATCTTCGGTACGGTGTATCCGGCGTGGAGGCTGAGATCAGAGAGCTGCCATACCCGTTTAATCTATTAGCTAAACCTATAAGAGATGCTTTACTCGAACGTAGGTTTCTAAAACCTACCGAACCACAGGTAGAGGTTATACCTAGGATACTTAGAGGTGAGAATATACTACTCTCAGCTCCAACAGGTACTGGTAAAACTGAAGCAGCTGTACTTCCGGTACTAGATATGCTTCTAAAACTACCTGAACGCAGATCTGGAATATATGCACTCTACATAACACCTCTAAGGGCTTTAAATAGGGATCTATTAGATAGGATTGGATGGTGGTGTGGGAAGGTTGGTGTAACAGTAGCTGTTAGACATGGCGATACCGATAATAGGGAACGTGTACTACAAGCTAGGAATCCGCCAGAGATGCTTATAACAACACCTGAAACCCTACAAGCAATCCTTACAGGTAGGATTATGCGTAAGCATCTATCTAGTGTTAGATGGGTTATAGTAGATGAGATACACGAGTTTGCAGAGGATAAGAGAGGTAGTCAGTTATCTCTAGCTTTAGAGAGACTTACTCTATTAACTTCTAGGGATTTTCAGCGTATAGGATTATCAGCTACTATAGGTAGTCTCGAGGAGGTTGGTAGATTCCTAGTAGGTGTAGGTAGAAGGGTATCTGTGGTTAAAGTCCCGGTTGCTAAACATATGAAGCTAGATGTTCTATATCCTCAACCCCAACCTGAAGATTACGATTTAGCTGATAAACTGTATACTAGGCCTGAGGTAGCTGCGAGACTTAGACTTCTTAGGAAGCTTATCGAAGAATATGAATCCGTCCTCCTCTTCACGAATACACGTTCGATAGCAGAAGTTCTAGCTAGTAGATTCAGGGTTTGGGATGATAGTATACCTATAAGTATCCATCATAGTAGCCTCTCTAAACCTGCACGTATAATGGCTGAGGTAGGCTTAAAGAAAGGCGATCTTAAGGGTCTCGTATGCACTTCTAGCCTAGAGTTAGGTATAGATATCGGTAGAGTAGATCTTACTGTTCAATACATGAGTCCTAGACAGGTTACGAGGCTTGTACAGAGAGTTGGACGTAGCGGGCATAGCTTAGGTAGGACTTCGAAGGGTATAATAGTCACTATGGATGGCGATGATACCCTTGAAGCTATAGTCATAGCTAGGAGAGCATTAAAGGAGGAACTCGAACCAGCTAAGATACCCTACAAGCCTTACGATGTATTAGCTCATCAGATAGCAGGACTGCTTATGTATAGGAGGCGGTGGAGGTTCGATGAGATTCTAGAAGCATTTAGGAGAGCCTACCCCTATAGGGATCTCTCAGAGGAGGATATGGTTAAGGTTCTATCATATATGCATGATAGATATCCTAGATTAGCATGGGTTTCATTCGAGGATAGGATAGTGGTTAAACCTGTAAGGGGTAAAGCTCTGTATGAATACTATTTCGAGAATCTATCGATGATACCTGATGAGAAGCAGTACCTCGTATACGATGAAGTCAACGATATGCCTGTAGGTATACTCGACGAAGCCTTCGTAGCCGAGTACGGTGAGCCAGGTATCAAATTCATATGTCAAGGTAGACCTTGGATGCTTATGAGTATAGTAGGCGATAGGATATACGTAAAGCCTGTAGATGATCCTACAGGAGCTATACCAAGCTGGGTTGGTGAAGAGATACCTGTTCCATTCGAAGTTGCATCGGAAGTTGGACGTATAAGGGGTAAGCTGGAGGAATACTTCAATAAGGGTTTAAGTCTCGAATCATCTGCTAGAAGAATAGCTAGACTATACCCGGCCGATTCATCGACTATCCTAGAAGCTTTAAAGGAGAGTTGGAGCCATCTAGCTCAGGGATACCCCCTACCTACTGATAGAAGGATGGTTATAGAGGGTTGGGGTGATTATATAATATTACATGTACATGGAGGTAGCTTAATCAATAGGAGTTTAGGTAGGATTTTAGGTGATATAATCACAGATAGGTATGGTGTAAGCGTAGCTGTACAACAGGATCCATATAGAATTATAATACATGTACCCGGTGGATCTATAGCTCCCTCTGAGATCGCTTCGATAATCAAATCCCTTTCTTCCGATGAGGTTCGGGTTAGGGGTCTAGAAGCTGCTAGGAAGACCGGGTTATTCAAACGTAGACTGGTTCACGTCGCTAGAAGATTCTCAGCTATAAGTGAGGATGTCGATTTCACTGATGTATCGCTTAATCAAATAGCTGAAAGTTTGAAGGGAACGGTAGTGTATGAAGAAGCTTTGAAGGAAACCTTGGAGAAGGATATGGATATAGATGGCTTGATAAAGGATATAATAGAGCCTCTACATAACGGCTCGATGGAGATTATCGTTGTAGAGTCTAGTGAGTTATCTCCACTAGCTAAGATGGGTATAGAGAGGATAGGTAGGAAGACGGATATAATACCTGCAGATAAGATGAGGAGGATTATCCTTGAATCAGTTAAAGCTAGACTTATGAATGAATCTAGAACCCTAGTATGTACAGAATGTTTCAAGTATATAGAAACCGTAGTCTTAAAGCTGCTGTCAGATGTTAGATGTCCTTTATGCGGATCGAATCGTTTAGTTCCTTTAAACATGGATGAGAACGATGCGTATAAACTAGTTTTCAAGGTTAAACGTGATGATAGACTATACGATGAGCTTATCAGAGCTGGTTCGATCGTATCGAGGTATGGGCTACCAGCTATCTACGCTCTCTCAGCTAGAGGTGTAAACCTAGATGATGTAGAAGCTATACTGGAAGATGAACCTAGGCTCACGGATAGATTCTTCGAGCTTATAATGGATGCTGAAAGAAAGGCTTTAGCTAGAAGATACTGGTAGTATTTAGCTAGCGAGTTTAGCTTTCATAAGGTATGCATCCTCTCCATCCAGATAATAGAAGGGTATTTGTGAAACTATTTCAAACCCAAACTTTCTATACAGATTTATAGCGATAGAGTTTGATACTCTAACCTCTAGTATACATTCCTCCAGCCTCCTCTCCCTCATGGAATCTAAAGCTTTAGCTAGCAGGGATTTACCTATACCCCTATTCCTATATTCTGGTAGAACAGCTATAGATATTATATGTCCTCTACGTTTAGCTTTAAGTCTAGGTAGATCGAAGCCTGCTGTCTCCTCCCTACACATGATGTATCCTACGATCTTTCCATCTACTTCGGCTACGTAGAATAGATCTGGATACTTCTCTCTAATCTCTTCGAAGAATATCGGTGCGTAATTCTCAGGTAGACACCTTCTATTGATCGCTATAACTTCCCTTATATCTTCCCTCCTACATTCCCTTATCCTATACTCATTACTCAACTCCTAGATAGGAGTAAACCCTCGCTGACAGGTATATAACGGTTACTAAGGTTTACACAACCTTTTTCTATAGGTGATAGCATCTCACTTCGATTTGTGATCTATCTTGAGTTGGAAGAGTGAAGCTACCCTCTACCTATGCAATATACTTGTGCGTCTCGGCGCTCTGCAATTCGGTATGTTTAAGCTTACGAGTGGTAAGATAAGCCCATACTATATAGATCTGAGGATAGTCCCAAGCTTTCCATCAGTATTTAAGAAGGTATGTGAATTCTATGTTAAACTACTAGAGGAGGAGGTAGGTATCGATAGATTCGATAGAATAGCGGGTATACCTACAGCTGGGATACCGTTCGCATCGATAACAGCATACCTTCTAGACAAGCCTTTAATCTATGTTAGGAAGGAGGAGAGGGCTCATGGACGTGAACGTATGATAGAGGGTGTAGTTAAACCTGGTGATAGAGCTGTAGTTCTCGATGATCTTATAACAACGGGTAAGAGTATACTTAACGCTGTTAAAGCTTTGAGAGGAGAGGGTGTAATCGTAGAGGATGCTGTAGTCCTTATAGATAGGATGGAGGGTGGTAGGGAGAAGCTGGAGGAGGATGGTGTGAAACTCCACTCGGTAGCATCTATACTCGATATAGCTGAGATACTAAGCAATTCTGGTGTAATAGCTGATGAACAGTATAAGGCTATAGCTAAACAGGTGAGAGGTACAATACATTCATGTAGTTAACCCGTCTAGGCTTAGATAACATTTTTCTCTCCCTACTATTAGTGAAGAATATATCTGCGTGATTCTACATGGTTATATCATCGATAGAAAGCTGGCAGCGTGATAGGTATGGTTAGTAAGATAGATCTAAGGAAGAGGGTAAGGATAGCAGATGCACAGTATGGTGAGGTTGTACTAGCAGGGTTTGTACAGGATGTTAGAGTTTTAAAGAATGTAGTCTTCATGATCTTAAGGGATGTATCTGGTATAACCCAGATAGTATTCAAGAAGGGTTCTGTACCAGATGATGTATTCGAAGAAGTTTGCTCTATACCTAGGGAGAGTATCGTAGCAGTAAGGGGTATTATGATCGAGAGCTCTATAGCTAAACTAGGTAGAGAGGTTATTCCTATAGAGTTTGAAGTTTTAAGTGAAGCCTCACAGCCTCTTCCGATAGAATTCCTCAACCCATCGGTTGAAACAGGGCTTAGCAGGAGGCTAGATTATAGGTTTATCGATCTAAGGAATCCTAGGGTTTTAGCTATATTCAAGATTCAGAGTGCTATCACAGGTCTACTACACGAATTCTTCAGGAGTAGAGGTTTCATAGAGGTTCATACACCTAAGATAGTAGCTGAGGCTACCGAATCTGGTGCATCAGTTTTTCCAGTAGACTACTTCGGTAGGAAGGTCTTCCTAGCTCAAAGCCCACAGTTCTATAAGCAGATGCTTATGGCTTCAGGCTTCGAGAAGGTTTATGAGATAGGTCCTGTATTTAGAGCTGAACCACATCATACACCAAGACATTTATGCGAATATACGAGTATAGATTTCGAAGTTAGCTACATAGAGAGCTACCATGACGTTATGGATATAGTAGAGGATATGGTGGTGTACATAGTGAATCGTATAGGAGACATATGTAGTAGAGAATTCGAGATACTCAATGTTAAACCACCTAGGATGGATAAAGGATTACCGAGGATAACGGTTAGAGAAGCGTATAGACTCGTAGAATCTAGAGGCTATAAGCCGACATATATGGAGGATCTAGATACTCGTGGAGAGAGGGTATTCTCTAAAGCTGTAGAAGAGGAGTATGGGTATAAAGCTGCTTTCCTCATAGAGTTTCCGTGGAGATCTGGGTCTAGGCCCTTCTACGTTATGCGTAAGCTTGATGAGCCTGACTGGGCTTATAGTTTCGATCTAATATGGGATGGTTTAGAAATAACAACTGGAGGTCAGAGGGAGCATAGGTATGATATACTTAGAAATCAATGTATCGAGAAAGGGTATAACCCAGATAACTTTGGTTTCTATCTAGAATTCTTTAAGTATGGTGTACCTCCGCATGGGGGTTCGGGTACGGGTTTAGAACGTCTAACTATGAAGATAGTGGATCTAGAGAATATAAGGGAGGCTGTATTACTCCCTAGGGATCCTGAGAGAGTTAAACCTTAAGCTTTTTAAAGAATTAATAAATCATTTTGATGCGAGGAGATAGATATGAGTCGATGCCGTATATCTAAGAGATATATCGATGAAGCTTTATCAATAGTACTTCAAGGTAAGGGTGCAGGTAAGGTTCCGCCAGATAAAGCTTTAGCCATGTTGAGATATGCATCTGAAGGTAAATTATCCTCCTCATCTGGGTTTCAATCTCTCCTAGAAGTACTGGAGTATATGGATCCAGAGAAGGCTAAGGATATAAGATCTAAGTGTGGTCTCCAATAGGGGGTTATCCTATATGAAGTTTGGTGTAGAGTTTGTTCCTAGAGAACCCTTCTGGAGGACGACTCTATATACTATAGAAGCTGAGAGGCTTGGATTCGATTACGTATGGATTACAGATCATTATAATAATAGGAACGTCTTCACTACGCTCACTACCGCAGCGATATATACTAGAAGTATAAAGCTAGGTGTAGGTGTAACGAACCCGTATATAAGGCATCCGGCTGCTACGGCATCAGCTGTAGCATCCCTAGCTGAGATGGCTCCTGATAGGGTGGTCTTAGGTATTGGAGCAGGGGATAGAGCTACACTTGAAGGTATCGGTATCGAGATAATTAAGCCTTTATCAGCTGTAAAGGAGTCTGTACATATAATTAAGGAATTACTAGCTGGAAACCAGGTCTCCATCGATGGGAGTGTATTCAAAGTTAAATCTGCTTCGTTAAACTTCAAATGTAGATCTCATGTACCCATCTATATAGGTGCTCAAGGCCCGCTGATGCTATCCCTAGCCGGTGAGATCGGTGATGGTGTGCTCATAAATGCAAGTCATCCCAAGGATTTCAGGTATGCTATAGAATATGTTAAGAAGGGGGTTGAGAAAGCTTCGAGAGATGTTAAGAGCGTGGATATAGTAGCTTATACATCCTTCTCGGTAGCGGATGATGAAGCTAAAGCTGTGGAAGCATCTAAACAGGTGGTAGCTTTCATAGTAGCTGGAAGTCCTGAAGCTGTACTAGAGAGGCATGGTATAAATCTCGAGACTGCTTCTCGTATAAGAGAGCTTATAGTATCTGGGCGTTTCGGTGAAGCATTTAAATCCGTAACTACCGATATGATCGATGCATTCAGTGTTTCAGGTAGCCCATCATCTGTAGCTAAGCGTATAGATGAATGCTTAAAGGTGGGTGTGACGCAATTCGTAGTAGGTTCACCTATAGGTCCACAGCCTTATGAAGCTATGAGGATTATCAGCTCTAAGATAATACCTATGTTTAAAGCTGAATAGCACTTCTAACACATTATTTTAGTCTCTATAAATAATTCTTAAGCCACGTATCTATACCGACATCCTATCGGTGTAGTCTTTGAAGAGTGTAAGATACGCTGTTATCGGTCTAGGTAGGATAGGTAGATTGCATTGTGAAACGCTTAGATCGAGAGTCGATAAAGCCGAGCTTGTAGCTGTATGCGATCTATCAGAGGATCTAGCTAGATCTATAGGTGAAAAGCTTGGTGTAGAATGGTGTTCAGATTATTCGAAGATTCTTGTAAACCAGTATATAGATGCTGTAGTCGTAGCTACACCTACCTTTACCCATAAATCTATAGTCTTAGAAGCTTTAGAGGAGGGGAAGCATGTATTCGTAGAGAAGCCTCTAGCTCCATCATCAAGCGAAGCTAAGGAGATAGTTTCTATAGCTAATAGGAAACGTCTTAAGGTTATGGTAGGTTATCAACGTAGATTCGATTACGCGTATAGGGAGGCTAAGCTTAGGATAGAGGAGGAGGGTATAGGTAGGCCTATATGCTTCATCGATATAGCTAGGGATCCGCAACCCCCTTCAGGCTGGGCTGCTGATCCGAAGCTGAGTGGAGGTATATTCGCAGATATGCTTACACACGACTTTGATATAGCGAGATGGCTCCTAGGCTTGGAAGTATTGAAGGTATACGTATTAGGTGGAAACTTCTTCTATAACGATTTGAAGATGCTTGGAGACTTAGACTTCGCTAATATTATGCTTGAATTTGAAAACGGTGTTCAAGGTTTAATACAGGGTTGTAGGAGATCTGTATACGGTTATGATTTGAGGACAGAGATTCTAGGGACAGATGGCACGATCTCTATCGGTTGCAGCTTCGATTACTCATTCTATCATGGTACTCCTGAAGGTGTAAGGTTTCGCGGGGCTCCGTGGTTTGAGAGAAGGTTTTATGAAGCTTACGTCGATGAGTTGAGGAGCTTCACAGAAGCTATACTAAACGACTCACCTCCTCAGGTTACCGTGGAGGATGGGTATAAAGCTCTATGTATAGCGGATGCATGTTGGAAGTCCTTTAGAGAGGGGCGAGTTGTATCTGTAGTCTATTAGAGTATTTGAGCTTTAAATCCCTAATACTCATTAGTCTACTCGTAGTGGGGGATAGGTGGGATGCTAGCTGCAGTTCTCTATGCAGATTTCGATCCACGTAGAGGTTATGCTATATCTAGGGATGAAGTTGCTTCTCGTAAAGTTCGTGAAGGTAGTAGTGTATGGAGGAATCCTAGGCTTAGGCTAGAGGAGAGAGATATTCCAAAACCTAGGGGTAGGGAGGTGTTGATTAGGGTTAAAGCTGTAGGGATATGCGGTAGCGATATCCATATGGTGGAATCCGATAGCGAGGGCTATATGCTATACCCGGGTTTAACCAGGCTACCTGTAGTATTAGGGCATGAATTTAGTGGTATCGTAGAGGAGGTTGGTGGAGGGGTTAGAAGCGTTAAACCTGGCGATATGGTTACTAGTGAGGAGATGCTTTGGTGTGGTGAGTGTTTGATATGTAGATCGATAGATGTGAATCATTGTACTAGGCTTAACGATCCCGGAGACCTTGAGTTTGGGGAGTTAGGTTTCACACATGATGGCGCTATGGCTGAATACGTCGTAGTTCATGAAAAGTATCTATGGAGTATAAACTCGCTTCTAGATAGGTATAGAAGTGAGGATAGGGTTTTCGAAGCAGGTAGCCTAGTGGAGCCTGCATCTGTAGCGTATAGAGCGATATTCAATAGAGCTGGAGGATTCGATCCAGGTAGTTATGTAGCTGTATGGGGTGCAGGACCTATAGGCTTATCGGCTATAGCTTTAGCTAAAACTGCAGGTGCTAGTAGAGTTATAGCTTTCGAAGTAAGTTCTATCAGGATTGAGCTAGCTAGATCTATGGGTGCGGACTACGTATTCAATCCTATAGAGCTTGAGAGGATGGGTGTACAGCCTTGGGAGAAGATAATCGAGGTTACAGATGGATGGGGTGTAGATCTACACGTAGAAGCTTCGGGTGTACCTGAGCTACTTACTCAGATGGAGCGAAGTCTAGCTATAGGAGGTAAGATTGCATGGATAGGTAGAGCTCCTAGATCTGTATCGATGTATCCTGAGATATTCCAGGTTAGAAGGGGGCAGATATATGGTAGCCAAGGCCATTCTGGATGGGGTATATTCAGAAATGTTATAAGGTTAATGTCCTCTGGATCTATAGATACTACGAAGATGATAACTAGCAGGTTTAGGTTGAGTGAGATATTCAAAGCATTCGAGAGAGCTAGGCAGAGGGTGGATGGTAAGATAACGTTGAAGCCTTAGGATATAAGGATAGAGTTATTTCCTCAGATTATACCTGCATATATTCTGGTGTCTAGGCATGACCTGTATAGTTAGTAGCCGTTGGTCTCAGCCAGTACTAGATCGCTTTAATCGTAAGATATACCTAGATCAGATGAGTACTAGTGAACTTGAAGGGAAGGTGAAGGAGAATGATATAGTCTTCCTTCCAGTCGGATCCTTAGAGGCTCACGGTCCTTTTGCACCGTTAGGTGAGGATACTATAATAGGCGTCTCCATAGCTGAGAGGGTAGCCTACGAGACAGGTGTTACGGTAGCACCACCTATACCTTACGGTAGTCATCCTAGTCATCACTACGGTATACCCGGTACTATCCCTGTTAAAGCTACGCTGCTAGCTGAGTATGTAGCAGAGGTTATTAGATGGCTTTCTAACGCTGGGTTTAAGAAAATATTCATATGGAATAGTCATGGGCAGGAGTATGTTCTTCCGATAGCTAAGGATTTAGCTATAGTAGAGAAGAGGGTACATGCGCTTATACTCGTTACTAGCTGGTGGGCTTGGGTTCAAGATATATTGAGGAAAGCTGGTAGTGGTGAAGAAGTAGCTCCGGGTGTAAGGATAGAAACACCGTTTATACATGCAGATGAGGTCGAGACAAGCATCATATGGTATCTAGCTCCGGATCTAATCGATGAAGAAAAGTTGAGGAAGGAGGGTGAATGGGGTGTATATAGGCCGCTACCACCTAGGTGGGTTAATACAGCTGGTAACGTGTTTACGGATAGACCGTTTAACTGGTATGATGTAAGCGCTCTACCCGAGTTCTACTATTATCGTAAGGGTTTCGTAGGCTACGCTAATCTCGCAGATCCGGCTAAGGGTAGGATTATAGTCGAGAAGGTTATCGAGAGGGTTGTAGAATTTGTCGAATGGCTTAAGAGGAGTTATCCAGCTGGTAGGATACCTAGGACTTGGATAGAGTTTGAGGAGCTGTATTTCGATAAGCCTAGATCGTGGTGTGAACCTAAAGGTTAGAAGTTTACGGTTGATGATTTGTTGAAGCTATCCGTAGTATATCTATTAACATCGGATCCCAGGTTTAGTCTAGGTGTAAGAGGCCCCCTAGATAGTCTACTACCGAAGATTAGATCTTTGGGTATAGATGGCGTAGAGTATAATATACCTAATCCTTTCGATATCGACGGCGTTAGGTTACGTAGGATTACCCACGATTACGGGTTAGATATACCTGTGCTATCGACAGGCTTATCGCATATCCTATATGGGATTAGTCTATCTAGTATAGATGAATATTCTAGATTGAAAGCTGTGGGGTGGATACGTCGATATATAGACTTGTCTTGCGTACTTGAATCGTATAGAATCGTCCTAGGATTGGTTAGGGGTAGGTGTGACGATCGTGATCTAGGTATGCGGTTTCTGATATCCTCCTTAATAGAGCTTGATCGTTATGCACATGATAGGGGTGTGGATATATTGTTAGAACCGTTAAGTAGTAGTGAAACAAATCTTGTGAATAATGTGGGGGAAGCTTTAAGACTTGTAGATATGTTTAGATCTGTACGTATCCTATTCGATGTTTATCATGTGTTAAACGAAGAGGGTGATATAGCTAGATCTCTAGAGTATGCTGGAAGATATATAAGGCATGTACATATAGCTGATAGGTGTAGAGGGGTATCTGAGTTAGGGAAGCTTCCTGTAGATCAGCTTCTAAAGACTTTAAGTTTGATAGGGTATAGAGGATATATAAGCTTGGAAGCTAGGATCGAGTATAGTATCGAAGAATCTATCAAGAAATTTGTAGATATTGTTAAAGGCTTCTCTCAGATTATAGGTTAGCTCTAGGATTACTCTAAGGTTATTATTATGGATAGGTAAGGGTAGAGGTAAAGTTATTAGTATAGATTAAACTCGTATAGATATAGCTTGTGGAGCTTTACTAGATCAGCATACCTAATCCATATACTACTCATCTACACAGTTATAGGATCGTCTACGTATCTTAACCCTGGGTTAAGATACGTTGAGTATAGAGTTTACGATGTTAAGGATATAGCTGTCCTAACCTATCTAGGTTCTAACAAGACTGTTTATGTAGATTGGCTTGTACCTATGAATAATAGCCATCAAGTATCCTATATACTAGATTTGAATCCTAGCGTGTACGAAAGGTTTACCGATAGATGGGGTAATACTATTTATAGGTTTAGGATCGATATAGATTTATATGGATCAACCTTCAGGATGGAGGGAAGATATCGCGTCGTATGCTATACTTCTATACCTGCTATAGCAGCTGGAGGGTATGGTAGGGTTGAGGATATTCGCTTAGATGATCTAGATCCGATATACCTAGCTCCGAGTTTCTGGTGGAATTTCACAGATCCAATGATATCCAGACTCATCGACAGGGTTAGATCAGCTCTACCAGGAGAATCTCGTATAGATGTATTGATCTTAGAGGCTAAGAGGATCGTCAATTCTAGACTATCATATAGGAGGGTGGATGAGAGGCTCGGTGCTTCTGAAGCTTTAAGGAAAGGTTATGGGGATTGCTCCGAGTTTTCAGATCTGCTAATATCTATAGCTAGGGGTTTGGGTATACCTGCTCGAAGGGTTTTAGGCGTGTACGTAGAGGATTCCGAAGTTAAAGGATGGCATGCATGGGTTGAGGTGTGGAGCCCATACTTAGGATGGATACCTATAGAAGCTACCGAACCCGTATTCCAAGCTAAAACTCTAGGCTATATCACATCGAATTATCTAGCTCTATATGTAGAAGGGTATCCTGAAGAGGTATCTAGTGATGATTTCAGGGATGAGGAGATAGTATTCGATGTTAAATTAATCGAGTATAGGAAGCTTATAGATGATCCTATTCTAGTTATAGCTAGGGATCTCGCTATATCATTATCGATAGCTGTGGTAGCTATAATATCCATCCATACAGTTGTTAAGAGGGTTTATAGGATTAGAAGACTCTGTTAGGCTTCGTAGAGTCTGAATTCATCATGTATCGCTCTCACAGCTTCCTCTCCATCCTCCTCTTTAACTACGAATGATATATTGTATTCTGAGGAACCTTGCGCTATCATACGTACGTTTATCCCTTTCGAAGCTACAGCTTTAAATACCCTAGCTGCTACACCCGGTGTCCCCCTCATGCCAGCTCCTATCACGGATACTATGCATACATCCGGCTCATAGTATATACTGCTAACTAGCGAGCCTGTAACAGTCGATTCTAAAGCTGAAACCCCTTTATCTAGTGAGCTTCTATCTACGACCATAGTTATATTTGCTTCAGAACTACTTTGTGAAATCATGAGTATATTCACGCCAGCTCTACCTAATGCTTCGAAAACCTTAGCAGCTACTCCTGGTAGGCCAACCATACCCGTGCCTTCGACGGCTAGTAAGGCTACATCTCTTATCAATACCACAGTCTTAACTATACGTCTATCGATCTCAGGTTTACCAGGTCCTATAAGTGTCCCTTGCCTACTCTTATCGAATAGATTCCTGATTCTAACAGGTATACCTTTAGAGATCACAGGGTCGAATACCCTTGGATGTAAGCCTTTAACACTGAATCTAGCTAGTTCTACAGCCTCCTCGTAGCTTAACCTATCTATAGTCCTAGCCTTCCCTTCGATCTTAGGATCGGCTGTCATTATACCATCTACATGAGTCCATAGGCAGACTTCATCTGCATCTAAACATGCAGCTAAGATTGTAGCAGTGTAATCAGCTCCCCCACGTCCAAGGGTTGTTATACTACCATCAACCGTCGCACCGGAGAAGCCTGCTATTACAGGTATCGTACCGCGATCTACTAGAGGCTTTAATCTTCTAGAAACTTCTACTCTACTATTCTCTATCAGTGGGGTAGCATCTCCGAATCTACTATCTGTAACTATCCCAGACTCCCACCCTGCTAGATCTACAGCTTCGACCCCCTCCTCCCTTAACCTACTAGCTACTATTATAGATGATAGAACCTCGCCGGTGGAGGCTATGTAATCCCTAGCTCTAGGAGTAACTTCTCTAAGCTTCAGACAGGTGTATAGAGTCGATTTGATATCCTCTAGGACTTTATCTATCCTCTTAGAGACCGATTCCCTAGACTCGACTCTACGTAGAGCCTTCTCTACTAGACTTGAATGGGTTCTCCTAATCAAATCTAAGTATTCTTCGATCTTCCCTTCGATACCTAGTTCGCTATACCTGCAGAGTGTTAAGAGACTATCTGTTACACCTTCGATAGCTGCTACGACTACTACAAGCTTCCATCCGCTACCCACAGTGTCTCTTACTACATCGACTATCCTATCTATACCGTCAGCTGTAGCTACACATTTCTCACCAAACTTATAGACCAATATATCACTACCCATGACGAGCCTCCCATCTTCTAGGTAATCCGTGTAGAGCTTTAAGTTTAGCCAGCTCGTCTGCGAGCATTGGTAGAAATACACCTACATCCGATATTACGCCTATAGATTGAGCTGTCCCTCTATCGAGGAGTTTAATCGGTACAGCCGGGTTTATATCTACGCATACGACCTTAACCGTGGAGGGTATCATATTCCCTACAGCTATAGAGTGTAGCATAGATGCTAGCATCAAAACTAGGTTAGCATCCCTAAGATGCTCTCTATACGCCTTCTGTGCTTCAACCATATCCGTTATAACATCTGGTATTGGACCATCATCTCTTATCGAGCCTGCTAGTACGTATGGTACACCGTTAACTATACACTCGTAAAATATCCCGCTTCTCAATACACCTTTCTCCACTATCCCACGTAGACCACCATACTTTATCACTTCGTTTATAGCTACTAGATGATTCCTATTCCCACCGGGTACTCTATATCCTTCATCAACCTTTAATCCGAGTGATGTACCGAATAGAGCGTATTCTACATCATGGACTGCTAACGCATTACCAGATAGTAGAGCATCGACGTATCCCATACGTATGATTCGAGCTAGGTGTTCAGCACCTCCTGTATGTACTACTGCAGGTCCAGCTACGACTACGATCTTACCTCCAGAAGCCTTCACTTTATGCATCTCCTCAGCTACCCTTCTAACTATGGTAGGTGTAGGCTTCTCTGATGATGCTCTACTACTCATAAACTCGAAGATACCGGCACCAGTTCTAGGATACTCTGGAAGTTTAACTCTTACCCCTTCATCACCTACTACTATGAGATCTCCTCTACGTACATCCCTAATACCTTTACAATAAGCTTTACAATTCACTGGGTCTACGACTATAATTTTATCCATACATATATCCTCGACCGGTATCCATCTACCCTTATACCTTACCCATGTAGGATGATTCGTAGTAACATAGAATCCATCTGGTAGAACCATATCGTTCGGCGCCTCCTCTAACCTAACATCCTCTATACATGCTGGTACAGCTCCTAAGCTTCTAAGCTCTTTAAGCATGTATTCAAGATGTTCACGACTCCTACCTCTAACCATTATCCTAGCATAGCTTACCTCATCCTTCCTTCTCCCTATACGAAATTCTAATACCTCGAATTCTCCACCTAGATCCATAATCCTATCGAAAACCTTCGGGAGTATATACGAATCTATAAGATGACCTTCAAGTTCGACTATCTCTGAATATTCATCGCTAGGTTTTTGGAAGGTAGTCACCTGTCATATATACCACCTTAGTATGCCGGTTATACAGGGATGATCATAAGATCTATCTACACAGGTATTTAACGTTTCCTCCTATAGAAGTTAGCTTAATAAGATGTAGAGTTGCTAGTCTGTTATCGGTGATACATAGTTGAATCTGAGAGAAAGATTTCTTGAAGTAGCTAGATTCGGTAGACCCGATAGGATACCGCTATCGCTTTGGGGTATTAGACCAGCTACGCTTAAGAGATGGTGGAGGGAGGGTCTACCACCCGGTATGGATGCAGCTACATACTTTAGGTTCGATATATATGATATGAAATCTTTCAATTTGACATCCTGGCCTTCAGAGGGTTTCCTATGGGAGCCTAGTGATAGGCTTGTAAACCTAGGTCCTATACCCCCATTCGAGTATAGGATTCTGAGGGAGGATGAGAGGTATAGGGTTTGGGTTGATAGTTTAGGTATAACTCAGTTAGGTTTTCAGGATGATTGGAAGGATGGGTGGAGCGGGTTTGCTACGAGGACATTCATAGATTTTCCAGTTAAGGATAGGGGTGATTTCGAACGTATAAAAACTAGGTATGATCCCCATCATCCGGATAGATACCCGTCCAGATGGAGTGAAACCGTGGATTTCCTTAGGAAGAATAACGATGGAAGCTTCCTTACACATATGTCGTTGAGAGGAGCGTTCTGGTGGGCTAGGGATATGATGGGATTGGAGGCTACTCTTAAAAGCTTCTTTAAGGATAGAGCGTTGATCAATGATATACTCGATCTATACCTAGACTTCCATATAGAGGTTTTGAGAAGAGCTGTAGAAGAGGTTGAAGTAGATTATGTTACGCTTAACGAGGATATGGCGTACAAGCATGGACCTATGATCTCCCCACGTATGTTTAGAGAATATATATCGCCCATCTATCGGGAGCTTATAAAATTTCTCAGAGATAATGGTGTTAAAGTTGTTATAGTCGATAGTGATGGATATGTAGAACCGTTGATACCTGAACTTATGTCTGTAGGTGTTGATGGTGTATCTCCGTGTGAAGTAGCAGCTGGTATGGATATAGTTGAGCTTAGAAGGAGGTATCCTAGGCTAGTTATGATGGGTGGTATAGATAAGAGGATGCTAGCATCATCTAAATCTGATATAGAGAGGGAGGTGTATAGGAAGGTTCCGCCACTAGTCGAGAGTAGAGGATACTTTCCAGGTGTGGATCATGCAGTCCCGCCAGATGTATCCTTCGATAACTTCAGCTATTTCGTAGAGCTTCTGAAGAAGCTGTGCGGCTGGGTCGATTAGGATGGGTGGGTTTTATCCTCGAGTGATGTATTTTACTCCATATCGTTGAAGGACACTATGTAATCTAGTTATTAAGCTATGTGCTAGGATGGCTAAGATTAGGAGATCTGCGGATGTCGTAGTCGCGGATTTGGTTAGGCTTAAATGTATGGATGTGGTGGCTATGGGGAGAGGCTTGCATGCCCCTCATACTCTCCGACATCTGATGAGACTAGAAGGAATACTGAGATTGTAATACTGGTAGAATTTCTAATTGAAGCTGATATCCATAGGGTTATGGCTAGATTTGAGAAGTAGGTTTTTCCTAGCTGAGTAATACTCTGCTTTCGCTGTGACTGTAGGTTCGTGTGAATTATATGAGGAGTGTACACTTAAGGATTGTAGATATCCGGAGATAGCTAGGCCATCGATGGAGGTGTGTGGTATATATTTCTACTTTACGGTTAGGAAGACTGGCTTCGATATAAGACTTCTCAAATCTCGCATGGATATCTCAAAATACTTCGGGTTACTAATAGCTAGATAGGTATGGATGATATCTAGCTGATCCACTTTACCTCTACATCCTCTATCCTCCATCTAGGTTTAACCACACTCTCCTCTATGCTTATCGTATCTCCTACGCTATAGTGTAGAAGCCCTGTCCAAGCTATCATAGCACCGTTATCTGTCGCATACTCATCCCGAACTACGTATACCCTAGCTCCATGAGCTTTAGCCATCTCTGATAGCATCTCCTGTAGTCTCCGATTACGTGCAAACCCTCCTATAACTAGTATCTCTGATTTACCTGTATGTGCTAGAGCTCTCTCCGTAACTTCAACCAGCATGGATAGAGCAACCTCTCTTAGACTGTAGGCTACATCTTCAAGCCTATACCTCCCACTCCTATAGGCTTTTAGAGCAGCTGTTAGGAGTCCTGAGAACTGTAGATCCATCCCCTTCACAGTGTATGGTAGAGGTATATACGTAGATCCTTTATCAGCTACCTCATCGAATACTGGTCCAGGCCAGGGATTCGATGGATCGTATAACCCGACCTCTCTAGCGAATACATCGAAACAGTTAGCTATCGTTATATCTAGGGTTTCACCAAATACTCTATACCTTCCATCCTCGTATCCAAGGATCTGGGTATTCCCCCCAGTAACCAGTAGTGTAAGAGGATTCCGTGCATTCGTAGTAACCCTACCTATCTCTATATGTGCTAGTAGATGGTTTACCCCGACTAACGGTTTACTTATAGCTAGAGCTATAGCTCTAGCTACAGTCGCAGCTACTCTTAGGCATGGGCCTAACCCAGGCCCCTGGGAGAAGGCTACTACATCTACATCCCTAACCTTTAGATTAGCTGAATCTAATGCTGTACGTATAGCTTCTCCTGCAACTATACTATGGTGTTGAGCTGCATCCCTAGGATGTATACCCATACCGGGTGGGGGTTTATACGATCTCCTAACGTTAGCTAGTATTCTTCCATCGCTAGTAGCTAATCCTACACCGAAGGTATGAGCTGTCCCTTCTATTCCTAAGCAAACCTTAATATCTCTATCCACCTCTGTCACCTACCCCTAGGTTATGTATGGTAGAATAGAGGGTTAGCTATGCTATATCTAAACCTTCTAGATTATCCTCCGTATTATAAATTTAGCGGGGGTAGCGGATCTATATTCGTCGATCAGATTTATCTTTAATACTATTCCTCAAATAATCTGTAGATAGACTTTGCCGTCTAATATCGATGTGGAAAGCGAGGTTAGAGGTACTACACTCAAAGTATACCTGTATATAATGGTTAACGGGCCTACTAGGATTAGGGATATACAGAGGGGTCTCGGTTTTTCTACGCCTAGTCTAGCATACTATCATGTAGAGAAGCTTGTTAAGCTAGGTCTAGTAGAGGAGGATGAGGATGGATTTTATAGAGTTTCGAAGAAGATAGAGCTATCGATACTAAAACCATACATAGTATTCAGTGGTAGGCTTATCCCTAGATTGATGTTCTATGCTGTATTCTTCATAAGCTTCCTCGTATCCTATATAATACTTTCATGGAGCGATCTAAACCTCTATACGATCATAGTTACGGCTATAGCTACGGTTATCTTCTGGTATGAGACTATAAAGGCTTGGAGGAATAAACCCTTCTGATCTTCTTTTCAAATAATTAGAGTTATAGCCTACCTAGTACTTAATCTATAATCGAATTGAAGATCCTAGTAGCATACATGCTTCTAGCTTCTATACTAGGTTTAGCTACCGTATACGCTTTGAATCTAGTATTAGAGGGGTATGGAAATGCTGAACTGAAGCCTGTTGAATATACGCCTAGTAGGGCTAGCGATCTAGAGGAGCGGAAGAGCTTAACTATAGGTGGGGTTAGGGTTGTAGGTTTCGAATTCTATAGTCTTGTCATAGCTTTAATCTCAGCATCCATAACCTTCTATATCATTAAGCGTAGATCTCCTAGAATCTATGGATCTCTTAAAGCTTCTAGGATCTCCTCTAACCTATATGCTCCGTATGGGTAGACTCTCTCTATCTTAGGTGGATCATAGGTTAAATCTACTATAGTGGATACGGGTCTTATAGGTAGTGATCCCTGATCGATTATCAAATCTACGCTACTACCTATCTGTCTCAATACATCCTCTATACTATATGGGTTTGCTTCTCCATGAATATTTGCGCTCGTAGCCGTTATAGGTTTTCCAAGCTTCTCAGCTATCATAGTAGCGATTCTATGACTCGATATTCTAGCAGCGAAAGCTCTAGGGTTAACTATATCTGGGAGTCTAGGCTTCTTCCATGTAGCTATGGTTAGTGGTCCTGGGTTGAATCGATCTATGAGTTTAAAAGCTCTCTCATCTAGGTATGCATACTCAATCCACATATCTATACTAGATACTATCGCTGTAAGCGATCTATCTAACGGCCTCCTTTTCACCATATAGATTCTAGCTATAGCTTCTTCATTCGTTACATCCGCTGCAAGTCCGTAACATGTTTCTGTAGGGTATACTATTAATCCTCCCTGCTCTAGTATAGCTGCAGCCTCCTCTACTATCCTCTCTAAACCCTTCCCTACCCTTACTATTCTAACCATTAGAATCTGGTGGGAATATGTGGAGAGTAAATATTAAAGTTTAAAGGGAGGGTGAATACATTTTCTTTCTTCTGGTGTCTCTATGGCTGATAGCTTAGCCCCCTTCGTACCATCACCTATAGAAGTGGTTAGACGTATGCTCTCTCTAGCAGAGGTCGATTCCAAGGATGTTGTCTACGATCTAGGATGTGGTGATGGACGTATACTTACGACCGCTATCACAGAGTTTAACGCTAGGAAGGCAATCGGATACGAGATAAGGACTGATCTATACCTTAAGATATTATCGACTATACAGGAGCTTAAGCCAGTTATACCGGATATAGATAGTAGGATTAGGGTGTATAATAGCGATGCTATGAAGGCTGATCTATCAGAGGCTACTGTAGTAACGCTATACCTTACGACTCTAGGTAATGAGAAGCTTAAGCCTAAATTTGAATCCGAGCTTAAACCTGGAGCTAGGATTGTAAGCCACGATTTCACGATACCCGGATGGACTCCTGTGAAGATAGATAGATTCCAGGGTCACGTTATATACCTCTATATCGTACCTGATAGTTTTAAAGATCAATCGCTTAAAGCTAGAGAGAGGGTTTGGCGTCTATTCTAGGAGGTAGCGATCTAAAACTCATATATAGGGGTGCTGAAGCCGAGGTTTATGTAGGCTTATGGTATGGGAGGAAAGCTGTATTCAAGTATCGTAAACCTAAAAGCTATAGGATAAGGGAGATCGATGAGTATATAAGGAGTAGGAGAACGATACTTGAAGCTAGGATTCTGAGAGATGCTAAGAATGCTGGTGTACCATCACCAACGGTATACTATATAGATCCATCTGAAGCTCTACTAGTTATGAGCTATATAGATGGGCTTAGACTTAGAGAATACATAAACTCTACGAGTGTAGATGAAGCAGTATCAGTATGTAGAAAGGTAGGCTACTATATAGCTAAACTACATAAAGCAGGTATACAGCATGGGGATCCGACAACATCTAACATGATACTGGTAGGTGATGGTAGAATATTCCTAATAGACTACGGATTATCACAGTATACATCTAAAGCTGAGGATAGAGCTGTGGATTTGATACTATTCGAGAGAGCGTTACTGAGCGTGCACTACAAGGTTTACGAATACTGTATGAAGGCTTTCATCGAAGAGTATGAGAGAATCCTAGGAGAAGAATTTAGCGAGGTTAAGCAGCGTATAGGTGAGATAAAGGCTAGGGGTAGATATATATCTAGACGCTTAATGAGATAGGTTGCCTACTTGGTATCCATAGATTTAGGATAGAAAGATTTTTTAGATAGATGCAGCCATAGCTTTAGCCAGATATGAACATCAGGAAAAACCTTCAGACGTTATTATATGTGGTGCTCATCATCCTACCTACGATCCTAGTATGCGTTACATCATTATCAGCTGAGCAAGTACCATACGGGCCGTTCCCAGATAGAATCATAATATTTAGGCATACAGATGAATCCACCGTCGTACCGATGATGGAGAAGGGTGAGATGGATGCATGGCTATACTATCTACGTCTCCCAGAGAATATAAAGAAAGCTGAGGAATCCCCCTATGTGAAGATAGTTGGTACATATGGAGGAGGCATCCAGCTGCTTGTAAACCCGCTAGAAACGACTGAAGGCTTTAACCCATTCTCTATAAGAGAAGTTAGAGAAGCTTTAAACTGGCTTATCGATCGTAGCTATATTGTTAGCGAGATATATCATGGTAGGGGTGTTCCTCGATGGACTATGTTCAGAGCTGTATCACCAGATTATTCTAGGATAGTAGATTTCGCTAAGATACTCGAATCCAGGTATAGCTACGACTTCGAGAAAGCTAAGGTACAGATATTCGAGGCTTTATCGAAAGCTGGAGCAGAGTACAGAGAAGGGAAATGGTATTATGAAGGTAAGCCTATCACGATAAACTTCCTGATAAGACCTGAAGATGAGAGGAAGGATCTAGGAGACTATGTAGCTTCACAGCTTGAGAAGCTAGGATTAACCGTAAACAGGTTGTATAAACCTAGTAGAGATGCATTCCTACTCTGGGGTGCTTTCGCACCTACTAAGCGTGGCGACTGGCATATATACACCGCTGGATGGGCTTTCACAGCTATAACAGCATACGATGATAGCGATCCATGGTTCTGGTACTCACCAGATAACGCACCGCTCTTCGAAGAATATAGCGGCCCACCGCTTCTCAGAGAAGCTATAAACAAGCTTAATAATGCTGAGTATAAGTCTATGGAGGAGAGATTAGAGCTCATTAAGAGGATTTGCGAACTAGCTTTAGAAGATGGGGTTCACGTATGGGTTCTAGATCAGCTTCAAATATATCCCTTGAACGCTAGGCTTGGAAGCTTCGTGACGGATCTCTACGGCGGTACCCAGAGCTTCTGGTTCCTACGCACTCTTAGGCTAGCTGGAGCTACTGGAGGGGATATTAAGCTTGGTAATAGAGCGATGTTTATAGAGGGGTTCAACCCTATAGCTGGCTTCTCATGGCTTTACGATGTATACGCATACTATCTCGTAGCTGATCCAGGTGTATTCCCGCATCCGCATACAGGTATATACATACCTATTAGGGCTGAGTATACGGTTACTACAGCAGGACCTGATGGGAAGCTTGGTGTTCCAGCGGATGCCTTAAAATATGATCTATCATCTGAGAGGTTTATCCCTGTCGGTGAGGGTGTTAAAGCTACGAGTAAGGTTACCTTTAAGTTTACACTTGGTAAATGGCATCATGGCCAGCCTATAACTAAAGCTGATATACTTTACGGTATAGCAGAGACTTTCAAGGTTACGTTGGAAGAATCTCCTCTCTACGATCCGGTTGCAGCATCTCCAGGTAGAGTGTTATTTACGAGTTTACTTAGAGGTGTTAAGTTTATAGCTGATGATACGGTTGAAGTCTATGTAGATTACTGGCATGTTGATAGTAGCTATATAGCTAGTATGGCTAGTGTATGGGTTGATACACCGTGGGAGCTGCTAGTATTGATGAATGAAGCTGTCCTCGAGAGGAAGCTTGCATGGTCAGTCGATATGGCTGATGAATGGGGTGTGGATCAGCTGGACTTAACTAAGGGTCCTTCGATAGAGATCCTTAAAGACATACTGTATAGGCTTGTCGAGGAGAATCGTATACCATCCGAGCTTGAAGGGCTAGTATCTTTGGATGAAGCTAGAGTTAGATGGAATGCTCTTAGAAGCTTCTACGAGGCTAGAAAACACTTCTGGGTTAGTAACGGTCCATACATATTCGGCTCGGCTGATACTGTAGCTCTACAGATGACTTTCGAAGCTTTTAGAGACTACCCGTTCAGAGCTGATAGATGGGATGGTATGATAACTATGAAGGTTCCAGGTGTACGTGTAGTTAAAGCTCCAGAGGATGTTATCCCAGGGTTGGAGGCTACTTTCAACTTAGCAGTCGAAGTAGAGGGTAAACCATACGATAGAGCGGTAGTGAAATATCTGCTATTAGATAGCTTAGGTAACCTAGTCGCTTCAGGAATAGCTAAACCTAAAGGTGGAGGAGCCTTCGATATAACCCTTACAGGTATAGAGACTGGTAGACTTGCTTTAGGAACGTATACACTGAAACTTATAGCTGTAGGAGAGGAGGCGGCTCTCCCATCGACATCATCCTATACGTTCACCGTTACATCTCCGATCGCATACTTCGAACGTCTAGTTAAAGCTACTAGAGCCGATCTAGAAGCTAGAATTTCGACTATGGAAAGCCGTGTAAACACTATATCTAGCGATATAGACCGTCTATCCACTACTTTAACAGGTATTCAGAGTACGGTTAACACCGTATTAGCGTTATCGGTGGTAGCTATAGTCGTAGCTGTAGTAGCTATAGTATTATCGCTACGTAGAAGGTAAATCCACCCTGATCATCCTCTACTACATTTTTTCTCCTCGACATATTTGTTGCCTACTCGATAGCTAGTGTGGAGAAAAGTTTATAGGTTAATGTATTAGCTTATGCTATGGTAAATCGGTATGCGGCTGCCGCTAGCGATGTTAAAGTATCTAGCTAAGCGTATGATACTGTTATTTGCTACGCTCGTAGTAGCTATATATCTAACCATAATCATAGCTAACGCTGGCGGTCTTATAGATGATATATTGAAGGCTCAGCTTAGATACGAGATAGCGAGTAATCTAGCTAGATCTCCAGGCTGGTCTCAGCTCACTGAGGAGGAACAGAGGAGGATTATAGATGAGAGATTTCAATCTGCTATAGAAGCTAAGGGGTTGGATAGACCGTTCCTAGAGCGTACGTTTAAATATCTCATAGATGCCTTAACGTTAAGTCTCGGTAGAGCTCTCTTCATAACGAGTGCTAGCGGATCTAAAGCGGTAGGCGATATAATACTGGAGAGGTTGCCGCAAACAGTGCTATTATTCACTACAGGTACCATACTTTACTCCATTATAGGTCTCCTCCTAGGATTGTATATGGCTAAACGTCCAGGCGGGTTTTTCGATAGGATATTCTCAGTCTTTGCTGTGGTAACTCAAGTTATACCTCCATGGTTCTTCGGTATCCTCTTCATAATGGTGTTCGCATACTATCTCGGATTAGTACCGTTCGGGGGCATGGTGAGTGTACCTCCACCTAGGGATCCTCTGAACTATGTACTAGATGTAGCTTACCATATGGCTCTACCGTTATTCACATGGATATTCTCGCTATTCGGTGCTTGGGCGTATATAGCTAGGAACCTTATAGTTCAGATAGCTGAGGAGGATTTCGTAAACACGGCTAAAGCTAAAGGTCTACCTGAGAATATTGTTATGCGTAGACATGTATTGAGACCTAGCCTCCCGCCTATCGTAACGGTTATCTCGTTATCGCTTATAGCTTCATGGCAAGGAGCTATAATAACCGAGACTGTGTTCAACTGGCCTGGTTTAGGTACGTTATTCTATCAAGCGATAAACTCGTTGGATGCACCTGTAGTTATAGGGTTAACAGTTATATACGCTTACCTACTCGTAGCTACTGTACTCGTACTAGATCTAGTCTATAGTATACTAGATCCGAGGATAAGAGCTGGGAGGATTTAGACTATGAGTGCATCTAGGGGGTTACAAGATGTAGCGGATGCCGTACTAAGATCTAAAACCGGTTTGGTAGGATTATCCATCCTGGTAGCTATGGTGATCTTATCTATCCTAGCTCTAGCATATGTACCTTTCGACGTAGCTAGGGAGTGGAATAACCCATCATTCTGGCAGCGTAATCCTAGACTTGCCCTACCGAGTTGGATAAATATATTCCTAGGTGGGAGACTCCCGGAGACTATAACACTCTCTAACGATAGCTTCCGTAAATACTCGTATTATCTTGAAACAGTAGGATTGAAGTATTGTATACTCGAAGCGGATTTATCGTATTCGTATGGAGATTTCCCATCCGAACTGCGTCTCCTACTCTATATAAAAGGTGAGGAAGCTTTAACAACGGTGAGATGGATTCAACCTAACGGTGTGGATCTAACGGTATGGAAGGGTTCGTTTAAACGTGGTTCTAATACCATCTACATATCACGTCAGATAGATGTGCGTGAATTTATCAGGGATTCTTTGAAAAAGCTTAATCTTACAATACCATCAACAGTGAATCCTGAGGTAATCCTATTCGTAGATAATACTATGGTTCATAGCGAACTTACACCGGTTAACGGTAGGTATAGGATTAAGATAGAAGCTGTATCTTCAGATCCGTATACGGATGTAGAAGCTGAATTTATAGTCTATGGTAGGGTCTATGGTTTAGCAGGTACTGATGATAAGAGGCGTGATCTATTCGTAGGTCTAGTTTGGGGTGCACCTATAGCTTTAGCCTTCGGTTTAATCGCTGCTATAGCTACGAGCCTTCTACAGACGCTTATAGGTTCGTTGAGTGCGTGGTATGGAGGCTTTATCGATGAAGCTATCCAGAGGGTTACGGATGTATATATGATAATCCCCTTCCTACCTATACTTATCACTATATCGGTTATATATAGGATAGATATATGGACTCTTCTACTGGTAGTCGTAGGTTTAAGCTTATTTGGAGGAGCTACTAAGACTGCTAGGAGTATGACATTCCAGATTATGGCTGAGCAGTATATAGAAGCAGCTATATCCTATGGTGCTAGTCGTAGACGTATCCTTCTCCTATACATACTACCTAGGTTGATGCCTTATACTATGGCTAACATAGTATTATCTGTACCAGGCTATGTATTCCTCGAAGCAGCTCTAAGCGTATTGGGTCTGGGAGATCCTATGATGCCTACATGGGGTAAGATTATAAGCGATGCCTACTCTGGGGGAGCGGTTGTGCATGGGTTATGGTGGTGGATACTGCTACCATCAGCTCTTATAATACTTACAGCTATCTCGTTCGCATTCTTAGGGCTAGCTCTAGATAAGGTTGTTAATCCTAGGTTGAGGGAGAGGTAGAACTGTATGGATAGCCTCTTAAAGGTTAGGGGTTTGAAGCTATACTATAGGACTAGGAGAGGTATCGTTAGAGCTGTTGATGGTGTTAGCTTCGATCTACGTAGGGGTGAAACTCTAGCTATAGTAGGGGAATCCGGATGTGGTAAATCCTCTATGGCTATAGCTATAATACGGATACTCCCTAGAAATATCGATACGTATGATGGTGAGATAATACTGGATGGGGTTGATATTATGAAGATCGATGATGGTAGATTTAGAGAGGAGGTAGCTTGGAGGAGGATCTCTATGGTATTCCAGGGTGCTATGAATGCTTTAAACCCTGTTATGAAGGTTGGATTCCAGGTTGCGGAGCCTCTGATACTTCATGGTAAAATGGATAAGGGTGAAGCCTTAGGTAAAGCTAGGACATTACTAGGGTTGGTAGGTCTACCTCCGTTTATAGCTGATAGGTATCCTCATGAACTTAGTGGAGGTATGAAGCAGAGGGTTGTTATAGCTATGGCTCTAGCTTTGAATCCAGAAATAGTTATACTAGATGAGCCTACATCTGCGTTAGATGTTATAACTCAAGCTAACATAATGAACCTGCTTAAGAAGCTTAAGAAGGAGAGGGGTCTCTCATACATATTTATAACGCATGATCTAGCTCTCGCAAGCGAGCTTGCAGATACAGTCGCGGTTATGTATGGGGGTAAGATAATGGAATATGGGGCTGCAGAACAGTTATACCTAGATCCGAAGCATCCATACTCTCAGAAGCTACTAGCTAGTATACCTACTTTGAGAACTGATAAGAAGCTTGAATTCATACCTGGTGCTCCTCCAGATCTAGTATCTCCTCCACCAGGATGCCGTTTCCATCCTAGATGCCCCTACGCTATGCCTGTATGTAGGGAGAGGGAGCCTATACTCGGAGAGGTTGAGAAGGATAGATACGTAGCATGCTGGCTATACGGTGGGTGATTTGAGCATAGCTAATCTACTCGAAGTTCGAAATCTAAGAGTCTGGTTTCCTATAAGAAGGTTGTTTAAAGAACCTTTATTTGTTAGAGCTGTTGATGGTGTTAGCTTCGATCTACGTAGGGGTGAAACTCTAGCTATAGTAGGGGAATCCGGATGTGGTAAGACGACTCTAGGTAAGGCATGTCTTAGGCTAGTCGAACCGACATCCGGTTCGATATTATACGATGGGAGGGATATTACTAGTATACCGGATAAGGAATTGAAGTGGTATCGTAGAGAAGCTCAGATAATATACCAGGATCCATTCAGTAGTCTAAACCCATTCTTCACAGTATACAAGATTCTGGAGGAGCCTCTAATAGTAAACGAGGTTGGAGATGATAGATCTGAGCTTGTATATAAAGCTCTAGAAGATGTTAAGCTCACACCGATCGAGGAGTTTGTAGGTAAGTATCCGCATATGCTGAGCGGTGGGCAGAGGCAGAGGGTTGCTATAGCTAGAGCTTTAATCTTGAAACCGCGTTTCGTAGTAGCTGATGAACCAGTATCTATGCTCGATGTATCGGTTAGGGTAGAGATACTCTACCTTCTCAAAGAATTGCAGGAGAGGTATGGTATAGCCTTCCTGTATATAACCCATGATATAGCTACGGTGAAATACTTCTCAGATCGTATAGGAGTTATGTATGCAGGTAACTTTGTCGAATCAGGTTTGATTAAAACCGTGGTATCGGATCCGCTACACCCGTATACGAAGGCGTTGATAGAAGCTATACCGGATCCGGATCCGAAGAATAGGTTTGTGGAGAGAAAGGTTGTAGCAGGTGAACCGCCTAACCCTATAGATATACCTCCAGGATGCCGTTTCCATCCTAGATGCCCCTACGCTATGCCTGTATGTAGGGAGAGGGAGCCTATACTCGGAGAGGTTGAGAAGGATAGATACGTAGCATGCTGGCTATACGATCGGTAGGATAACTAAGAAATGGTATGGTTGGAGATTGTTTAAGCTATCCTTCTAACCTGTAAGTATTATCTTCTTAACGACGTCTATAATCCTAGCTTGATCGCCAGTCTCCCTAGCCTCCTCCAGCTCATCTCTCCTAGCGTATATTAGTAGAGCTTTCTTCATCAAGTTTCCGAATATCTCTTTACTAAGCTTCATAGCCTTCACCGGATCCATCCTATACGTGAATTGATCCTCTCCAAACCATCCATCGTAGCCTATATCTATAGCTGCGTATAGGTAGTCTACGAAACGCCATATATCTCCTGTACCGAATACCCTATCTTCATCGTTACTATGTAGTTTAGCAGTATTTATATGGAATCCCACTATGGGTACACCCATACCATGTAATGCGTATACTGTGAATGCTGGTTCGACTGCATACATCTGTTCATGCCCATAATCTATGGTTACACCCATAACCTTAGACCCCACCTCCTCGTTCACCTTATAGGCTATCCATCCAGCTAGGTGTGTTGTAGGAACTATCATATTCCCCTCTTTAGGCTCCTTAAGCTTAGCTTCGACACCGAATTTTAGATCAAGCTCTCTACACCTCTTCGAAGCTTGTCTACAAGCATCGAGGAACCATTCGAATTTACGTAGATAATTTGATTCGAAGTTGTAATCCCACCCATCCTGACCTGGCCATAGGCTTAGGCTAGGGCTTCCAACTTCTCTAGCTAGATCTGCAGCTTGTAGTAGTATTTCGAATGCCCTCTCCCTAACCTCTCTTATAGGGTTTGTTACAGATCCAAGCTTCCATCTGGGATCTGTGAACATATTTATATTCATATTCGATACCTTGAGGCTAAGCTTTTCGAGGATCGATTTAACCTTCACAACCCTATCCTCATCTATCCTTAGATTCTCATCTAGGAATAGTACATCGTGGAACTCAACCCCTTCTATACCTGCTTCAGCTATCCTCTTAAGCTGTGCTTCTATACTCGAATCCAACTCTGGGAAGTATCCTCTAGTAGCGAATCTATCTAGAAAATCTCCTGCAGACCAGTGTCCAGCTGCGAATTTTATATCGAAATCCTTGAAGAATCTATCCAGTACATCGCCTTCAAGATAACCCTTATACTCTGTTTCAAGCTTCGCAAGATTATTCTTAGATACCTTCAAGCCGCTATCACCCCGAATAGAAATTGTCGAATCTTTAACCAATATTAAACTTACTCCTCCTCGATAGTAGCGGCTGTATAGTAGTATTCACCCATCTCCTTCTGTATCCTATCCAGTCTCGAACCCTCCTTATTAGCTCTAGGCCTATACGTTTGTCTATCCCTTCTAAACGTTACTCCAAGCTCCTTGAGGAACATATTCATACCACTCCTCATATCCATAGGCTGATGCCCGTAACCATCGACTCCAGGTATACCTGAGAATACCATAAGCCTATCAGCTATGAAATCTTGGACTAGTATATCATGCTCGACGACGAAGGCAACCCTACCGAGATTTTCTACGATCCTACGAACAGCTCTAGCCATAGCTAACCTCTCCTCTACATCTAGATATGCGCTAGGCTCATCGAGTAGGTATATATCAGCATCCATGGATAAACATATAGCTATAGCTAGCTTCTGAAGCTCACCGCCGCTTAGATCTGATACCCTCCTATCTAAGATCTTATCCAATCTGAAGGGTCTATATATCTCCTCTCTGAAGAAGCTGGACTCCATCCTATCGCCTAGAGTCTTCCTCAATAATACTTCTACAACCCCATCGTAATCCCCGGATATATACTGAGGCTTATAACTAACCTTAACTCCACCTGGTAGGGCATCCCCCTCGTCAGGCTTCTCCAACCCGGCTAGAAGCTTAACGAACGTAGTCTTACCGATACCATTCGGTCCTAGTATACCTATAACCTCGCCTCTACGTATGAATCCAGGTTCAACTCTCAGAGTGAATCCTCCAAGCTTCTTAACCATGAAGCCCCAGCTATACTCTATATCGATAGACTCAGCTACCTGGGTAGGTGGTTTAACCTGGAATCTTATAGGTTGACTCCTAAACCTTACATTATCGCTTGGAATATATCCTTCGAGAAACATGTTTATCCCATCTCTAACAGCTCTAGGATAGGATACTATACCGTATACACCTGGATCACCATATAGAACCGATATCATATCAGACATGTAATCCAATACTATCAGATCATGCTCAGCTACGACTACCATAACATCCTGTTTAGCTAGCCATCTGATAACCCTAGCTACCTTAATCCTCTGACGTACATCTAGATAGCTTGAAGGCTCGTCGAATATGTATACATCAGCATCTCTACATACAACCGCTGCTATAGCAACCCTCTGTAGCTCTCCACCGCTAAGTACATCCACCCTTCTATCGATAACTTCTCTAAGCTCTAGGATCGATACGATATAATCCATAACGCCCCGCTCATCTAGCTTAGATAGGAGTCTACTAGCTTCGCCCTTAAACACTCTAGGTATAGCATCTATATACTGAGGCTTATACGCTACTCTAAGATTACCCGAGGCGAGTTTAGCGAAGTAGTCTTTAAGAGATGTACCTCCGAAGTACTCTATTATACTATCCCAGTCTGGCGGATCACCCTCCACTACTCCTAGGTTAGGTTTAAGCTTACCTGCAAGTATACGGAGGGATGTAGATTTACCTACACCATTCTTACCTACTAGACCTAGTACGGTAGATCTAGCTGGTATAGGTAGTCTGAATAGTTTAAACCCGTTAACACCATATCTATGGATACATTCACCTTCAAGCTCTCCTGGAAGATTAACTATCGATATAGCTTTAAACGGGCATTTATTAACACAGATACCGCATCCTATGCATAGCTCCTCAGATATTATAGGCTTACCCTTATCATCCACCTTGATAACTTCGATCTTATTCCTAACGAGTGGGCATAGACGTCTGCATAGTAGTCCACAATCTTCTACACGGCAGCTATCTCTATCTATTACAGCAATCCTGTTAGTCATAGCCGACACCTAGAATGATTCCGCTATAGGTGAATGATAGTGGAAAGGGGAAAAAAGGTAACGGAAGGAGTGGAAGGTTGGGGGGCTAAGCTACCACTCCTCCTCTTCCTCTTCCTCCCACTCTTCCTCCTCCCACTCCTCTTCCTCCCATTCCTCCTCCCATTCTTCCTCCTCTTCCTCCTCTTCGAATCTGAACATGATCTAACACCTCCCCCTTAGCGGGGCTAAAGAAGCATCCCCACCGCTAGTTTAAAAACTTTTTGATCATGAACGATCGCCATACATTCCCTCTCAATCTAAACTATACTAGTATGGGATTGGGGTGCTTAGCACACTCAAGATCCCGCTCATCAGGATCGCAAGGGCCAGAGCTGCCATCGCACCCCGAGACTAGTATATATTAGATTCTTCTAGATTAGCGTTTCCTCGATACATCGTTCACAGGGTATCTGGGGGGCTCTCCATGTAGAACCCTTAGTATATCCTCCACAGCTGTCAGAGCCATCCTCCTCCTACATTCTGAAGTATTGGAAGCTATATGTGGTGTAAGTATTACGTTATCGAGATCTAGTAGAGGATCATCTAGGGGTAGAGGCTCCTCCCAGAATACATCTAATCCAGCTCCAGCTATCCACCCCTCCTTTAAAGCCTTTACTAGAGAATCGTGATCCACTATAGGTCCTCTAGCTATATTAACTAGGATAGCTGTAGGCTTCATAAGCTTAAGCTCCTCCTCCCCTATCATACCGCGTGTATACTCTGTTAACGGACATGATACTACTATGAAATCGGATTCTCTAAGTAGATCTTCTAGAGATCTATACTCTACTCCAAACTCTGCTTCTAGCTGAGGCTTCCTAACGATATCGTAGTATAGTATCTTCATAGAGAATCCTCTAGCACGTTTAGCTATAGCCGATCCTATCCTTCCTAAGCCTATTATACCTATAACCTTACCCCATACATCCATCCCTACGAATAGGAATGGATCTCTAATCCTCCATAACCTAGATTTGACATACTGAGATGATCTACAGATATTCCTAGCTAAGCAGAGTATGTGAGCGAAAGCCATATCCGCTACGGTTTCATGGAGGACTGGGGTTATGGTAACCCATACCCCCCTCTCGGTAGCAGCATCTACATCAACATTATCGTATCCAACCCCATGCCTAGCTATTACTCTAAGCCTAGATGCCGATTCTATAACCCTCCTACTCACTCTCTCTACATTAAGTGTTACGAGTATAGCGTCAGCATCTCTAACCGATTCTATAAGCTCATCCTCGGTAGGAGGTTTATCGAATACATATACATCAGTATACTTCTTCAATAATTCTAAAGCCTCGCTATGTATGGGAGCTGTTATTACCACATGGTATCTACCCATTCATCCATCCCCCGAATAGTATCCTACTACCTAACCCCATCTACATCATACGGCTAGTACTAGGATAAAGGATTTAACTATAATATCACACCGTTAGCTTCGATCCAGAACTAGCTAAATCTACTAATATGCATATCTATGTGTAGAGCTTCCTATCGAGTATCTTATAGACGCAGTATTCTCCACACATGGTGCATGCACCGCTCCTAGATTTCACTCTCCCATGAATCTCCGAAGCTTTCTCAGGATCCATAGATAGCTTAAACTGTGTTACCCAATCTAGACGTGCTCTAGCCTCCCCCATAGCTTTATCGATATCTAAAACCCTACCTCCAACCCTGTATAAATCTACAGCGTGAGCTGCGATCTTAGAAGCTATAACACCATGCTTTATATCTTCAGGTAGGGGTAAGCCTAGATGCTCTGATGGAGTAACTACGCATAGGAAATCTGCACCAGCAAGCCCAGCTATAGCGCTTCCGATAGCAGCTGCTATATGATCGTATGGGGTTGCTATATCGGTAACTATAGGTCCTAGTAGATAGTATGGGGCTCCTTTACATACAGCCTTCTCTAAAGCTACGTTAGCAGCTATCTGGTGTATAGGCATGTGTCCAGGTCCTTCAACCATACACTGAACATCCATCCCCCTACTCCTCTCTACAAGCTCCGCTACTGTTAGTAGCTCCATATTCTGAGCTATATCGTTCGCATCAGCTATACATCCAGGTCTAAGACCATCACCTAAACTTATACATACATCATATTCTCTAGCTAACTCTAGTATGTAATCATAGTTCTCATATAACGGATTCTCCCTACCATGATGTAACATCCACGATGCTATGAATGCTCCTCCACGGCTAACTATACCAGCAACCCTTCTACCCTTCTTCAAAGATTCTAGAGCTTTATAGGTTATACCACAGTGGAGTGTAACGAAGTCTACCCCATCCTTGAAATGCCTCTCTATAGTGTTTAACACATCATCCTCGCTCATATCTATGATGGAGCCATACTTTCTAATAGATTCTATAGCAGCTTGGTATATCGGTACAGTACCTATAGGAGAGTCAAGTTCTCTAATAAGTAGTCTACGAGTATAGTCTAGATCTCCTCCAGTAGATAGATCCATAACCGTATCTGCTCCATATCTCAAACCAATCCTAGCCTTCTCGAGCTCCAGATATGGATCAGCTAGATCGATCGATGTACCGACGTTAACGTTAACCTTCACGGTTAACCCCTCTCCTATAGCTACCGGTTTACCCAGCTTCCTATCCCTAGATGAATTACACGGTATAACAGCTACACCCCTCGCTACCATACTGGTAAGCTTTTCAGGATTAACCCCCTCTGATCTAGCTACCTCGACTACTATACCCGGTATAATACCCCTCCTAGCTTCACTCATGATAGTACCCATAACTAACCTAGATTAGATCAACCTACATCTCAAGATAAATCTTCCCATAGGCTAGGCGTTGGAGAATCGACCTCACTGTTTAAGCTTCTCTAACGTATAGTATCTAGCTATATATACGATCTCATCACCTCGATATAGGTCTCTTATAACGGCTTCCTCTCTAGCTCCTAGAACATTCTCATATAATCTACGAGCAGCTTCATTCGAAGAACTCGAGGATACTAGGATTAGTTTAAGCCTAGATCTAGGTTGACGTTCATCTAGATATATCTTAAGATAGCCTAACGAATCCTCTATAAGTCTACGACCTACACCTAGCCTTCTAAACTCCGGATCAACAGCTATCTGCTCCAGCTCCCAGACGGATTCCTCTCTAAACCCACCCTTCTCAACCCAGAGGATATAACCGATAACCCTCCCCCTATACAATGCTACGAAATACTGCATCCTAGGATAAGCTCTCATATTACATTCAAACCAGCGTTTAACGAGATCTTCGCTACGCATTCCTCTAAAGGATGATAGGTATATCCTAACTACATCATCGATATCATTCTGCTCCATAGGTTTAACATAGATTTCAACTACTCTACTCATATCGATTACTAAATTTTACTATGTAAAATTTAAACTATTCTCAAAATCTAATTTTGATATATAACTATTCCTTTATAAAATGTATGGAGGTATACTGAAAATACTCTTTAATAGTTAAAAAATATTTTAAGTATATGGTTAGCTCGGTAATATTCCTAGACTAGCTTCACATCCTCGTTACCAACCCTAACCTTTACAGAAACTTCCCCCTCGTATACTCTACCGATAATCCATGCTTTAACCCCCATCTTCTCACAGAAGTCTACTATATCCTCAGCTTCACTCTTAGGTGCTATCGTACAGAAGCCTACACCCATATTGAATGTACGGTACATCTCCCTATCGCTTACACCCCCCAACTCCTGTATTAGTTTAAAGATAGGTGGGGGTTTAGGCATAGAATCTAGATAGAAGCCTACTCTAGCTATTCGTGCTAATCTTATAAGCTTACTGAAAGCTCCACCAGTTATATGAGCTAATCCGTGAACTTCATACCTCTTCAACACATCGAGGATAGGTTTAACATAGATCCTTGTAGGTTTTAGCAACTCCTCACCTATACTACACCCGATTTCATCTAGATAATCATCGATTCTATACCTAGATAGGAGTATTCTCCTAGCTAGGGTTAACCCGTTAGAGTGTATACCACTACTAGCTAACCCTACGATGCAATCTCCGATACCGATCCTATCCCCATAAACGATTTTATCTCTATCCACAACTCCTATACACATAGCTGCTAGATCGAATCCGTAACCATCTCTAACACCTTTAACGATATCCTTCATCACAGCTGTCTCCCCACCTACTATAGCTACTCCAGCCTCCTCCGCTCCCTTAGCTAAGCCCTCCATTATAGGTACTACTAGATCCTCTCTAGGCTCCTCAACTACTAGATAATCTACTAAAGCTACGGGTTCAGCTCCTATACATATAATATCGTTTACACACATAGCTACACAATCCACTCCTATAGTATCGTATCTACCCATCATCTGAGCTACGAGGATCTTGGTACCGACGCCGTCGACGTGCATCGCTAACGCTTTACCCCCACCGATATCTATGAGACCAGCATAATGCCCAACCTCTATCAATACCTCACCCCACCTACCTCTCCTAGTTTTAAACGTCCTCTCCGCTATCCAAGCTATACGTCTATGAATCTCAGCTACCCTATCCACATCTACACCTGCTTCCCTATAACTTCTAGGTATACCCATATCCTCACCTAAAATTCTCACCTGTAAGCCTTTCGTAAGCTTCTATATACCTTCTACTAACCTCTTCTATAAGCTCTCTAGGTAGGCTTGGAGGTTCAGGTATCGGATCCCCCCTCCTCCTAGCTTCCTCTAACCTCCTTCTATACCCTACCCTATCAAGCCAATCTCTAACAGGCTGTTTATCAAAGCTATCCTGTAGGCGTCCCGGAGCGTAGCTAGATTTAACCCATAACCTAAACTCATCTGGACCTATAGAATCGCCTAGGATAATACTATCGCCATACCTACCAAACTCGATCTTCAAATCTGCGAGTATAAACCCAGCTTCCTCAGCCCTCCTATTCATAACTTCGTATATAGCTATAGATAGATCCTCTAACATATCATACTCAGAAGATGTAACCCATCCTCTAGCTATAGCCTCCCCCCTGGTTATAGGCCTATCCTTCTCTTCAAACTTAGTCGTAGGATCCAGTATCGGTTCAGGAAGTCTAGCTGCTAGTACCGGCTCTACAGGTAGATTAACCTCCCCTCTCAGCATCCTCTCATATAGGCTTCCATAGATGTAGCCGCGGACGATAAACTCTATAGGTATCATATCTAACCTCTTCACAACCATACAGTTAGGAGGCTCGATCCATAGCATATGATGCTTCACTCCAACCCTATCCTCTAGGTATCTAAACCAGAATGCAGCCATCCGACATAGTACCTCACCCTTAAACGGTACGATAGAAGGTAGTACTATATCGAAGGCTGAAATCCTATCGCTAAAATAGAATAGTAGCCTATCGCTATCTACAAGATAGATATCCTTAACCTTCCCCTTCTTAACCAGCTTAAACATCGATAGATCGAAACTCATAGCAAAACCTCCTAGACAGCTTCTAAAGCTTTAGCATCCTCCTCAACCCTACGTTTAAGATTAACCCTATACTGTATAAGCCTCTCCCTAACATCAGATCTAGATAAAGCTACTATCTCAGCTGCTAATACCGCTGCGTTAACAGAATTATCGACGCCTACACATGCTACAGGTATACCTGGAGGGGATTGGATAGAGGATAGGAGAGCATCCAAACCCATGAAGCTCCTATTCAACGGTAGCGAAATAACAGGTTTAATAGTATACGCGGCAATCAATCCGGGAAGCATAGCGGATAAACCAGCTATAGCGATAAATACTTTAACACCGTTAGCATCAGCCTCCTCCACGATCTCCCTTACCCTATCTGGGTGACGATGAGCTGAGGCTACTGTCAACAAGTATTTCACACCCAGCTCCCTTAATATTCTACATACCGCTTCCCCATACTCTCTATCAGATAGACTACCCAGTACTACTAGAACATCCACATCATCCAAGCTATATACACCCGGGAGGCTAATAGTTGAATACCTAGTTTAAAAATATTCGTGAAACCAGTATACGTTAAGCTTCATAATATATGAAGGTATGTATACTCTACAAGCGTCTTAAAGAATCTAAGACAGTTATCCTCGAGTATGTTATCAAACCTGGTCCAGCTTGGATGTGTATATGGGTGGATATACTTCTCAGGATGAGGCATTAAACCTATTACATTACCATCCCTATTACATATACCTGCTACATTATTCATCGAACCGTTAGGATTCCACCCCCTAGATATGCATCCACTAGGATCTACATACCTGAATACTATGTATCCATCATCTTCGAGTATATCAAGTATATCAGGTGGAGCTATGAACCTTCCCTCAGCATGATTTATAGGTGCATGGAGTATAGCTCCAGCTAGATCCTTCAAAGGTTTACAACGTGTAACTTCCTCACACCTAATATATACCCACCTATCTATGAAGAATCCCCCCTCGTTTAAAGCTAGAGTCGCTTCCTGCCTACTAAATAACCCGCTCAAACCTGGTAGTAATCCTGCTTTAACTAAAGCTTGAAAACCATTACAAATCCCGAGTATAATCCTCCCCTCTGATACAATCCTCTCTATAGGCTTCCTAAGCCTATACTTAAGCTGGCATGCAAGTATCTTCCCAGCTCCGAGATCGTCTCCATAGCTAAACCCGCCAGGTATGCAGAATATATGATACTCATCCAGGATTGACGGATCTTTTAAGAGACTATTTATATGCTTCACTTCTACTCGAGATCCAGCTTCTTCGAATGCTTCGATAGTCTCCTGATCACAGTTAGTACCCGGAGCTCTGAGTATAAGAGTCTTCACCTTCATAGATGCTTCACCAGTTGAAAGTGGATTTCCAAGCATCCTTCAAACTCCATATATCCTCCTCGTATACTCTACCGTTAACCCCATGAATTACAAGCCTCCCCTCTCTCGTAGTATACCCGATCCTCCTATATGGAAGATTATAGAATATCCTTTCGAAATAATCCTCCATACCCTTCCTAACCTCGACTATAAACCTAGTATTAGATTCCGAGAATAGAATCTTATCATCCCTTACTAAGCCTAGTCTAGGTACCTCTGATAGCCATACCTCCACTCCTAAGCCTCCTGAGAAACTTGATTCGGCTAACGCTACTGCTAACCCCCCCTCCGAGCAATCATGACAAGATCTGATACATCCAACATCTATAGCTTCTACGATCCTATCCATGATTAGTTTAGCATTATTCAAATCCACAGATGGTATCACACCGCTATCTATACCCATGATAGAGTAGTAGTATGATCCACCTAACTCACACCTAGTATATCCCACAACATATACAGGATTTCCAGGCTCCTTAAAATCCATAGTTATAGCCTTCCTTATATCCGGTATTATACCTATAGCTGTTATGAGTAGAGTACCCGGTATAGATCTATAACTCCCATCTGGAAGCCTATACTCGTTGTATAGGCTATCCTTACCAGATATGAATGGTGTATCGAATGCTTTAGCAGCATCATAGCATCCCTTAACAGCTTCGACTAAAGCTCCGAGTGTCTCCTCCCTCTCAGGATTACCCCAACTGAAGTTATCTAGGAGAGCTATCCTACGTCCACCTACTGCTACGTTATTCCTTATAGCTTCATCTACAACCGATAAAGCCATCTTATAAGGATACCTACTATACTTAGGGTTAACACCGCATGAAACAACAACACCTATCCAACTATCCTTTAAAGGCTTTAATACGCATGCATCGCTAGGTCCATCTCCATGAATACCAACCATAGGTTTAATAACAACCCTAGCCTGTACTTCATGATCATATTGACGGATAACCCATTCCTTACTAGCTACATTTGGATCACTCAATATACGCCTGAGTATATCCATAAGATCTGTAGGCATAGGGAAATCCGGATCCCACTCACGAAGCGGATTCCAATAAGCTCTCCTCCTAACCCTTGGTATACCCTTAAAGAGGAATTCTAAATCTAGATCACAAACAACCTCTCCTTCATAATATACTCTAAGCTTCCCAGTCGAGGTAAACCTACCTATAACAGTCGCTTCACAATCCTCCTCTCTGAATATCTTCATCAACTTATCTATATTTCCCTCAGGTACAGCTAGTACCATACGCTCTTGAGATTCTGAAAGCCATATTTCCCAAGGTTCAAGCCCCTCATACTTCAAAGGTACTAGTGATAATTCCACTTCTGCACCGATTTTTTTCGCCATCTCCCCTACAGCTGATGATAAACCTCCTCCACCACAATCGGTTATAGCTGAGTATAATGGTTCACTATATTCATCTCTAGCTCTCATTATAGCATCTAGAAGCTTCTTCTCCTCTATAGGGTTGCCTATCTGTACAGATATAACTGATACCTTCTCAGATTCAGGTGTAAGTTCCGTACTTGCGAATGTAACACCTCTAAGTCCATCTCTACCAGTCCTTCCACCCACTAATACTATCAAATCTCCAGGCTTAGGCTTCCTAGTATACCTACTAAACGGCATTATACCTACACATCCAGCATAGACTAACGGGTTACATAGATATCCCTCATCAAATCCTATAGCACCGCATGCTGTAGGTACACCCATCTTATTACCATAATCCCTAATACCTGCTACAGCTCCTCTCATAACCCTTCGAGGATGCATAACTCCTTGAGGAAGTAGCTCGTAAGGATAATCTAGAGGACCGAAGAATAGTACATCTATGGATAGTATCGGCTTTGCGCCTACACCTATAACATCTCTAAAAACTCCTCCAGTCCCGGTTCCTGCCCCTCCATATGGATCTAAAGCTGTCGGATGATTATGCGTCTCAACCTTAACTGCTATAGACCAATCACCTTCAAGTCTCACTATCCCAGCGTTATCCTCGAATACTACTAGACACCATGGCTTAGAAAGCTCCTTAGTCACTCTGAATATATAGCTTTCGAGTAAGTTATCGATAATACCATCGTTTGTCTCTATTATCCCCTTAAAGGTCTTATGATAACAATGTTCAGACCATGTCTGAGCGATGGTGTTTAACTCTACATCCGTAGGATCTCTACCTATACTTATGAAATATGCTTTTATAGCTTTCATCTCATCCAGCGATAAGGATAACATATAGCGTCTACTAATATCCATCAACTCCTCATCTGTAGCTTCTCTTACATGTATTACACTAACCTTCGCCATACCACACCACCGAGATGGTAAGACTATCTAAATCCAGATTACAGGTGTTATCCCGAATACTCCTAGATCGACTCTATCTCCCTGCTCGACTCCAGGATACAGTATAACTCTTAAACCTATAGGTCTACCTTTAAGCCTACTCACCTCGTACAGATCTAGCATTACACCCTCCAACACCTTCTCAGATATATCGATCGGTATGACCACCATATCGACACCCGCTACACAGAAGCATGAAAGAGCTACTAGATCCCTTAATCTAAGCATACCCTCACATACCCTCTCCTTAAGTATATTATCCTCAGCTACAGGCAGCATTATTTCGCAAAATCCTGTAGAGGATATACTACACTCGCTAGCTATTCTACGTATGAAGTGGTTAATCTTAGAGATTGTATGCATAGATCCAGGGCTTGGTAGGGCTACCCCAGATAATTCTTCTACGAGTAGAGCTACAGAATCATCCATCCATGGGGATAGCGAGTAATCTAATCCATAGTAGTCTACACCAATCCTCGAAGCTATACGCTTACCTATGGACTCTGTTTCTGATAATATCCTACGAACTGCTTCGCTCATACCATTCACCCCTCCACCCCTATAAGCTTCGATTAGATCTCTAGCATAGAGTAAGGCTAATGCAACCCCCTCCCCACGCTTCACATTCATAGATAATGGAAAATACGGTGTGAGAAGATCATCTCCTCCAAATAGTATAGCGATTTTAGTCAGCAATATAGGATCTCTATACGAAATCTTCTTCAACAACCTTACGATCCTACCATAATATTCAGGTGATCCAGGTTTAATCGAAGTATATACGCCTATAGTAGATAAATCCTCCGCTATCATTGGATCATCGTTTGTTGCATCGTATACGAACCCTGATACCATACTAATACCGATACTCTCGCACACCTCTCTAACTATCCTTGCTATAATAGTCTTCCCTCCACTAGTATGTAGATGCGATAGAGATATCCTTACACCTCTATCCCATATAACTCCTCTAGATCTAAAATCATCTATAGCCTCTAGGAAGGATTGAATTCTACTTTCAAGATATTCCCTTATAGCCAGCGGGCCCCTATCCGCTAGATCTAGAAATAGAGTTACCGCTCTTACCTTCAAGTCTAAATTTACACCGGTGGAAGTATCTTATAATCGTGTATTATAGGATTTGCTAAACATCTTCTAGCGACTAATTCAACTTTATCATAATTTAAGCATCCATTAAGAACGTATAGCGTGAAAGTCTCTGCATGCGATAACCTATCGATACCTATGATTCTCGAAGCTTCTAATACGCTAGAAGCTAGGCTATCGAATACACCAGGTTTATACTTAACCTCTATAATCCATCCATCTAGTCTTATATTGGATTCACCTTCTAGAAAGTATACATACTCTTGGATTATAGGATCATGAAGGAGCTCCTCGCATATCAATTTAACATCATCCTCGGAAAGATCCCCATCTAATCTAAAGCCTTGAATAACCTTCACCTTCTCAACCCCCTTTACATCCATATCCCTTATCTCCCACTGTATCCTCATGCTAACTGGATCTAGTGTATCCTGCTTATAACTAACATAGACTCTCCAAACTCTATGAGTATCTTGCATAGCAGTTATACCCCCTCATTTAAGCTTCTACCTAAAATCGTATTCCTAGGAAACCATATCTCCCTAGCTTCACCTACTGTAAAAACCGATCCTGTAACAAGTATAACATCATCTTCCGATGAGAGCTTTTTTGCCATCATAACAGCATCCTTTACATCCTCCACCACCATAGCCTTCCTACCGTAAAACTCTGCTCTAGACGCCAATATATTAGGATCTAAACCCCTACCCATAACCTTATGTCTACACGCGATTACCATATCTGAAAAGCTACAAAACTCTCTCATCATACTCTCATAATCCTTATCGGAAGATATACCGACAACTAGTATCACCCTTCTACTTGAGAATAATCTTTCAAACTCCCTTCTAATAGCTGAAGCAGCTCTAGGATCCTTAGCACAATCCAGTATGATCATAGGCTTTCGTTCGACTATCTCAAACCTACCAGGCCAGAAAGCATTCCCTAACCCTCTCCTAATAGATTCCTCATGTACCTCGATCCCCCTTAACGAAAGGAGCTCGATAGCACCTACAGCTGTAGCGGCGTTGACTACTTGATGTAACCCTATCATACTTAGGGTTAAATCTTCATATATACCCAGTAAACCCTTCAGATCGAATACCTCTCCATCTAATCCAGCAGATTTTATGGTAAATACCAAATCTCTACAAACCTCTACGAGCTTTGCTCTCCTCCTTTGAGCTATCATCTCTAGTACTCTTAGTGCTTCGATCTTATCAGCAGCTGTGATAGCTAGTCCTTCACGCTTAATTATACCTCCCTTCTCCCTAGCTATCTTATCTACGGTATTCCCTAGTATATGTGTATGTTCTAGATCTACATTAGTTATGACAGAGACTAGGGGGTTTAAGACATTAGTAGCATCGAGACGTCCTCCAAGACCAACCTCTACCACTGCTATATCCACCTTCTCCTCTTCGAATAGTTTAAACGCTATAGCAACCGTAACCTCAAAAAATGAAGGTCTACCATAACGTTTACATCTACTCATCCTCTCTACGTATGGTAGTATCTCCTCGCATACTTCTAACAGTTTATCCTCCCTTATTGGTTTACCATCTACTACAAACCTCTCCGTATAACTTGATAGATGAGGTTTGGTAAACATCCCTACATGGAAACCTTCTTCTAGGAGTATGGAGGCTATCATCGATACAGTAGACCCTTTCCCGTTAGTACCTCCTACAAGTATAGAGTCAAACTTCTCATGCGGATTATCTACAAGTTTAAGTAGTCGCTTTATATTTCTCAGATCAAATTTAGCTCTATCCCTTCTAAGATTGTATATATAGTTTACAATTTGATCATAATCAGTTATATTGTACGCCATAGAATCACCAATATTAGTCAACCATAATTTAATATCTTAACACGACGCCCTTCAATCCTTATTATTCTCTCCTGAAAAATCTTTATAGCTTCGATTAAAGCCTCCTGCTCCTTCTCCTGAACCTTAGCTTTAAGAGTTAACGGCGTATCATCATCGCTTACTTCTACAACCTTCTGTATAAGTATCGGTCCAGTATCAACCCCTTCATCGACAAAGTGTAGTGTACATCCTGTAACTTTAACACCGTAATCTAGAATAGCTTTATGAACTTCTAGATCCATACCTCCGGAGAAAGCCGGTAATAGAGATGGATGAATATTGAGTATCCTCCATCTAAATCTATCTACGAAAAACTTACTGAGTATCCTCATATATCCTATGAGCAATACTAGGTCTATCGGCCCCCTCTTTTCAAGCTCGCCTACGATGATCTTATCATACTCCTCTCTCGAAAGACCCTTAGGATCGATGAATATCGCTTCTATTCCGTTCATCCTAGCTCTCTCTAGTATATACGCATTCCTCCTATCGCTTATAACACACACTATCTCTGCATAAAGCTCTCCACTCTTTATAGAATCTATTATCGCTTGTAGATCAGTCCCCCTAGTGGATCCTAAGACTGCTATTCTTAATGGTCTATCCTTGACTGGGTATATGACATTTGATTCCAATCTACATCAACCCCTGGAGCTTCATAGCTTGGAAGAGGTTATCTACAACCATAGCTACAGTTACCGGACCTACACCTCCAGGTACTGGTGTTATCATCGAAGCTTTACATCCGACATTCTTGAAATCGACATCGCCTACTATTCTCCCCTCAACTCTGGATATACCTACATCCACCACTACAGCCCCATCACGTACCATAGAAGCCTTTATGAGCAGTGGAACACCAGTAGCTGATACGAGGATATCCGCATTAGAGGTATGCGATGGTAGATTTCTAGTTTTAGCATGACATATAGATACTGTCGCAAACCTATTCGTTAAAACCATTGAGAGAGGTTTGCCTACAAGTATGCTATTGCTTACTACACATACCTCAGCCCCTTCTAATTCCACACTATAGTACTCCAGTATTTTCACAACAGCTCTAGCTCCGCATGGTACTAGAGTCTCATCTCCATGCATAAGCTTACCTAGATTAACAGGTGTTAACCCATCCACATCTTTGCTCGGATCTAGGATAGAGAATACTCTATAAGGATCGATATGTTTAGGTAGTGGTAGCTGTACCAATATTCCGTTAATGCTTGTATCATCGTTTAGAGATCCTATTATCTCGAGAAGAGTTTTGAGGTCGATCGAATCTGGCTTACGTATAACTATAACGTCTATACCAACTTTTTCGCAATAACTAACTTTATTCTTGACGAATAGTTTTGAAGCTGGATCATCACCTATCATAACTATAGATAGTCTTGGTTTTAGCCCTCTATGGGTTAACTCTAACACGTTCTCTCTATGTATCCTACACATATAATCTGCTATAATTTTACCATCCATAATCCTAACCTTATTTTGTTGTCCAATCATAAATTGGAAACCTCCTACACATATCCACTACGTCTTTTCTCACATCCTCTATAGCAGCTTGGTCACCATTATTCCTTATAACATGGTCTATCATCTTAGCGATATCAACCATCTCGCACTCAGTCATACCCCTAGCTGCTACACAAGGTGTTCCAAGTCTTAGACCGCTAGTAATATATGGAGGTTTATCATCGTATGGTACGAGATTCCTATTAACATATATTAATGCCTTCTCTAACATCTTTTGAGCTTTAAGTCCACTCATACCCTTACTCCTTAGATCAACCAACAGTAGATGGTTATCCGTTCCACCGCTAACAATTCTATAACCTCTATCTAATAGACTTGAAGCTAGAGCTTTAGCATCCCGTACTATTAGGCGTTGATACTCTCTAAACTCTTCTGTAGCCGCTAATTTGAAACATACGGCTTTAGCTGCGATTATATGCATTAAAGGCCCGCTTTGTATACCTGGGAATACTGCTCTATCTATAGCTTCACTCCACTCTTTACGACAGAGTATAAACCCGCCTCTAGGACCTCTCAAAGTTTTCTGCGTAGTAGATGTAACGAAATCTGCATATGGTGTTGGATTCATATGTATTCCAGCTGCTACAAGCCCAGCAATATGTGCCATATCGACCATAAATAGTGCTCCTACCTCATCACATATTTCTCTGAATCTTTTAAAATCTATCTCCCTAGGATACGCACTTGCTCCAGCGATGATTAGTTTAGGCTTATACTCCCTAGCGATACTTTCTATCTCATCGTAATCTAAAACTTCTGTACTTCTATTTACGCCATAGAATGCGAATTTGTAAAAAATACCTGAAAAGTTTATAGGACTTCCATGGGTTAAGTGACCTCCATGTGCTAGATCCATAGCTAGTACTCTATCTCTAGGCTTTAACGCTGCAAGATATACGGCTTGATTAGCCTGACTACCTGAATGAGGTTGAACATTAGCGTGCTCCGCACCGAATAATCTCTTCGCTCTCTCTACAGCTATCCTTTCTATTTCATCGTAGTATTCGCATCCACTATAATATCTCTTCCCAGGGTATCCCTCTGCATACTTATTAGTTAGTAGGCTTGCCTGTGCTTCTATAACTGCTTCGAATGCATAGTTCTCAGATGCTATAAGATCTATACCATACACCTGTCTTTCACATTCTTTCGTAATCAATTCTGCTATCTCTGGATCCACATCGACAAGTTTCAGAGCATGCTTTACGATAGCCCAGCACCCCCTCTACAACTCTATCTTTCCTCTACCTGGTATCCAATCTATACTACGGCCTAGCATACCCTTCCTCTCTCTATACTGGTATATCTCGCGTACAAGGTCTGCTAGAATCCTCCTCTTCTCTAAAAGTCTAGGAGTACCTATGTCGCTTCTATGGAATAGTCTCCATCCATCTAAAAGCCTCACGTAGGATATACATCGTTCAGCTATTTCCGAAGCTTCCTCTATACTATCAGCTTCAGCGTATATTTCACATGCTCTAGATCCACCTGTTAAGAGCTTTCCATCAACCATATCTACAGAGCTCCAGAAAAGCTTTCCCCCCCTCCTAGTTATAGCCTCCTCATCCACAGCTACGGGATGGCCCCTCGCTAAATCTCTTCTATCAGGATAACCTAATGGAGCTATACATTTAACTACTGTAGCTTTTTCGCGAAATTCGAGTTTAATCTTCGAAAGCTTCCGCTCGAGTATAGCTTCGCATATCTCTACCATATCTGTTTCAAGTATTGGAAGGATATTCTCCCCTTCCGGCTGCCCGAATCGGCTATACATCTCTATTATTGTTGGACCCCACTTATCTGTTAACATCATCTGCCCAGCGATTACCCCACGATAAAGCTCACCTGTCTCACTCTGTACAGCTTCGACCATTTTCCTAACGATCTCAACTGATCTATAGTATTCCTCCATAGTTATGAATGGTAGGGTTAATCCTTTACCACATATAGAACCCATACCACCAGTTTCAGGTCCTAGATCATCCTCATATGCATGTTTATTATCCTGGACTAGGGGCATGGGAAGTATGGTCTCCCCATCGCTAAAGCATTGAAGTGTATATTCAGGCCCCTCAACCTTCTCTTCCAGTAGGATTTTCTCCTCTACATCTCTATAGTCTCTCATATGCTCTTTAACAACTCTCTCAGCATGTTTAGCTTTGACATCCCTCTTCTCTCTAGAAAGGTATACATGCATATCCGCTATAACCTTGACACCTTTACCTCCAGCTTGCCTAGCAGGCTTTATAGCTAAGCTCTCAGCATACTCGCTTATGTACGCTATAGCATCCTCTATGTTTTTGAATGCTTTAAATCTAAGCCTTCCTGGAATTTCATACTTCCACATAAGCTTTCTCATATAGGCTTTAGACATCTCTACTTCAGCTACAGCTTTACGTGCACCTATACACCCTATACCTCTTCGTTCAACCTCATCAGCTACTCCATGGAATAGAGGCTCCTCAGGACCTACGAATACAAAATCCACGTTCAGCTCTTCAGCATAGTCTGCCACCTGTACAGGATCTATCGGGGAGCCTCTACGATACCTACCCATGCTCTGTTCGCATATCCTAGCTATCCCAGGGTTGATGAGATGCATTAAAGCATAGATTCTAGGCTCCTTTACGCTTCTGGCTAATGCTTCTGCTATCGCATGTTCTCTAGATCCATCACCTACGAGTAGAATTTTCATCTAGCTACCTCCACCATCTGGATATACGCCTGTAAAACATCCAAGGCATAGTGAATCTTTAGTTAAGCCTATAGCTTCTACAAGCCTATCCACAGGTAGGTAACTGAAACTATCTGCACCTATAACATCTGCTATTTCCTCAGGTGTTAATGCCCTACCTATAAGTTCATCCTCTGGTGGGACAGCTGTGCCATAAGGGCATCTAGCCTTTATAGCAGGGCTACCTATCCTAACATGAACTTCCTTAGCCCCCCTCTTCCTGAGTATATATACGGTATTCCTTAGCGTAGTACCCCTTACAACGCTATCATCTATCAAAACAACTCTCCTACCTCTTACGGCACTCCTAATAGGGTTTAGTTTAAGCTGAACACCCATCAATCTCTCAATCTCCGTAGGCCTTATAGCTGTTCTCATACTTCTTCCAGTCCTATAGAACCCCATTTCTACAGGTATACCTCTAGCTTGAGCATAAGCCATAGCGAATGGTATCGCAGTCTCTGGTACACCTATAACTACGTCAGCATCTACAGGATCGATATCAGATAAAAATACCCCTATCTTCTTCCTAACATCGTAAACATGTATACCGTTGATTATGGAATCTGGCCTAGCATAGTAGACATACTCGAATGAACAGTAGGCTCTCATTCCACTATTTACAACATTTCTCCTTACATCAAACTTCTCGATAACGAATACCTCACCGGGCTCTATATCTCTAGATAGATCGGCTCCGACTACGTCTAAAGCAGAAGATTCTGAAGCTAGTATAGCTAGATCGAATCCAAGCCCACCTATACATAGAGGTTTAACACCTAGTTTGTCTCTTGCTGCCATCATACGTCCATCGCTAGTAATGCATACAAAGCTATACCCTCCCCTAAACTTCTCGATCGTCGCCTCTCCAGCTTGCTCTGCATTATTCTCTATAAGCTTACTTAGTAAGAATTCCGCCATCCCACGGAAGTTTGCATTGATTAAACCTCCCGAAGCATATAGGATAAGAGTTAATCCATTCTTGGATACGATTAGAGGTCTCCCCATTTTCTTGCTAGTAGCTGTACACCCGCATCCTACGTATCCTTTAAGCCTACTAATACTGGTTTCTGTGAACCCCTCTTCAACTAAGCCCGCCACTGTCTTAGTATATATCCCCCCTTCCTTCCATGTCGTTATGGAGCTATACTCTTGTCCTCTATGCTGAAGCCCCATTAGCCCATAGTATATGAATCTAGATACTGACCATAAGTCATCGAATGCATATATGCCTAGAATACCACTCACTCCTTAACCCACCTCCCACTTAAAATTTTAGGATCAATTTCCATAGGATAGACACCTGTCAGACATGCTAAACAGAGTTCAGATTCATCTATACCTATAGATTCGATCAATCCATCTATTGTCATATATGTTAAGCTATCTGCACCTATATTCCTTCTAATATCCTCCATACCTTTATCACACGCTATAAGCTCGTCATATGTCGGAAAATCTACACCCATATAGCATGGCGAGACTATAGGAGGACATGTAACTGCTAGATGGACTTCTCTAGCACCAGCCTTACGTAAAATAGATACTAGCACCTTAGAAGTAGTTCCTCTTACTATACTATCATCAATCATTATTACACGTTTATCTTTCAAAACTTCCCTTATAGGATTGAATTTCATGGTTACATATTCACCCCTATCCTCAGGCATTATGAAGGTCCTCCATACGTATCTATTAACACCGAAACCTTCTGCTAGAGGAACCCCGCTTCTTTTAGAAAAACCTAATGCAGCTATCCTACTAGTCTCAGGTACTGGTATAACTACATCAGCATCTACATTACAGAGCTCTGCAAGCTTTTCACCAAGCCTATACCTCACCCTATATACACTTATACCCTCTATCATAGAGTCTGGGCGAGAGAAATACACCCACTCAAACATACAATGTGCATGTCTATCACATTTTACCCACTCTACTTCCAGTAGTTCATCATCTGCTACAATTATCGTACCTGGAGGTATATCTCTAGCGAATTTAGCTCCAACAACATCTAAAGCTGAACTTTCAGATGAGAAAACGTAGTTTGAATAATCTATAAGGCCTATACATAGAGGTTTGACCCCGTATTTATCCCTGAAAGCTATCAGTGCACCATTATCAAGGAGGAGTAACGCTGAATAGGATCCAACAAGCTCCTGCATAGCATATCCGATGGAGTCTATTATACCCCAACCCTTCTTGATATATTTCGATATAAGGTAGCCTATAACTTCTAAATCAGATGTTGTCGAAAAACTATACCCTTCACTTTCCAGTTTTTCTCTAAGCTCTCCATAGTTAGCGATATTCCCGTTAAAACATAGTGAAAACTTTTGTGTAGAATTAAACTCCATAGGCTGGCTATTTTCGATTCTATTCATACCGCGAGTAGAGTATCTTACGTGTCCTATCCCGCATTTTCCATCGAGAAGCTTTAACCTTTTAGGATCAAATACCTCTAGCACTAATCCTAAGCCTTTATAAGTATGTATTCTACCGTGATTGATTATACTTATACCTGCAGATTCTTGCCCCCTATGTTGAAGGGCTAATAACCCTTGGAATATGACTTCCGCTACGTTTATATTGTTTAGGGTATTGGAAGTTATCCCGAATACTCCACAGCTTTCTCTTAACTTCAATCCCCCCGATTATTAGCCCTCCTCTTAGTAAACCCTATCTGATTAACATTTTACACATATACATGAAAAAACTATATGGAGAAATCTATATGAAAATTTTTATCTACAATAGTTGCTTCCAGTATATTTTTACACATAAATGTCAATTATAGTCTAGGTAATAATACTTCGACTATTGTATACATGCATCCGTAAATATGATGACCATCAGCGATTGCTTACTAGAAAGCTTATGATATACCGACTGGATAAAAGGTATATGGATATGGTTCTCATAAAACGCATAGATTTCTATTTTGATCGCTTCGGCTATGAAAATACGCTTTACGTGGTAGAGGCTGTTAGAGATAGAGTGAAAGAGCTTGGGTTAAAATGGGTCATAGTGGCTAGTACCAGTGGAGCTACAGGTTTAAAATTCGTTGAATCATTAAGAGGTTTAGCAGATGTTATAGTTGTATCATACAAGAGTATGGATAGAAGCTTTGTGGAAAAGATAAGAGAGCTAGGGGGTCTTATAGTAGAGAATTGTGATACTCCGCTAAGTAATCCTAGGCTCAAACAAGCTAGAGATACACTGTATCTTATGGGCCAAGGGTTTAAAGTCGCTGTTGAAGTTGTATTGATAGCTACAGATCTAGGATTAGTAAAGATAGGTGCAGATGTGGTTGGAGTCGGAGGTACTGAAAGGGGTGCTGATACCGCCATAGTGATGAGGGCAGCCCCCTCAAATAGCTTGTTGAAAGGTCCTGGGGATAGAAGGCCTGTTATCAGGGAGATAATAGCTATGCCTAGAGTTAAAATGTGGTGGTTCTAATCTTAGATTTCATCCTCCAGTAGCTTCTGATTATTTCAGTAGGTTCTCTAAAGGTCAGGGATATGCCAGTCGTACATGTAAGCCAGCATCCATCACAATGCTCTGCGATACGCATTATCATACTCCGTTCTCTATCTATTATCATTTCCAGCCTCTCCTTAATCAGATTTCCAAGTATTACGTCATCTCTAGTACTACAAGGTATCACCGCTCCATCTGGTTGTATTGATATGTAAAGTCTTCCTGCATCGCATACTTTATGTATGTTTCCAGACATATAGCTAACCATTCCGTCTATGTAGCTTTTTGGAAGTGGTACAGGTGTATCGGTTCTCTTTTTAAATTCGTGCAACTCTTCAGCTAGCCTATACGCTAACTTCGCATCTATTATTTGCGGGGGGTTCACAGGTTGTATAGTAAGGAAATCTACCTTATCACTTATATTATTCCATAGCTCGATTATCCTCCAAATATTATCTCGTGTAACCACAGTATTAACACCTACAGTTGCTCCATGCCTCTTAAGTATGGTTATAGCTTTCAATGCTTTATCGTATGCTCCGTCTACGCCTCTTACCTTATCGTGTAATATGCCTATATCATCTATGGATATTATTATGTAATCGAAGACTTTGCTAAGTTTTTGTGCGTTACCTTCGTTTACAAGTGTACCGTTAGTATTTATGGATGTTAACATACCATAATTCTTTGCTTCGTATGCGAGCTTCACTATATCTAACCTTAAAAGCGGCTCTCCGCCACTAAACCCTAAGCTAGGTATACCTGCATCTCCCACATTCTTCACTATCCTAGTAGCCTCCTCATAGTTAGCTTCTCTACATGCACTCTGTCTCCATACGCTGCAGAAACTACACCTCAGGTTACACCTTAAAGTAACGTTGTAAAACGCTGCTAAGGGTTTCCATGCTTTAAGCTTTAACTCCATGTACCTAGCTAACATTCTTATGTATGGAATCATCAATCGCTTCATATAATAATACTATTCTTAACTTGTTATTAAGCTAAATTTCTCATAGAGTTATATCAGATCATAGACTACAAATAGAGAAATCTATATGATGGTTATATAAATGCTTCTAGGAGGTTGTATCTATAGAAGTTTCCTCCTCTATCGTCTTAAGCTGCATTCTATACATTTCAACGATCTCTGCGGTTGTGGTAGCATCTTCTGGCCGTTTATCTTCTCTAAACCTTATGAGTCTTGGAAACCTTATAGCTAAACCACTTTTAGGTCTTATGATACCAAACCCGCATGTATGCATTGGACTTAGTGTTATTTCATCGCCTATAACCTCCGCGACGATCGCAGGTATAAACCAGTAATCGGCTTCCATATTGGATTCCACACGTGGATGTTTATGGCTTATAAGATATGGCTTGAATATCTCAGGTAGCCTTGCAAGATCTTCATCAGTAAAACCTGAACCTAGTTTACATATTGTTTCGAATCTATCCTTTTCCGGATTATATACGGCCATGAGGAGTGCACCATATGTTCCAGCCCTCTTACCTCTGCCTGCGAATGCTCCTACAGCCACGAGATCTACTGTATCAACCATCTCAGACCTATATGACCTCTTCCATTTAATCCATTGCCATCCCCTTTTACCTGCCTCATATATACTATCTGGAAGTATAGATTTACATATGAGCCCCTCAGTCCCGTCCTGTATAGCTTTATGGAAGAAATTCTCTATCTCTTCAATATTCCCACTTATGATATACTGTGCTAGTTTAACCCTATCCGTTTCTTCGATCACTGTCTCCAACACCTTCTTCCTCTCTAAGTATGGTTTAACAGTTAAATCAATTCCATCTAGATAAAGGATATCGAAAAGGAATAATGTTACAGGGATTTCTTCAGCATACCTATCTATATCATACTTCCTCCTTCTCTGAGCTACAACCTGGAATGGTAATAGTTCTCCTGTATTAGGATCTACTGGTACAGCTTCTCCATCGAGTATAGCTTCACGAGCCTTTAGACATTTCCTAAGAACTTCGACTATATCTGGAAATTGCTTCGTTATGTTCTCTTGTCTTCTAGAGAAGAGGAGAACGGTTCCATCGGATATATGTGCTTGAATCCTCAGCCCGTCATACTTGTATTCCGCTATACATTTCCCGTTAAGTTTTCCTAAAATCTCGTTTAATGATGAGAGTCTCTCAGCTAACTGTGGTTTTATAGGTCTTCCTACAGTTATCCTTATGCTTTTTATAGCGTCTACACCGCCTTCGGCTAGAGCCTTAGCGATGAGTCCTATATCCGACGTTATATTGTATGCTCTTTCTATTATATCCCTAAGTTCTCTACTACCTCCGTATGCTATCGCTAACGCATCTAGTATAGTCATCTCCGCTACACCAAGTCTAAGCCTACCTGATGCTATTCGTGAAAGATACTTAGCTTCCTTTGGTGTAGCATCTGTTAGTAATCCAGCAAATAGCTTAATTTTTGTATCCTGAGCCCCCTCACCAGAGATTCTACACATTTTTTCAAACGTAGAATAAACCTTCTCGACCGTGAGCGGTTGACTGAATAACGCAGCTTTACGTCTAGTAGAAAGTAGCTTCTCGGCTACAAGCCCAGAATCCCCTAAAGTTTTATACTCTTGCTCCACCCTACTATCTTGTATACCTGTAGCTAGAGATATCGCTCTCAATACAAGTTTATCTGCTAATCCTATCTCTAATCCTACATAGGGTGGATAAACTTCACCTAGCGTAAGATATACTACCTTATCCATAAGGTTTGGAGGAGTCTCGCGGAATAGGTGTACTAATATATCCATCATAGCAAGTCTACTAGTGGTGGCTTCAAGCTTTTCGAAATGTTCAGTTAATGTTTTAAAAAACATATACCCACCTATCTTATGAAATATGATAGTCTGGTCGATATAAGGATTGTACACCCAAATATACTCCTCCGAATGTTATCCACGTATTAGTATTTGATCGTAAAGCTGAGTACATCCCTGTATCCTAAGGATCTAGCTGTATCCTCTGCTTTATTCAAATCATCGAATTCTGTGTGGATGAGAATTCTACCTTTACTAAATCTTTTAGAGAGCTTGACTATATTGCTAGGTTTAACTCCTAGAAGTACTAAGTTTAATCCAGCTTCCAGTATCTTATCGTATAGATGAAACCAGCATGGGTCATCTACATCAGGTTTCCCAGCTCCAGGAGTCCATTGTATAGCTTTCAACCCGGGTAGAGAGCAGATCCTATTAATATGCTGGATTTCACCAAGCCCATCGAGATGGTATACAGGATACTCTAGTCTTTCACATAATCTAGCTAGGGGTTTAAAAGCTAGATCCTCGAATAATGTAGGTGACATATAAACTGAAAGGTCACATTGTATAGGGTATCCTAAACCTGGATATAGAATATTCATCCAGCATGACATTACGCTAAGGTTCGAAAGTATCATTTTTGAGTGGCGATTATATACTTCAAGCCATGCATCCACTACTATATCTAATAACTTTACTACTTTAGATCTATTCCTAAAGCTATCTATGAATAATCTTTCAACTCCTCTAAGCATACCTGCCACATCGGTAGGTCCACCTATATCGGTAATACCTACTATAAATTTCCCCCTCCCTCTTCTACATGCTTCTATGGTAAGTCTATCTGTAAGTTCCCAGTAATCTCCTTTAGGTTTAGCTTCAAGCTTATCTAAGTAGCTCCAATCGAATCCCCCATCAAACCATACAGTATCTTCCATGAGTATAGGTTTAGCTCCAAGGAAAGCCGAAAGGGCGCCTGGCCCTAAATTTATCCATAGCCTCGGAAAACCGTCTCCGATAAATACTGTTTTATCCACCCATTCCTCAAATAGATCTATAACCCTATTAGGGTTCTCCCCATGTCTGATTAATTTAACTATACTCCATGAATCCCACGATTTCCAAGATCCTATATACATAGGATTGGGTGCCGAGGCTACCAAAAGCGCATCTGTATAGGTTTCTCCTTCAAACCATGCTTTAAAATCGTCTATTAATCGATTTATATAATCCATTCTGTTATTAGACTTCACTAGTTGACTATCCATATAAATCTTACTATGATTATAGGTTATGTTTAGGTTATGTTGCTGATATATTTTAGCTTAAGCATATCTTAATTTTAGTATCCAAATCTATGTTATCAAATCTAAATGAGACTATACTATCTCTAAATGCTGATAGATCCACGTATTCACCATACTTTATCGTATAATGGTCTTCCTCTGCCTTAAGGACTGGTAGACTTACGTCATAAGAATATATGGTAAGTTTAGTATACTTATCCCTCCTTGGATAGATAACGATCCTAGGGTTTTTATAACCGTATAAAGGTATGCCGCCCCATGGCATGTCTCTTATATGTTTACCGAGTAGCTGGAAGTATACAGGTTTAGCTATAGAGGTTAATAGCTTACCCTGATCTAATGCTATAAGTTCTCTCGTACCTGTATCATTAGGAGTAGCGTCCTCTGCTGCGAGATTTGCTTCATTCGACAGAGCTACGATCAATCTATCACCTATACTTTCGAATCCCGTTATTCTTGCTCCAGCAGTAAACACTATACGTGCTATTGGAGGAGTTATGTAAAGTAGTATCGATGGACCAACTATGAAGTTGAAAAACTCTTTAAGCTTCTCTTCAAACTCGTTTCTAGGATGCACTATTCCATGCGTATAACTATTAAAAGCTACGAGTATACCTCCAGCTATCGATTTAGCCATAGTTCTAGAAGGACTATACCCTGTATATCCGAAATCAAAGAGTCTTACAAAAGTTAATCCGTCGATATCACCTATAGGATCACCTATTATCGCACCACCTCTAACGAAGAAGAAGATGCGTGAATAGGCTGAGGTAGCGCATCCGGAATATGGCCACCATACAGTTCCACCATCTATAGACGCCTCTCTGTAGTCTATCTCCTTCACTTCAAGACTCTTAGTAACGAGATCTATCGTCTGTATAGCTTCAACACCTTTCACCCAACTTCTAGTAACGTCAAAGCATACTTGATCGAGATACCTTGTACCTTTTAAACCAGGTATACAGCTTATACACTTCATATAACCCCCCCTTCTATCTATATAGTATATACCTAGATTTCTATGTCCATCAGCTCTACCCATGAATAATCCATCGCCTACAGGATCGTATATTATCTCCGATACTTCACCAGTCCATTCTGTTTCATGTCTTATAGAATCTGTCCATAAGACCTTCACCCTATCCTCACATACATTGTATGAATGTAGATGGCTAAACTTATTATGGAAAAGTATCCTCCCTCTTCTATCAACCTTACCCGAATATATCGCTGGTGCATGGACCCATCCTCCAAAGTATATTTCATCATCTATAGTCTCAACTGCGTTATACGTATCCCCGCCTGAGCGTGGACCATGCCCCTCTCCCACGAGATCAAATCCATATACTCTACTCCGATTTAATCCTATGAAGTAGGCTTCAGCTTCAAAAGCCAGCGTGAAGTATAGTATACCCTTATAGTATCTAAGTCCAAATATGCCTCCCGACCCCCATTCAGGACTATATCGTGGATTATACCGAAAATCCATTATTCTATCGATTAAATTCATTGAATAAACCTTTCATTAACCTGGTTTTTAATATTTACGGTTTACTCTCCATAACCTTTAACCATAAATATAAAGTCGTCTACTCCATCAGAGTATATAGAGGCTACTAGTGTATCACCAACTTTTATGATGGTATCAGGCTTCGCTCTTATCCATCTTCCATCCCTCATAATCGCGACGATCCATACACCTGTACTACTCTGCATACTTATCTCTTTCAAAGTTTTACCAATTATAGGCGACCCTTCTGGGACATCTACCTTAACTATTACTTCATCTGCCTCCTCCAAGCTTTTCTTCAATACTGGATGTAGTCCTCGAGCTGAAATCAACGTATCCGCTATTTTAGCTGCAGCATCAGCTATTTCTTCAGTTGCTAGGGACATTCTTATTAATCCTAGGACACCCTTTGTATCATCTAGCATAGGCTTCATAGATAATATATATAGCTCAAACTCGGTATGCTTCTCATCCATATACTCCTCTAAGAATAAAACTTCCTCTGCAAGTTCACTACTACCTAGCAATATCGATGAGTATGCTAGATCTAGCATAAGCTCTGATGTATCCTTAAGCTCTACAAGCTTTTTAACAGCTTCCTCCAGCTCCTTAGGAGTAATTCCTTCAATACCTGTATACCTGCACTCCACCTCCTCCCCTACCTCTTCAAGCTCTTCTATACTTTTAGCAGTCCCCCTCGCGTATAATACATCCCCTTCTATTATCACATCATCTTCATCAGGATCCACTATCAAATTCTTCCCTCTCCTTATAGCTATTATATCAACGCCTATATCTGATAGTATCTTTGAACCTCCTATTTTCGTACCAGCTAGCTCTGAATCTGTTTTCACTCTAATGCACGTAAGCTTCTCGCTTGCACGGCTAAATGCTTCTCTTACTAATGGGTGCACTTTTATCTTCTTGAGAGTGATTATTGCTAAATCTCCAGCTGCATCTGATATCTTATCGATAGCCGATGCTATACTAAGTATCGGTAGCAGGTTTTCAGCATCTTTCACACTTCTACTCGCTGCCATACAGTTTATCTGTAGAAGTTTAACTAGATAATCCATCCTCTTCTCCAACTCCAACACTTCCTCTGCAAGTTCTTCATCATCGAATAATATCGATGAGTATGCTAGATCTAGCATAAGCTCTGATGTATCCTTAAGCTCTATTAGGAGCTCTCTAACAGGTATAGGCTTATAAGAGATCTTCTCCTCATCCTCATTGTGAGAGTTGAATTCTGAAATACGTTTCAATTTACCCTTTTCCTGTTATGATTTTTCGACCCTATCTTCTAAATAAATTTTTAGGTTAGTATTACACCACTACGTCTAGGTCCAGATATCCCCCTAGTAGAGTACTTAGAGTGTGGATCCTAGCTATGACGAAGAGAGTAGATTCGGATGGTAGGAGACTTAAAGTATTCAAAGAGACCTTATTAGCACTTCAAACAGACCTAGGGGGTCTCCTTGCTGGTAGTATAGCGGCTCTTTGGATCTCCGCGTTAACAGCCTATTATTGGACTGTGATTCTCTACCCTATGATTTTAAGTGTTAGAGGGGCTATCAACGGTATTTTAAGCGGAAGACTGAGTACTGGACTGCATCTAAAACTTGTAAACCCGAAGCTTAAGGAGAATACAGAATATTTTCACGCCATCCTATCTGCTCTATTTACCACAACAATGCTTATGAGTATTCTAGGTAGCTTCATAGTATTCTTACTCTCGCATATACTTTACGGTATAGAACTTCAACTTCTCCCTATAATAATATCCGTAGCTATAGTATCGCAGTATGCTACCACTCTAATAACAGAACCCTTAACATCTTTTCTTTCATTTACATTCTATAAACGTGGAATAGATCCGGATGTAGTAACTTACCCTATTTCATCTACAATGACTGATATAGTGGTTACCTTCATGTATATTTCAGCAATACTTTCCGCTATAAAGGGTTATACATGGATCATATTCTTTCTAACATTAGTATTCGTATCTGCAACCATCTACATAATCTTTAGTTTCAGAAAGAATGAGGATTATACAAGGATTATACGTGAAGCTTTCTTCGTTGTCTGTATAACCTTGCTTATATCCTCTATTGGAGGAGTGTTTCTATCTAGAATTAGAAGAATTATCGAAGAAAAACCTGGTGTAGTAGTCGTTTATCCAGCACTTATAGATACGATAGGAGATATAGGAGCAAGCTTTGGATCCATGTGTACTACAAGGATTATGTTAGGTTTAATCGAATTAAAGATTAGAGGTGTTATAAAGCTTCTATGGGAGATCATTCAGATGGTATCTGCTGCATTGATAATGTTCATACTATACTCGATGTTATCTTTCGTTGCTGGTGGAGGCTTCGTCTCGATTCTAGCTGTACTTTTAACATTCCTCCTAGTTGCACCGTTTACAATCGTTTTCTCATTTATTATGGCGATAGTTACTTTTAGATTCGGTTTAGATCCTGATGATTTTGTAATACCTTTAGAAACGACGTTTACCGATATGGCGTTAACTGTTGCTCTATCGTCGATTCTGTACGTAATGGCTTAGATATAAGTTCTTTTCCATGCTCAGACACTCTATGATTAATACATATTTTACCTTATATAATACTACAATTTATATTGTATTACTATGGATATTTAACTTCTAGATATTCATAGTAACAAGTTTAGTTTCTATAAATTTGTCATTTATTTCAAATCATTAGAATTTATATCAATCCTAGTTCTTCAAATACATATATTTTAATATTCTGTGGTTTTCTAGCTACTTCAGCCATCCTACGGCCTACTACTACATTAATTTTCTTTTTAAGAGCTAGATCAAGTATTCTTTGTGATATTACCCCATCGAATACTATAGCTCTTACATTTTCAACAGATTCTAGTCTTTCGGCTAACTGACTTACAGATACCCTTTCCATAACATCACCTTTCTCATTTAATAGTAATCCTTCAAGTGTATCCTTCACATCGGATGCAAGTTTCTTCAAGAGATCTACATTAAGTTCTACCCCTCTATAGGCTTCTATGGGTACTTTCCGTTCTAGAATTTCGAGTATCTCTTTCGGTGTTAGATCTTCAACCTCTCTTCCCGATGGTGCTCTAGCTACATAATCTATTTTAATATCTCTTTGCAAAAGTTCTTGTAAGATTAGGTCGCCAGCTCTATCACCATCTAAGAGAACAGTAACTTCCCTCTTACTCTTTGTTAATTTAGCTACTGATTCAGGTATCTTAACGCCTTCTATAGATACCACATTTTCTATACCTGCTCTAAGTAGGTTTATAACATCAGCACGACCTTCAACAAGTATAAGCGTGTCATCTTGAAGAGCTTTAGGACCCATAGGTATATCCTCTTCGCCAAACGATATAACCTCAGCTTTACCAGATGCAACCTTCTCCAGTTCTCTACGTATATTCTCTATAGTTGTAGCCGAATCTATATTCCAACTCTGCAAGATCTCCTTCGCTCTTTTAACGATGAATTTAAGCTTCTCTTCTCTAACATCTTCTATCCTATCTAACTTTATCTCCGCTTTATATGGACCTACCCTATCTATGCTTTCAAGTGAAGCTGCTATTAGTGCTACCGAAACTCTATCTAGCGAAGTGGGTATTATAACCTCTCCTACTGTCTTATTCTGCTTCTTCGAAAGTTTTATCTCTATCCTTCCAACTCTACCATTCTTCTGAAGTTCTCTAAGATCGAGTTCAGCCCCAAAGAGCCCCTCAGTCTGACCGAAAATAGCTCCTACAACATCCGGTTTCTCGACTAACCCATCTACTTCGAACCTAGCGTAAACGATATACTTGAGAGATAAGCTTTGTTCACTCATACCCTACACCAGTATACTGTAAGTTAAGTAGAGATGGAAATCTCGCTAAAAAATATTTTGACTTAAGCATTATGAATCTTAGGTGAACCTCTCGTTCTGATAACCTTACCTAGATTAAACTAGCATTGTATTCTTACTTTTTCATCAATTACTAAAAATATAACTATATAAGTTTTACTATTGTGTATTAAGTGTATCTATTCATAATTCTATGTAAATTGGATCATTTAGTTAAGTCGGGGGCGGCTGTGTCCCCATACACTAACGGCCAGATTTCATCGACCGGGTGCTCCACCCTGCTCCATCCGGTACTCTTCGTATGGGGCTTAATACGCCGCCCCCGAGATAAAGTTATTAGGGCTCCCTACGAATTAAGGTTTATCTTTGAGGGAGATAGCGGTGGATGTAGAGGATAAACTCCGCATAATCACTAGAGGGCTAGAGGAGGTTATAACAGAATCTAGACTTAGATCGATGCTAGATGAAGGGAGAAAGCTTAAGGGTTATATTGGCGTGGAACCCTCAGGTTTATTCTCCATCGGATGGCTTATATGGGCTGAGAAGTTTAAGGAACTTGTAGATTTAGGTATAGATATGATCTTATTAGAGGCAACATGGCATGCATGGGTAAACGATAAACTTGGAGGTAATCTTGAGAATATAAGACTTTGCGCTGATTACATAGAGCATTGCCTTAAAGCTATAGGTGTAGATATGAGTAGAGTTCAACTCATCAGAGCTGATAGTATCGTAGAAGATTCAGATTACTGGGCTCTAGTATTGAAAGTCGCTAAGAATCTTAGTTTAGCTAGGGTTAAGAGAGCTATAACTATAATGGGTAGGAAATCTAGTGAAGCATCCATGGATTTCTCGAAGCTTATATACCCATGTATGCAGGTATCCGATATATTTTACCTTGGATTAGATATATGTCTAGGAGGTATGGATCAGAGAAGAGCTCACGTATTAGCTATAGAAATTGCTGAGAAGCTCGGTTATAGGAAGCCTATAGCGTTACATACACCGCTCTTAATAGGTTTATCAGGTGTTGGTAGGATGGATGTAGCTAGTATGAGTGAGGATGACTGGGTTTCTGTTAAGATGAGTAAATCCAAGCCTGAAACCTGCATATTCATTCACGATAGTGAGGATGCGATTAGAGGTAAGATTATGAAAGCATACTGCCCTCCGAGAGAAGTTAAAGGTAACCCTATAACTGAGATATGTAGACTTATAATTTTTAGAAAAGATGGATATAAGCTTACGGTAAAGAGAAGAAATGCTCCTTGCTTAGAAGTTGAATCCTACAGTGAACTTGAATCCATGTATATTAAGGGGGATATTCATCCACTAGACTTAAAGGAAGCTGTAGCCGAAGCCTTAATAGAAAGACTTAAGCCAATCAGAGACTATTTCAATAGTAAGAGCGATGCATATAAGTTACTTAAGGTTGTAGAGTGTATGAGTATAACGAGGTGAACCTTATTGAATCGATGTATGATGGAACGTTATGAGGAAGCTTATAGAATCCTAAAGGAGATGGAATCCTATTGTAACGGTAAGATTCTTCTAGTAGAAGGTGTTAAGGATCGTGAAGTTCTTAAAGCTTTAGGTTTGAATTTTAACATTTTAATTATTAGAAATGGTGAAAAACTGGAGAGTATATTTGAAAAATTAGAAAATATGGATGAAGTTGTCATACTTACAGATTTTGATCCCCAAGGTGTAGAGTTAGCATACAAGATACTGAATAGACTAGAGTCAGTTGGTGTTAAAGTCAACTTAACATATTGGCTTAAACTTAGAAATCTATTAAAAAGCGAGATTAAAGATGTAGAGGGTTTAAGAAAGCTACTTGAAGTTCTACCCTTTATAAGGTAAGGTTAACCTTCTCACTCAAAACATATATAGTCGTTTTAAGCATTATATGATCGAGGAGTTATGATAACGGTAGTTAAAAGGGATGGTAGGAGAGAGGAGTTTATACCTGAGAAGATAGTCGTAAGCTGTTTGAAATCGGGGGCCTCCCTTGATTCTGCTAGAAAGATAGCTAAGATAGTAGAGGGTAGGATACTAGATCGTGGTTTAACAGAGATTTCAGCTAGAGAATTAACAAGAATGGTCTTAGATTTATTGAAGAAGGAGAATGAGGAGTGGTATAGAAACTGGATAGTATTTGATAGAGCTGTTAAGAAGAGAGCTACAGAAGAGGAGATTAAAGCCTAAGATAACTAGTGTAAACTAAGATCGTATAGAAATTATGTCTATATCTAGGCTAGATTATCCTAGTGGGATAAGCTATGTCTAGCTTTGATTCTATCCTAAAATATATTAAGGAGAATCTCAGGCTACCCATAGAATTGTATCTTAAGTTAGCTTCATACATTAGAGATATACTCGGCTTCGATACTGCTGGTCATGGATGGTTACACATCGATAGAGTTTCTAGATTAGCTATCAAAATAGCATTGAAGGAGGGTGGCGATCTAGACGTTATTATACTAGCAGCGCTACTACACGATATAGCTATCCTTAGGGAAATTGATGAAGGTATAGATCATGCTGAGGAAAGCGCTAAGATTGCGTACTCAATCCTCAGAAACTATAACGTTCCCGATGATATAATCGAGAAGGTCGTCTATAGTATAAGAGTTCATAGATTCGGGGCTGGTATACCTCCAAATACTATCGAAGCTAAAATTCTTCAAGATGCTGATAGGCTGGATGCACTAGGTGCTGTAGGTATAGCTAGGGCGTTTACTTACGGTGGCTTTAGAAAGCTACCCATGTATATCCCTGGTGAGAAGCCTGAGGTATACGATCCATTTAAGCTTAAGTCTACTCTTACGCATTTCTACGAGAAGATACTCAGATTAAAGGATGGTATGAATACAGAAACTGCTAGGCAGATAGCTGAAGATAGACATAGATTCGTACTAGTTTTTCTAGATAGGCTTCTACATGAAGTTGAGGGTGAGGTCTAGTTATGCTTAAGCTCATAGGGCTGGGACTGAATGTATACGGTATAACACTTGAAGGGTTATCTGAAGCTAGGTCTTGTGATAAAATATACGTAGAATTGTATACGAGTATCATACCTAATTTAAACTTAGATACTCTTAGACAAATCATAGGTAGGGACATAACATTACTTAAACGTAGGGATATTGAGGAAGGGTCTGATTATATCATAGAAGAAGCTGGTAGATATGATGTGGCACTATTAACTCCGGGAGATCCGCTTGTAGCTACTACGCATATATCCCTAGTAATTGAAGCACGCAGGAGAAGCATACCTGTGAAGATAGTTCACTCCTCCTCTATTATCTCAGCGATCTCTGGTGCTACTGGTCTTCAAATATATAATTTTGGTAGAGTTATAACGTTAACCAGAGCTGCGGGCGGCTCCCTTCCTTTATCTGTATACGATGTCGTAGAAGATAACCTAGGTAGAGGTCTACATACGTTAATTCTCCTAGATATAGACGTAGAAGCTGGATATTGGATGAGTATAAGTGAAGCTGTAGGGATACTAGAAGCTATGGAGAGTATAGTTGGGAAAAACATATTTTCAAATGATAGGCTAACAGTAGGTGTCGCTAGAATTGGATCTACGGACGCTGTAGTTAAAGCTGATAAGTTATCTAAGATTAAATATTATGATTTTGGAGGTCCTCCACATAGCTTAGTTATTCCTGGTAGGCTACACTTTATGGAGGTTAAAGCATTAATATGTCTCGCGGATGCTCCTCAGGATCTCTTGAAGATAGCTTAAAGACTAGAGCTTTAAGGTATATAGAGAATATGCGTAGGATCCTATCGGAGGTTGAAGTTACGCAAACAGCTATAGCTATCGATCCGTTAGAGGTTGAGAAACTATTGGATTGGGTTAGAAATTACGTAGAGGACTCATACCATTTCCTAGATAAAGGGGATTTAGCTTCAAGTTTAGTAGCTATATGTTATGCTGAAGGTATAATGGAAGCTTTAAGACTTCTCGGATTAGCTAGATTCGAGTGGTGAACATGTATGGGTAGGAGGGTTATAGCATCTGGAGTTTTTGATATAGTACATATGGGGCATATCTACTTTCTAAAGAAGGCTAAGGAAATAGCTGGCTGTGATGGGGAGCTTATAGTCGTGGTAGCTAGAGATTCTACTGTGAAAGCTAAGACTGGTAGACTACCTATCATACCTGAGGAGGAGAGGCGTGCGATAGTAGAGGAGCTAAAGTCGGTTGATCGAGCAGTCTTAGGATATGAACCCCCTTCTATCCGTAGGATAATAGAGGAGTATAAACCTGATGTGATAGTTTTAGGATATGATCAAGATGAAATCGAGAAAGAGGTTAGAAAGATTGTGGAGGATCTAGGTATTGGTATAGAAATAGTTAAGTTAGGTAGGTTTACATCTTCAAGTATATTAAGCTCCACTGATATTAGAGAGAGACTTTCATCTTATAGGAGGTAATGGATAGATGATAGATGGTAAGAGGATGAAGCCTCTATACCTGTTAGCTCTAATCAAGCTTATAGAGTTGGGTGCTCATAGAGGGTTTATCGAGATATCTACAAGAAGACTCGGCTCCACCCTAGGATTAAGCCAGCAATCCGCCTCCCGGCTTCTAAGAAAGTTGGAAGCGGAAGGATTAATAGAGAGGAATAGGGAGCTTAGGGGTAGTAGAGTTAAAGTGACTATGGAGGGCTTCGTTCCCCTCATAGATCTCTACAATCTACTCAAGAATATCTTAGAGAAGCCATCCGCACTAGTGTTTCGTGGTATAGTCTTCTCGGGTCTAGGTGAGGGAGCATACTATGTAAGGATATATTCTAAACTTTTCCTAGAAAAGCTAGGCTTTATACCGTATCCTGGTACGTTGAATCTTAAACTCAAAAGCCTAGATGATATTAAGGTAGCCAGAAGCATACTTATGTTTCCAGCTATAGAGATTAAAGGTTTTAGTAACGGTAGTAGAAGCTATGGAGATGTTAAATGCTATAGGGCATATATCAGAAGTGAAGAGGTCTACATAGTATTTCCTGAGAGAACGCATTATAGAAACGATGTAGTCGAGGTCATCTCTGCTGAAAATATTCGTGAAAAGCTTAGACTTAGAGACGGTGATATAGTGGATGTTGAAGTCCCGGTTTCATAATATAAATTTAAGTAAGTTTGAAAATGTTCAAAGAGTAATAGCTTCTAAGATAATTCTTTCCGATATGTTCCATAAGCCCTTGAGGAGGGTTGCTGGTGTAGATGTAAGTTTTAAGAATAATTTCGGTTGCGCTGCTTCAGTTATACTAGATATCCAGGATATGAGTATCGTAGATGTAAGCTATGCTTCAGGTAAAGTTTCAGTACCATACTACCCCGGCTTTCTAGGTTTTAGAGAAATTCAATTATCGATGAAATCTATTAAGAAGCTGAATGAATGGTTCGATATACTACTCTGTAATGGTCATGGTATAGCTCATCCTAGATCGTGTGGGTTAGCATCACATATAGGCGTAGTACTTAACTCACCTACAATAGGTGTAGCTTTAAATCCTTTAAAGGGGTTTGAATATGAGGAGCCTTCTAAAGATGGAGAATCTAAGCCTATATTCTATTCAGGTAGACATGTTGGCTATATTCTCCGCCATCATGCAAGATATATCTTCATATCGCCAGGCAATATGGTTTCACTCGACTCTTGCTTAGAGATTGTTAGATCTTGTATGGATGCACATATACTCCCCGAACCCCTATATCTTGCCCACGCACTTTCCAAGAAGTACATGAATAGCTTATACCCTGGTTTAACTTGAACATGTCAAATATACACGTTTAATATAAAAGTATTTATATCAAAGTTGTCTTATAGAATGGTATCTAGTGAAGATATATGAAGCTTCATGTAAAAATGCTAGCTCTAGCTTTAGCATGTCTTATAGTAGGCGGTGTAGTAGGTTATGTTATCGGTAGTACCATCGGTGTAGTCCCAATGGTAGAGTATGAGAGGATAAAATCTGCGTACGATGATCTATCAGCAAAATATAATAGGTTAATTAGCGACTATAACAATGTTATAGCTGAACTTAATGCTTTGAAGAAACCATTAAAAGTTGGCTTTATATATGTAGGACCTGTTCTCGACTATGGATGGACACGTGCTCATGATGATGCTCGTAAGTATCTAGAACAGATATTCCCATGGATTAAGACTATAGCTGTAGAAAGTGTTCTAGAAGCCGATTGTCCTAGAGTCATAGATAGGCTCATATTAGATGAGAAATGCGATGTCGTATTCACGACGAGCTTCGGATTCATGGATGCAACATATGAAGCTGGTGTGAAGTATCCAGATAAGATATTCTTCCATTGTTCAGGTTATAGGAGGAGAGCGAATGTAGGTACATATTTCGCAGAATTCTATCAGTTATACTATCTTAACGGTCTTATAGCTGGTGCTTTAACAAAAACTAATAAGATAGGGTATGTAGCAGCTCATCCGATACCTGAAGTCGTTCGTCATATAAACGCTTTCGCTCTAGGTGTTAAGGAAGTTAACCCTGAAGCTAAAGTTGATGTTAGATGGCTATTCGAATGGTATAATCCATCGAAGGCTAGAGAGGCTGCTGAAGCACTTATATCATGGGGCGCTGATGTTTTAGCGTTTACAGAGGATTCTCCTACAGTTGTCGAAGTTTGTGAAGAATACACTACTAAGCGTGGTAAACCCGTATACTCCTTTGCTCACTATAGTCCTATGCTTAAATTTGGGCCAAACTCATGTGTTAGTGGGCAGCTCGTACACTGGGAGGTTATATACGCTGATATTCTTTCGAAGATAAGAGCTGGATACTATACCAATAAGAATCTAGAGAATGTAGATTATTGGTGGATGCTTAGGGAGGGTGCTGTAGAGCTTGGATGCGATTATGGCGTTCCTATAAACCCGAAGTTCATACCTATGCTTAAAGAGAAGTATATAGATCACCCAGAGTTCGGTAGGATAAGCATATACGATCTAGTGATGAAGAGATTGGAGCAGATGTCCGAGGATACAGTCGTATTCGACCCCTTCACAGGGCCGATCTATGATAATAAGGGTAGGCTTAGAGTTGAGCCTGGGCGTAGAATGACTCATGATGAGTTATGGACTATAGACTGGTTTGTGGATAATATTATCGCTGAAGTCCCTAGGTGATCCATACATCCTTCCACTCAACCCTCGTCTTTAAATTTCTTTTTATATGGTGTCTACGGATATGATGGAAGAACTAGTAAGGATGGTAGGGATAACGAAACATTTCTCTAATGTAGTTGCTAACGATTCTATAGACTTTACGCTGCATAAAGGTGAAGTTCACGGACTGCTTGGTGAGAATGGCGCTGGTAAATCAACTCTCATGAATATACTATACGGATTGTATAAACCTGATTCTGGTGAGATCTACTTTGAGGGAAGGAGGGTTTATATAAATTCACCTAGGGATGCTATAAGGCTTGGTATAGGTAGGGTCCCCCAGATCCCGGAGCTTGTCGAAAGTTTAACCGTAGCCGAGAATTTAGCGATGCTACTACCAGGTCTTACTATGGGTAGAAGGTTAGATTATGTGAAGGAGGTAGCAGAAAGGTACGGTATCTCACTCGATTTAGATGCTTTAGTATGTAATCTATCTTTTGGAGAGAAGCATAAGATCGAGCTTATTAAAGGTATAATGAGAGGATCTAAGGTACTCATACTAGATGAATCTACTACTATGCTTTCACCTCGAGAAATCGATTCACTCTTCGGTTGTATATCTAAGATGAGGGATGAAGGTAGAGGCATAGTCTTCGTATCGCATAGGATACCTGAAGTCCTAAGGATAGCTGATAGGATTACCATACTAAGAAAGGGTAGACGTATTGCCTCCGTTATGAGGAATGAAGTGGATGAACATGAACTTGTTAGACTTATGATCGGTACGGATATCGATAAGTCTATAGCTAAAGATAAGGTGAGTTTGGGTGAGGAAATACTTCGAGTCGAGGACCTTCACGTACTCGATGACATCGGTGGAGAAGCTGTTAAAGGCGTAAGCTTCTCTATTAGAAGAGGTGAAATATTCGGTATAGCTGGTGTCGCTGGTAATGGGCAGAGAGAACTTGTAGAAGCTATTACAGGTTTGAGAGATATTGAGAAGGGGAGGATTCTTATAAAAGGTAAGGAGCTATCCTCTCCAAGATGCTTCCGTCTATATGGATCGCATATACCAGATGAACGTATAGGGCTAGGTGTATTACCTTCGCTTACGGTTTTAGAGAATATCGCTTTAATCTTCTACAAAAGTTTCTCGAATAACGGTTTCATTAGGTTTAATGATCTAAGATCGTATGCCAGAAGACTTATCGAAACATACGGTGTCGTAACTCCTAGTCTAGAAATCCTAGCGGGTAAACTTTCTGGAGGTAATATAGCGAGATTAATCTTAGCTAGGGAGCTTTCAGCTGATAAAGATCTAATCGTAGCTTTTCATCCAACTTTCGGTTTAGATGTTGCTTCAGCCAGTATGATTAGGAGACTTATACTGGAGCTTAGAAGAAAGTCGGCTATACTTCTAGTATCCGAGGATCTAGATGAAATACTTCAACTTAGCGATAGAATAGCCGTTATGTATGGAGGAAGGTTTATAGGAGTTATGGATTCAGATGAAGTGGATCTTGAGAAGATAGGTTTAATGATGGGTGGTGTTGTAGCTTCATGAAGATTAGGATTACACGATATTTAAGAATAGAGAGGAGAGGGGAGCTGGGGTTAATGGGTAGAATACTCATGAAGATTCTAGCTATACTTCTCGCCCTCCTCTTTTCGGCTATGATATTTGCTATAAGCGGGGTTGACCCGTGGTATGCATACACGCTTATATTTGTAAAATCCTTCACATACTCAGGGTTAACCGAGATAGCAACTAAGCTAATCCCTATACTACTATGTACGGTAGGCCTTACTGTAGCGTTTAAAGCTGGTGTATGGAATATAGGTGCTGAGGGACAGCTACTCCTAGGAGCTATAGGTGCAACTTGGATAGCTTTATTCGTAGATGTATACGATCAGCTTCGTCTACCTCTAGCCATACTAGTCGGTATGGTATCTGGGGCTTCATGGGGTCTTATACCCGTAATATTAAAAGTTAGATTAAACGTAAATGAGGTGGTCTCCACGCTTATGATGAATTATATAGCTAGTGGGATAGTGGATTACCTAGTTTATGGACCGTGGAAGGGTGCTCGTGAATGGGGATTCCCGTACACAGATAAGTTTCCTGATACAGCTTGGCTTCCACTCATACCAGGTACAAGGATACATTGGCCTACACTTCTACTTAGCGTACTCTCATCCATACTGGTATACATACTTCTATCTAGGACTGCTCTAGGCTTCGAAATTAAGGTATGTGGTCAGGGTAAGAGAGTTGCAGACTATCTAGGTATACCATATGGTAGTAGATTGATAATAGCTATGATCATAAGCGGGGGGTTAGCAGGTTTAGCAGGTGTGGGTGAAGTATGTGGTGTACATAGACGTTTAAGATATGCATCATCGATATCCTCTGGATATGGGTATACCGCTATAATAAGTGCATGGCTCAGTGGGTTAAACCCCATCGGCTCAATACCATCTTCATTCTTTCTAGCATTCCTACTAACTGGTAGGGATATAATACAAGTATCCCTAGGTCTCCCGTTTGCGACTTCGAATATATTTAATGGTTCGATCCTTATATCAATACTCATAGTAGAAGTTCTAGGTAGGTATCGTATAAGGTGGGGTAGATGGACTATATAACAGAATTCATCGCTATGATGGTAAGTGCTAGTACACCCATCCTATTAGCCGCTCTAGGCGAGATATACGCTGAGCGTTCAGGCATACTGAATCTAGGTGTAGAAGGTATGATGGCTGCAGGTGCTGCTATAGCTTTCTATACAACGCTATTCACGAGAAATATAGTTATTGGGCTTCTCTCAGCTTGCATAGCTGGTATGCTCCTCTCACTTATACATGGCTTCATCTCGATAACGATTAAATCTAATCAGATAGTATCTGGGTTAGCTCTATCTATGATTGGTTTAGGTATAAGCTCCCTTATAGGTAGGAATCTTGTAGGTACACCCTTACGTAATTCTCTAGGGATAGTGGAGATAGCTATCCTATCAGATATACCTATTTTAGGGGCATTCTTTAGACAGAATACTTTAACATACCTATCTTACATACTCACAGCTATCCTATGGTATATACTCTTCAAGACCAAGATAGGTATAGCTATAAGGATGGTTGGTGATAATCCTAAATCCGCCGACTCCATAGGTATAAACGTGTACGCGGTTAGATATGGATGCACACTTATCGGGGGGGTTTTAGCAGGTCTAGCTGGGGCATATCTAAGCGTAGCATATACGCCTACATGGATAGAAGGTATGACCGCTGGTCAAGGATGGATAGCTCTTGCTCTTACAGTATTCTCAGCATGGAATCCGTTCTACGCTCTTATAGGATCATACCTATTCGGTGGGATAAGAATATTACAATTCAGGTTGCAACCGCTGAAGTTATCTCCTCCACTCCTATCAACCCTACCATACCTGTTCACAATAGTAGCACTAGCATTACTCAATATCGAGAGGATTAGGCGGAGGATAGGAGCACCGCAATATCTCGGTAAACCTTATCATAGAGAGGAGGCGTGGATGTAATAAGTATACCGGTTAACCTATAAACTTTGATAGAGTATCGATAAGCTTTCTCTTACTCAATTCGAATAGTAGTTCGCTTTCAGTAGTCTCGACTATCCTTCTAGCTATATCGATCTTATGTCTAAGTTTACCAGATAGAGCTGGAGGCGCTTCTACGAGTAATAGCTCCTCATATATCCACTTCATAACGTTGAAATACTCTTCAGCACTGGTAGGATTTCCTACTCTCAGATACTCTAATATGCATCGCCTAAGTTCACCTACAAGGTCAGCTAAACCTAATAGGTATATAGATGGGCTTACATCTAAATCCCTCGGTAATCTAGGCTTCTCTCCATCCATGCAGCATATGTATAGGTATGCCTCTACATACTCTTGGCATGCTGTCTTATACGATTCAGTCCAGATTACCCCTGGATACGATGATATCAGATTCCTAAGAGTATTCAACCTAGCTTCAGCTTCTCTTAAGTTTATACGGGCCTTCTCCAGCTCCCCCTTATGACGATTGAGTATCGATAGTTTAGAATACCTTACCACTTCTTTGCAGAGTAATCTAATCTTTTCATCCAGCTCTAACTCCACGCTTAACTCCTCCTTCAATCTATCGAATATCTCGGTTAAAACCTCACGGCTTACCGTCATATCGAATCCTATGCTAAGAATGATTGTCTAGAATAATTAAACCTTTAAACTACTTAGCGAGTAGAGCTACACGGCTAGGTTCGAATATATCCACCAACCTGTAACCGGTAGCTTTAGCCAACTTTTCCGCGAAACATACCACTTCCCCTAGCGTAGGCATAGCATCCCTAGGTAATCTCCTGGTAGATTCTCCAACCCACATATACGCTTTAGGCTCTACAAAATCCGGGTTAGCTTTATCTATAAGCTTAGCATATCCATCTATCCGCTCCATATTCCACCCCTTAACTAGGGTTATCCTTATAACCCTCCTGGAGTTTACGAAAGTAGAGAATACTTCTAAACCTTCCAGCATCCTATTCCATCCATCTGGTATCAGCGGGGTTTCTAGCTTTTTGAATACATCCTCATCTGGGCTACATAGGCTTATATATAGGTTCGTCGGATACGATGATAATCGTCGAAGACCATCTGGTACTGTTCCTTTAGTTACAAGAAAGCTTGTCATCCCTCTACGCTTAGTAAGTTCTATAAAATCAGAAAGATACGGGTATAGCAGGCTTTCACCTATAAGACTTATAGCTACGTTAGTAGGGTTGAAAGCTTCTTCTAACATAGATCTATCGACTTTCGGATTACCTTTGAAACCTATTAATAGACTCATCTGAGCTTTAATCATTTCATCTAGAAGTGTTTCAGGTTCATCCCATCTAGCCTCTGATAGCGGTAGCCCTCTCATACCTTTAAAACTCCTCCAGCAGTATAGGCATCTATTCGTACACCAGTATATCGCTGTACTACACTGTAGGCATCTATGACTCTGAACACCGTACCATCTCTG
>Ga0209394_1000055_pt1 | contig 100880 bp, 107 predicted proteins | sample JNZ201metaG_FD_184122 | JGI IMG/M metagenome (GOLD analysis project Ga0209394, IMG submission 184122) | Hot spring microbial communities from Jinze hot spring, China to study Microbial Dark Matter (Phase II) - JNZ 20120812A (SPAdes) (version 3) ...
CAGGGGTCGAACCCTCCGATGGCTTCTAGAATGCGCTTTCTTATGATAGACTTCGCACCGGGTATTATGAGCAACGTTCTGAACAGCGCCTGTAACCTCCTGCCTATGTCGAACGCTATCACGTATTCATAAGACTGTAACATTGTTAGCAGGTTCTTGTTCTCGTTGATCACTCTCAAGTTTCCACTTGCGGCAAGTATCCTCGGGTTGGAAAAGTACGCGGCGATCTTACTGAGGGCATCTCTCGAAATTATTGTGTCGGCATCAACGGTCACTATAAGCTCGCCTTTCGCAAAACCTAATCCGTAGTTTAATGCGTACGTCTTAATTCCACCTTTAGGTCTTGAGAGAAGCTTTATCCGCTCCCTAAACTTCGATGCAACGACGTACGTGCCGTCAGTGGAGCCGTCGTCCACGACTATAACCTCTTTAAACTTATAGTCGTTTTCAAGGACAGAAGCTATGCAGGCTGCTATCGTCCTCTCTTCGTTGTGGGCAGGTATTATGACACTTATCGTTGGAGTGTATGCAGGTCGCGGAGGCTTCCTGAAGAGTTCATAGAATGGCAGTATAACGGATTTGCCGATAGCCCTAACATAATCTAAGACAAACGCTGGAAGAAACATCAGAACGAAATTCCAAGCACTGATATTAAAATAACCTGCGATAGAAAATATGGCGTAAAGCATTAAGGGAATTAACGTGAGGTTTATTCCGAATGCTAACAGATTGAAACTGCTGAGTTTTACCATACTACTTACGTCACAACCCTTTCAGAGTTTCAACGTATTTTATAATCTTCCGCTTTTTAGGTCCACGTAGACCCTGACCATATCCCTTATCCAGTTGAGGTCGTTGGCGTATAGTGTCCTTATATCATCGAGCTTGAATAACGCCATCGCTAACCTTTCTAAACCGCCACCCCATGCCAGCACTGGATACTTGACGCCCAACGGAGCGGTAACCTCCGGCCTGAATATGCCCATCCCGAAGAGCTCTAACCACTCGCGCTTCTCGGGCATGTAAACTATAACTTCCGCCGACGGTTCCGTGTAAGGGAAGTAGGACGGTCTGAATATTATCTCCTTAAGGCCTATTCTGCTGCAGAATTCCTTTATGAGGCCCATCAACTCCCTGAACGTCGCCTTCCTATCCATTATTATTCCTTCTACCTGGTGGAACTCGGCGAGGTGCTTCCAGTCCACCTTTTCGTTCCTGTATATTCTGTCGACCGAGAATGCTTTGATGGGCGGCTCGTTGCGGTATGCAAGATGCCTGATGGTGGTCGCGGTTGTATGCGTTCTGAGGACTAGTTTTCTGGCCTCTTGTTCACTCCACTTATACCTCCAACCCCTAGAGCCGGTATCACCGCCGAACTCATGCGACTGCTTCACGGGTTCGACGAACTTTTCTGGAAGTCTGCCGACGCTGGGGTATGCTAGGTAAAAGGTGTCGTGCATCTCCCTTGCCGGATGGTCCTGAGGCTGGAACAATGCGTCAAAGTTCCAGAATGCGAGCTCGACAAGCGGTCCCTTTATCTCCTCGAAGCCGAGCTCTACGAAGACATCCTTTATCAGCTTAATGAGCGTTGTGAGGGGGTGGCGCTTTGCCACAAAAACCGGTTTCGTTGGAGCACGTATGTCAAAGGGGCTTAGCTCAAGATCACGCCACTTGCCGGTTATCAGTAGCTCAGGCGTCAACTTTGTAACAACGGGTCGCTCCAACTCCAGATCTTCTGACGGTATGCTGCGTGCCAGCTCGGTCAAAACCATCGTGTACTTTCTCTCCTCGTACAACTCCACAACCCTCGGCCTATTAGAAAGCTCGAGACAAGCATCCAAAAGCTTCGGCGGTAGGATGTCAACCCTTACATCATCCTTCCCAAGCTTTTCCAACAATTCCTCCTCTGCTGTGACCTCTGGCACGTCGCCAACGATTTTAACGATCCTAGAGCCATCTTGGTCCTCGATGGTCACCCACCCCTTCTTTTTCGCCCACATTATCGCGACCGCCAGCTCGCCTTGCAAGAGCTGTTCCTTCTCAAGCTCGCTTACACTCATACAACCTCCGGCGTTTTTCAGGACGTTCACGAGTCTCCTTTCTGGAAGGCCGATCTTGAGATACTCTATTCCTGTCGTACCTAGCTTGGCCATCTTTACGGATGTCTCTTTTACTTCAACCAGCCCTTTCTCCCTGAGCCAGAGCGAGGCCTTAGCCACGGCGCCCTCGTCCTTTGATATCGCATCGGCAACCTCACCGTATTCCATGGGCCTATCCTTCTCTAGAAGCGTCCGAAGGATAAGCCTCTCAAGCCAGTGGAGCTTCGGCTTAGCCATACCACAACCCATTCTTGTCAATCAGGCCGATATAAAAAAGATGTTTCCCTTCATAAAATATATGTGGGAGGGGTTCAGTATTTTATCCATGATAGATTACGCCGTGCTGATACCCAACATCATCCTGTTCGCAGTAGGTTTCCTAATAGGCTTCGGTGCTACCAAAGTTTTAAAGGGTGCGCTCTTGATACTGGTAGCCATAATCATACTTAGTATCGTCGGCATAACGATAGCAGGTTTCGTGCTACCTAGTTCCGGCGAAATCGTCGGTATTATAACATCCTTAGAGAGCGTTGCAAAAAGTTTCATCAACATCTTGAAGACTTACCCCATGCTGACCGCCGGTCTCCTCATAGGCTTAATAGTAGGAATAATCAAGTAGCGGTAGATGATCTTTGGTATAGAATCCTGAAGCTTCCTAAGAGGTGACGATTGGAGCATGTCTCCTGAAGAAGTGCCTTTCGTTAAGCTTAAGCTGCGCTTTGATGGTGAGAAGATTTACACAGAAGTATCGGAACAGTCTTTAGCCTTTCTGTCTAAGGGTTATGGTCAGCTTGATAAGGAGAACGGAATAATTGTCTATAGCGATGTGGAGGGGCTTTACCTGCTCGAAGGCAAGATGGCATCGGTTGTCTCGGGGAATTCTGAGATGTCGTTTAACGAGCTCCTATGTGCTCTTGAGAGAAAGAACGAGACATTGTGGAGGGACTACGTGATCTATAGGGATTTAAGAAACAGACGCTACACAGTCAAGGAAGGTTTTAGCCCTGACCTCATCTTTAGAGTGTTCGAAAGGGGTGAGTTCCAGAAGGAGGCGGCAAAGTATTTGATAGCTCCCTTGAGCGAAGGTAAAAGCATTAAGCTCAGCAAGATCAAGCACCTGCTATCCGTCTGCAGAGCCCTCAAGAAAGAGATGGTGATTTCCGTCGTTGACAGAAGGAACGAGATCGTGTATTATCTGGCAAGCCAGGTAGACCTGAGGAATGTCTAGAAAGTGTGGCTCCAACAAGCTCGTAGCGTACGTTAAGTTAACAAGGCCGCAAAACGGAATAATGATGTTCATAGCAGTACTCGTTGGTGTGCTATTCTCGGAAAGCAGGTTCATGACAGCATCTCAAGCACCCCTGGCTTTCGTAACTGCATTCTCCCTCAACGGAAGCTCCATGGCGATAAACGACTACTTTGACAGGCACGTCGATGCCGTAAACTCGCCGAGTAGACCGATACCTTCAGGCGCCGTATCGCCGAAAAGTGCCGTCATCTTTTCCTTCGTTCTAGGAGCCTTAGGTTTGGTGGCCGCCGCCTTTACCTCATATATCTGTTTAGCCTTCGCTACGCTGGCGTACGCCTCAGCTATCTTATACAACTCTTTGGTCAAGACGAGCGGTCTACCCGGAAACATGCTGGTAAGTTTTAACGTCGTGGCACCGTTCATTTACGGTTCTCTTATGAGCGATGGTACGGTCGGAGCAAAAGTGTTCATCTTCGCTTTGCTGGCTTTCTTAGCGAACACTGGAAGGGAGGTCATCAAGGGAATATCCGACGTCGAGGGCGATGCGCTCAGGGGCGTGAGGTCAGTAGCTAGGAGCATGGGCGAGAGGAGTGCAGCCATTCTCGGCGCGGCCCTCTACGTTTCAGCAGTTTGTCTTAGCCCACTACCTTACATCCTAGGATACGTCTCGTTCTTGTACATACCCATTGTGCTCGTATGCGATGCTGGCTTCATCTACTCGTCGATCTCGATAATCAGGTCGCCGAGCAAAGAGAACGCTATAAATGTAAAAAACCAATCCTTGGTATGGATGCTTATAGCCCTGGCATCCTTCATAGCCGGAGGCTTTTTATAAAAAGCCTTAATTTGGACCTTTAAATCTCCGAAAGAGAGGCGGGGGTTGCCAAGCCTGGTCAACGGCGCAGGGCTTAGGACCCTGTCCCGTAGGGGTTCGTGGGTTCAAATCCCACCCCCCGCACCAATTTACCGGTAGAATTTCATATCCCGCATCCATTCTTCTCGATCGGCTGTATCCCGTGTTTGTAGGATAGGCTAAGACCATTTTTGTTTAGTGAGTGGATAATTTGGGTAAAATAACGTTTACATCATTAGGTCGTAGCCTGCTGGACAGACGTTCTTATAAGCCCATGACCTTTAGGGAAGTATATATAGAGTAATTAGTTCAGCAGCTGAGGAAAAAATTTCGTAGATGCTGAACTAATTCTACGTCAAGAAATAAAGTTCCTATCGCGTCCAGATATTGCGATAACCAAGGCATAATAGATTATGCCTATGTAAAAACACAGGTGGGCTAGAAAGCGCAAAGGATGCTTAACTCTGAACGGCATGCTAAGCTGTCTCAGCCATTCTTTAAGGCTCCGCTCATTCTTAAGCATGTAGAATGCTTTATTGAACCTCATCAGGAAAAGCTTCCTAAAGGTCGGCACCTTCTTTGGATGCTTTACACCATCCGCTCTTAAGAATAGTCCGAGTCTCCTAGCCCTCTCATTAAAATCCGTATCCTCCTCGTAAACCCTTACGAACCTCTCGTCAAAGCCGCCAACCTTCGCGTAAACCTCCGGTCTGAAGAACCAGCTCGCATCGCTGTGAACTATCATCGAGCTCTCATAGGCCATACTTACGAGGTTCATGAAGGTCTCAGGTTCGAAGCTCACATCGTCATCGAGTAGGGCTATGACGTCCACACTGTCTGCTATTTCTTTAACACCAATGTTCCGCTGTCTGGAAACGTTTTTTCCGTATATGATCTTTACGATGCTGACGTGATTTTGAATGCTGTTCAGCGATTTTTTCGTCTCTTCGCTTAAGGATCCACCTACCCTGATGGGAATGACCACTCCTATTTTCATAATCATAAGTTGTGTAGGAAAAGAGCATTTATAATTTTGTTGAACGTGCACGGCTACACTATGACGAAAGCATCTAGGACCGTCTGAGCCAGATAGGCTTTGAATCCAGCGTATCTCTTTTTAGGTAGGACAATGAAGATAACCATCACTATCAACTTTGCATAATGTTATCATACCGTTCGCTTCCGGTGATTCAAAATCGCCAGCAATGCTCGTGTAGATTTTTCCTGAAAATTCTCCTACCGCCTCGATCACATTGATCTTGAATTTAATTACCCCTCCAGGTTTTTCATCGTCCGTAACTACGAGCTCGACGTGATTTACGTAGGATTCTCCAGGATGCATCCTCGTGAGCGTTATTTCCCAAACACTTTGCTCATCTATAATGCATCCAATACAATCGGCCCCTATGGATATCTTTACCCTTCTCAAAGGCTCAGATTGGTTTCCTAATGATATTATATAGGGTATGGTTATGCTCATTCCGTTCTTCTCAAATATTGAGATCACGTTAGTGTATGATGTTTGTACCCTTAGAGGAATCTTTAGAGGAGTTGGAAGAGTAGGACCGACGATCCTGATATTGGTATCATCGATAACATCAAATGGTCCATAAGACCCAAACACGCTTTCACTGCCTTCAGGGCTCTCGACTTTTAGTCTAACTATATAGCTTCCAGGAGCTACCATAAAGAATGCAACCCCTGCTCCACCAGATGGGGTCTGTGGGACTATAACATATTCATCTAGCGTATTACAACCGCTTGCGCTTCTTTCTTGTAAAGCTGATAATACGCATCCATATTCGTTTACGTTTCCATATCTATCTCTATCCGAGACTTCGACCTCGACCTTATACTTGTATCCAATAAACATATTCTCGACCGTTACGATTAACATGTATGGTAGCCTCACGGGCCCGATCGAGTTTTCTGAGGCGAAGTTGTTCCCTCTACGCGAAATGATTTTGACTCTAACCTCATCGTCGATGTTTGGTTTAAAGTAGAACTCTAGACGTTTAGTGAGCTTCTGCCCAGGCGATATTGTTAGATATCCCTCTCCGCCACCTCCTTCTATAGGAAGCTCCATTTTCTTTAATCCTTCGACCTTACTTTCTAAATATATTGCAGGGACTTCTACTGAAAGTACTCCTGGATTATGTGCTATGAGGTATAATTGCCTCCTTCCGTACGAGTCCAGATCCTTACTCATTGAAATATAAACTTCAAGACGTTCGTTAAGTCTTTCTAACTCATATTGTAAGCGTCTGCTGGCCTCTTGCATAAATATTGATTGAAGGCTTTGCATATACAAGAATAGTGGCACCAACACTATGAAGACTATGCTTAGTGCTATCGCTGTGCCTATGATCGCGGATATACCTCTCCGACGGATTTTAGGGCTAGTCACCTTGCGCCACCGTCTTCGTGACCGTGACTGTAATAGTAGTGGTTGTAGTAACTAGGGTCGTACTTGTCTTTGTCGTGGTTGTGGTCATGGTTACCGGGGTTTTAGTCGTGGTATAGGTTGTCGTGGTCGCTGTAACTGGTGATGTAGTTGTAGTAGTTATGCTAGTAGTTATAGTTCTCGTACCATACGTTCTCGTAGTTGTAATAGTTCTCGTAGTTGTCGTGGTGCGCGTAAGCGTACTCGTAATTGTTCCAGTACTTGTTACTGTACGGGTCGTAGGTGACGTAACGGTCGTGATTCTGGTCGTAGTGGTTGTGGTAGAGATTGTGCCCTGCTTCGTGGTAACAGTGGTCGTCGTATCTTCGGTTATCGTAGCGGTTGTAGTCGTAGTTGTGGTTACTGTTGTCGTCCGACCAGAGTAGGCTGACTCCATCAAACTTGTTATACCAACTAATAACACGATTGCCGCCACTATTAGGATAAGTAACCTTAACTTAGATAATTGGGAGCTCACACCTTCCGCCCTCCGTTCCTAAAAACTCGTAAAACTGAGGAGAATATTACAGGCACGACGAGCGCTAAAGTTATCGCATTAAAAGCATTATGTTCGGAGCTACTCACTGTAGATGATCCCCTTGTCGTCGTTGTTGTTACAGTTACTATCTCTGTTTTCGTGGTTGTTGATCCAAAAGTAATCGTCGTGGTCTGGGTTGTAGTTGCGACAGTGGAGCTAGAGGTTACCGTGCTCGTAACAGTCTTAGTCGCTACAGTCGTTCCTATAGTGCTTGTAATAGTTGCCGTAGTAGTTCTAGTGGTCGTTGGTAAGGTTACGGTAACAGTTCTCGTCCTCGTTGTTGTGGGTGAATAAACAGTAGTCGTCCTTGTAACGGTGGTTGTAAGAGTTCTAGTCGCAATCGTAGTCCATCTCGTAGATGTTGACGTTATTGTGCTAGTGATTGTTTGTGTAGTAAGCGGTACGGTTACAGTGCTCGTAAAGGTACGTGTCGTCGTTGTCGTTACAGTTTCAGTAATAGTTTTCGTTACCGTAACCAATGGGGAAACGTCAACAATATTTATTTCAACGAAATAAACATCGGTGATTATTGGGTTCGAGCTTAGTGCTATGTTATATTCCTCCCATATGTAAGCTTCAACTTCCTTTTCGCTACTTCCGTAGGCGATCAGATCACCATAACAGTCGTACATGTTTACCGTTACTTTATAAGTCCCGCTATCGTCATGGTATGCCTTTACGAAAACGCCTATCACTCTATAACTAAGGGAATCCCATAAGATCTTAACTAGGTCTACATAAGACGTTTCTTCTCTACCGAAATACCATTTTTCAGGCATTATGTTCCATCCTTGGTCCTTTATGCTTAATGTAATCTCGACAGGATATTTCAATACATTACTTGATTGTAATTCAACCGTTTCGTCCACGTTTGACATGCTCGGTAAAGTCTTACTTCCTTCTGCTAAATTTCCATATTCATCTTTAATTGTTATTTGTAATTCAACATTTTTTGACACAGAGGCTTTTGAAAGCCTTGTCTTAAGAAGGTTAGAAAGCTCGCCACCTATACCTTCCTCTATAGGGTCAACAAAATCTGACCAAATCCAATTTGATGAAACGGGACAAATACCTTCCGAGCCCAGGCTAACACGTTCAACCGGAAACGACTCCACTCTGAAGAGCACAACATTTGATGTTGGATTAATTAACTCAGGGTTGGATGGATCGTAAAGCTTACTCGGGATGTAATGTACCTGTAAAACGATCGGGTCAGAATCCCTACAAGAAGGACACTCATACGTTACTTTATCAACCTCACCTACGCCAAGTTCTATTATTTTCTTTATTCCAGAATCCCAGACGAGCGTCCCATTATTCAAAACGATCAGTCTAAATATTACAACAGGCTCCTTTCCAGTATTCCTTATATAAGCATTTCCGCCAAACACATAATCCGCCGATATTGCGGATCGAAGAACAAGAATTTCGTTAGTGACCTCCTCTGATGACTTTAACCTGGAAACCTCTGAATAGCTGGAAATTAAACTGAATAGAGCAAGACCTACCCCTATCACCATAGCCGTTATTATTGTGATTGTAAGCAAATTACTCTGAGCTTTTTTCCTCGTCCTTTCCACCTCCTAAGAAAGCTTCCTGATGCTTGTTTCAACGACGTATACTTGATCAAATCTTACCATTCTATCCAAATCAATGAACGTTGTCATGCTACGCATACCTTCAAGAACCTTAACTATAGAAGAGCCTTTAGCAACCACATTAAGATTACAATCTTTTAACGTTACCGAAACCTCGTAATTTCCGCTACTTCCTGCACCAAGTTCGACCATCACAGAATAAACGACACGACCCCTTTCTAACCACAACAGAGTAATTCCGCTTACGTGAATCTCTCCGTATAGTCCGTCAAAATACCACACACCTGGGATCATGGACCAATCGGAGCTTATCGTGATTGTAAACGGCGCTCTTGCTCCGGCATATTCTCCTGATATCGGGATGTCGTTGTATGCAGGCACAGGTATTCTACCAAAACCGTACCCTCCTCTACCCCCACCAACTTCTTGAACCGATACAAACACATCAAGATACGTTGCGTAAGATGCAAAGGCAGGTTTTATGTAAACCTTATTTACGGGATGCATTTCACCGAGTTCTACGATCGTAATAGGATCAACCTTATCTACCAAAACCCAGTCTTGCGGTAAGGGGCATGCAAGCGGTGCTGCTTCGCCTACCGGCTTAATGATGCTAGCCTGTGCATAGGTCATCTCGCTAACATACTTGAACGGATCCTTCTCATCGTATAGGCTAGATGGAACATACCACACCCTATAGATTAGCTCGGTTCCCATTCTGCATCCCGGACATGTAGGAGCTTCCAGAGTCTCACTTTTTCCAATGCCTAACTTTGAAAGATTTCCAAAAGTTGTTCGAGGTATACTACCTTGATACTTATAGATAGTTTCACCACTTGCCTCGTTTCTCGAAACAGAGTACAAGTCTATTTTCGTAACCGTTAGATCGATAGGCTGCTTAGCAATGTTTCTAACAACTACTAATGCGCGCTCTACGTTATCTGTCAAAGTATAGTTTATGGCCTCTATGAGTAATAGACCCCTAAGCTTTTGCACGCCCTTATCGGTCTCTTTGGTCAAGTCCAGCGTGGTGTTAAAAAATAATCCTGTAGAGATCCCTAATAAAAACAGTCCAAGAACAAGCGTAATCGAGGCTATTATCGTTACCTCTATTACTGTTAGACCTTTATTCTTTAATTTTGTTCTCTTGCACTTTTTAAACAATGCTATGCGTTAACTATTGCCTATTGTATATAAATTTTGCTAAAAATTAGGACAGAAGAAGTCCCTTTAGCATTATTTTAAACTGGAGCAAGTTGATATGTGATTTTTTGACGGTGATTGGGACTTAAGAGCAAATATTATAATCAAGCGTAATACCCTTTAATTAGATGGATATATGGAGATCGCTCTTAAGATCGTTTAAAAAGCTGAGGTTTTGGTTAATAGCGATAACCGTCGTCATAACAGTCTTCAAGCTTTTAATAATACCTCACCCATGGCCAGATTTACCGGCAGAAGAATGTATTGACCGACTACCTGAGACAGGTGGTTGTGGCTTTGTTTTCGATGAAGCGCATTATGTTCCAGCAGCTAGAAAAATGCTTATTGGACAAGCAGCGAACAACGAACACCCACCACTGTCCAAGGCATTGATCATGCTCGGGATACTGATTTTCGGTGATAATCCATATGGTTGGAGGACGTTCATAACATTATGCGGTGCCGCGTGCGTTTATCTCGTCGGTTTAATCGCATATGAGTTGTCAGGCAGTAGAAAGTTATCCATAATCGCCTCCATTCTTTTCGGATTCGATGTCACGTCATTTAACATAGGCTCTATAGCGATACTTGATGCCCCGGCCCTGATGTTTTCCCTCTTAGGTACTCTATTCTTGCTTAGGCATAGGTTCATTGCATCGGGCATTAGTCTTGGGCTCGCATTACTCTCAAAGGTATCCGCATTCCTCATCGTCATCAGCCTCATGCTTTACATATTTTTCAAGAATGTACATGAATCGAAAAAGGACTTAAGATTCGCCTTACGAAAGTGGATTAGAATAGTCGAGCTCGTAGTATTTACGGCGGCTGTTATAATGATCGTTGGTCTAGCTATCTATGATTATGCCTATGGCGCTTATAAAACACCATTTGAGCACCTCGCATTCATGTGGAACTACCATACGATACTTACCTTTGATCCGCAGGAAATGTATAAGGTCGATATGCCCCTAACATGGATTTTACCGATGATGCAATTTCCAAGATCACCCCTTTACGTTGTCGAGGTGATCGTTAATAGCAAGAAATATCATCCAATAGCATATTACGTCATGCAGACACCGCTTTGGTGGACGGGTTGGCTTGTTATCGTTTCTTTACTTTACTTTACGTATCTGAAGTTACGAAGTGGTGATTTTCCAAAAATGGAGATATTCGTCACCTTATGGTTCGCTACAAATTATCTCGTTTACTTCCCCCTAGCTTATGTGTTTCATAGATGGGTTTATCCATTCTATTTTTGCATGACTGTTCCCGTGATAGCCATGGGTTTACCCACGATATTCATCGATGACAGGAAATTTGAATACGTGCTTTATGCCGCAACACTTGTTCAGGTGGTGTGGTTCCTGGTGTTCTTTCCTGTGAAACCCGAATGGTATTCGGATTTGCTTCTGTTGTTTGGATTGCCTGCTTGACAGTCGGCATGAAATATTCTCTAAAACTTCTAGTTCCTCGATATCTGAAGTAAACCTCGATTAGCATAAAGAAAAGCGCTATGGCTCTAATTAACGCCAGGTTTTGTGGCATACTACCCGGAGCGATAGGGTTCTCAGCCAGAAACCAAGTAAGTATTATTCCGACGTTTGCAGGCTCGAACGCGATGAAGGCCGTAGGGAAATAGTTTAAAATTGCTAGGAACGGTAGGATGAAAATAACCATCTGTGGTGTGAAGATATAACTTGCTAGGAGAAAAACTGAGAGTAGCATGAATGACTCGAGATAGATATCTCTGACTTCGCATAAGTATACTTTAATGAGACCATATGCCATCAGCAACGCACCGAATATCTTCGCGGCATTCCACGAATCCGGTGAAGGGAAAAGGTAAACATACCATGCATTCTCTAATCCCCACCTTGCATGATAGAAATACGTACCATCGATAAATTTCGGGTTCAGGAATAATAAGACTAAGTTCACTATGGTAAAAGGTAGAATAACATATAAGAGGTAATATGCCCTTCTCTTCCAGCCTTGAATCCTTAACAGTAAAAAGGGAAGCAATATAACATTCACGAGTTTTGTCAACATTGCCGCTGAAAATAGCAGAGCAGAGGTTCTTAGCTTCCCTTTCTCAAATATCCATATGGATAACATGAGTAGTGCAGTAAATGCTATATCAAAATTGTAATTACCATATACGATAATGCTCGGAGCGAATATGAGGAAGATGAAGAGGTAAAGTTTTGAGCATGACCTTTCGAGTAGTATCATCGTGACAGTGAGAACTAATACAATATAGAACACGAATAGCATTGTAGATATCGCAATATAATAAGGCACGAGCTCACCTCTTCCTATGACCGCTGCGAGATATACCATTAATCCGGCGAGTGGAGGATACTCAAAATCTAATTCAATGTATGGAATCTTAACATCTTTGATTAGAGGATCGCGAAAATAGAAGGACACGATGTCGGAGTAAATGTTCCCTGGAATATCTGGGAAGTGGATAACATAAGAAAGCGCGTATGAAGAAACCGCTAATGCTAAGATTAGAGCTATCCATCCATTTAAGCGTCTGGAGCCCAAAGGATGCGACCCCTCACGTTATAAGAATAAGAAGGGAAACCTCTGCGTTATAACAATTTTATCGGGAAAATCTCCTCACGATGAATTCCTCACCAGCGAAGTTGACCAAGCTTATCTCACATCTCTCCGCAAGTCTGCGTATGAAGCTTTCAGGGTCCTTTACAGTCTTTTCGAGTACTATTAGCGCGTGGTTTAGCCTCATCGGGTGTACCGATACTAAGTTTAAGAGCCAATTTTCGGGGTCTCCGTAAACATAAAATTCAGGAGGTTCCGGCAAGTTGAGCAGCTCTACCCTATCCTCGCCAAGCTTGTCGGCAAAGAGCGCGTATATCTCTACAAGCTTCTCCGGTGTTGGCGGCTTGACGTATGTCTCCGCAGGAGGTCTCACCGGAATTGCCACGTAGACCTTCCATGGGTTAAGGCTTCGGATGAAGCTTGCGATGACTCTTAGCTCATCCAAGTTCGTGTTAAAGTCATTTACGAGCATAGTTTCCGTGGTTAGCTTACCTTTGAATATCTTAGCAAACTCCTCAACGCCTTCAAGTATGTCAGTAAGCTTTAGGTCCGGATGCGGTCTGTTGACAATCTTCCCATGTACCCTCCTTGAGCACATCTATCTTTACGGAGACGAAGTCCGCATTAAGGAGATCTTCTCTGGCATCCTCTCGAAACAATAGTGAGGCGTTAGTAAGCACGGCTACGGGCTTAGGCACCCTATTCTTAATCTCAAAGATCTCTCGGCCTATGTTTATGTCCAGAAGGGGTTCTCCATCAGGGACGAACGTCACGTAATCCACATCCTCACTTACACTGCCGATAAATTCAGAAACCTCGGACACCGTGCTTTCTAGGTTATAAAAAGTCCTCCTTTCCACCGTAAGGTTCGTTGTCCTGCCAAGCTGACAGTATATACAAGAATAAGTGCAGGTTTTGTATGGCACGTTGTTAACACCCAAGCTCCTGCCTAATCTTCTAGACCTTACGGGTCCAAAGACGTGCTTGAACGTTGAAACGCTCATAGGACCTCTACTTTACCTAAAATGTGGTAGGGATACTTATTATCTGTTACCAAAAATCTCCAGATAGATAGCAACATCATCAACTAGGAATCGAATATCCGCTTTCTCGAACATCCTAGACGCTTGTCCCTTTTAATCCCATCGTTAAAAACAATCCTCACCGTAAACTTATTTATTTAAGAAGTGTCAAACCTGAGGTTGATGGTTTAGTGACATAATACATGAATCGTGGTCCAGAAGTCCAACAAAGTCATCACACACTGTCGCATTTACAACGTAACTTCCTTTTTCTCCTAGAAAAATATAATGTAAGCCCAAGCTACTATGACAATGTTTTGCACTCAAGGAATTTGTTCCTCAGAACTTATCATAGCAATCGTTATAAATCTGCTCTGAAAGAACTCATTCAAAACCTCACACTCAATCATCAACCTTTGGTCCTCGACTTAGGTTGCAACGGCGGTACTTTCATAAGGCTCATGCTAAAGACTTTAAAAAGTGAGGTTGTAGGTGTAGATCCGTCGTCCCCTCACATCGCTTATGCGAACATAAAGCTAAAGGATGACCTCTGCAGTTTCGTGAAATGTGTTGGAGAAAATCTACCATTTCGTTCCGATGCTTTTGATGTAGTCACGTCCTTGGAAGTTTTGGAGCATTCTTTTTCGCCGAAAAATTTTGTTGATGAAATTCATAGAGTTTTAAGACCAAATGGATTGTTAGTACTAACAGTTCCTAATGAGGGGTCTCCCATTTACAAAGTGTTGTGGGGTTTTTGGAAATACTTGGGAGCCGGCAGGGTTTGGGGAAAACTCCATTTAAACAGGTTTAACAGGAAGAAACTAATGAATTTGCTAAAGCGTTTTAAATTCCTGAAGGAAAGGATGATAAACCTGACCATGTTAATTCTAATAGTCGCCAAAAAATAGGCCACCGAATCGCCAAACTGATTCTAAAATTGGCTTTAAGCTCTGACCAAAACTTCGCTAATATAGTGTTCAAGGATGCTTGCTAAAGAATGAAGAAACTCTGAGGAGAAGTCCATAGAATCGCAGAGCCAGTGACTCACCATTATGGGCACAAGCCTCCTCTAAACAGCATACGGTCTCATGTGTCTAAGGGTTGTAGGAATAAGAGCCTCGGGCGGGATTCGAACCCGCGACCGCCGGCTTACCAAGCCGGCGCCCCACCAGCTAGGCTACCGAGGCCACCATAAAAAGCAGGGTCGAAAATTATTAGTTTTATCGTTGATACCACAAAAACAATTTATAAATGTGCTGAAGTAAAAAGCTTATTCAGGGGGCGTGGCCCAGAGGAGCGGCATTCTCCGGGGAGCAAGGTCTACGGCGCCGGGCTCCAGATCTCATGAAACGAGTCGGATGCAGAGACCCGGAGACCGCCGGTTCGAATCCGGCCGCCCCCATTTTGCTATTATATTGAAGAATTCATGCAGTAAAATTCGAAAGGTGTGATCGCCACACTTATTAGAACTGCAGCACCAATCTTATAGCGACGAGTAAGAGCGTAAGACCTAGTAACCTCTTGATCTTCACGTCGCCTATACGGTTGGATATACGCGCACCCACTTGGGCACCAAATATGCCACCTAAGCCTAAGAGAACGGCATACTCAAAGCATATGTTGTTTAACGCGGAATGTGTAAGGGAGCCGAATAGCGTTGTGAACACGAGTATAAAATGCGATGTGGCAGTTGCAACGTGGACAGGTATGTCGAGTACGTGTATCATGATGGGGACGTGTAGCACGCCACCGCCAATACCGAAGATGCTGGATGCAAAACCTGCTATGAAGCTCGTTACGAGTCCTAAGGGCACGTTAACAGAATATATGTAGACCTTGCCATTGGAATCGACTATCTTCCTTCCATATCCTCCAGTCTTTACGGTGCTGGACTGACCTGTATGTTTGAGTAGAAGGTAAAGCGATGCCCAAACCAAAAGGGCCGCAAAGATTAACCTAAACGTGAAGGACCCAAGATATCCTGCCGAATACGCACCTAAGATCGCGCCTGGAATCGTAGGAATCGTGAGTATGAGTCCAAGCCTAACATCGACCCTTCTTAACCTCAAGTATGAAATGCTTCCGGAAAGAACGTTTAAGAAAACGAAAAACAAGCTCGTCCCGACAGCCACTTTAGGCTCGAAGCCGTATAGCAATATCAGAGTTGGAACAAGATACGCTCCGCCACCTATTCCTATCAGCGTCCCCAATCCGCCTATCCCGAAACCAAGAGCTATTAGTACCAGACCCTCGTACCACAACATTCTCAAACACCTAAAACTTCACATGTGCGACGGGTGAAAAAGGGACTCCGTTTTTCTTTGTCCAACATGATCGCCTTGTTATTTACGGCAATCTTGATAATGATTTAAATATATCTTCAGGCGGGATAAAATTTTGAACATTAAGACGGTAAAATAGCGAATATATGTGAGCTTGTATGCCTCAGAGAACGTCCGCAAACCTTAAAAACAAGATGTGGTCGTAGTTTTCAATACGGTGGGTTAATATGGTCTATCCGGGTATATTATCAGTTGAAGAAGAGGAGGAATTCGAAGAAGAGTTTGAGGAGGAATTTGAGGAAGAAGAGTTTGAAGAGGAGGAAGAATTCGAAGAGGAAGAGTTTGAGGAAGAAGAAGAGTTTTAACGCTTGACGGTAACTGGTTAGTTTTCCGTTACTAACCTTTTATTTATGCGCTTTTCTTAAATTCTACCACACTTATTTCTTCGAAGAACAGCCTAACGGATTTGAGCATTTTGTGGTCGAGTTTTAGCCTTGAGGCTGCCCTCCACAACTTTCCTAAATCGGAAACGCTCGAAACTACCAACAGGACCCTACCGGAACGTGAAAGCACGTGACGGGCTTGGTTTAAGAACTCTATCGATATTTCCACACCATGTTTACCACCGAATACTGAAGCGTCCTTTAAGCATTCGTCGGGAAGGTACGGAGGGTTAAAAACGATGAGGTCAAAACCAGAACCTTCCCTGAAGGGTGAGAGGAGGTTGCAACAAACCACATCGGTGTTGGTCCTTTGACCGTGTTTACGGAGTCGTTTTAGCGTAGCATAACATGAGTTCAGATCTATGTCCGTAGCTATCACATAATCGGACTTATATGTCAACATTGCAGAGACCAGACCACTACCAGAACCTACTTCCACCGCCTTTTTAACATAGGGCACATCCTTAATGGCATCCATTAGTAAGAAAGTATCCTCCGAAGGCAGGTATACCTCATTCATGGATAAACCCTTGCGGGCGTCCTTGGAAATAGCGTTACGCTCCTGATGTGCACCATGCCGAGCAGCCACCAAAGCATCCTCTCTAAGCCGAGACCGAAGCCGCTATGCGGTATTGACCCGTACTTTCTTAAATCCAAGTACCATTCATAGTCTGAGGGGTTAAGACCAGCCTCTTTGATTCGCTGGACAAGTAGCTCGTAATCATGAATCCTTTGACCTCCGCCAACTATCTCACCATAACCTCCGGGTGCTAAAAGGTCAGCGCTGAGCGTGACCCTCGGATCTGATGGGTCAGGTATATGGTAGAAGGCCTTTGCCTCTTTGGGGTAATGGGTGACGAAAAAGGGCTTGTTGAATTCCTTAGACAGCTCCCTTTCTTCGTCTGCCCCAAAATCTTGTCCCCATTCTATGTTGAAACCCTTCCTCCTTAGAATTTCTAGAGCTTCGGCATATTTTATTCTGGGGTATGGAGGTTCCGCGACCGAGGGGTTTATACTCTTCCCTAAAATCTTGAGGTAGGGTCCAGCAGACTCCGCTAGCGCCTTAACAGTGTCGCCGACAAGTCTCTCAACAACTGCCATCATGTCTTCTAGCGTCGCGTTGGCCATCTCGGCCTCAACGTGCCAAAACTCGGTCAGGTGCCTTCTAGTCCTGCTGAGCTCGGCCCTAAAGCTAGGCTGTATCGTGTAAACCTTCTCTAATCCGAATATTGCCGCCTCTTGATAGAATTGGACGCTCTGGGTCAAGTAGACGTTCCTGCCAAAGTAATCTACCTTAAAAAGCGTAGCACCGCCCTCGACGGCGGCCGTTATGAACGTAGGACAGTGGATCTCGGTAAACCCGTTCTTCCTAAACCATTCGTGGATGAGTCCGGTCAGCAAGGAGCGTATCTTCATTACTGCGGTAACCTTGGGACTCCTGAGGTGCAGGTGTCTATTGTCTAGTAAGAACTTAACGCTGGCACCGGGCTTTATGGGAAACTCAGCTATTGATTTACCTATGACCTTGAATGACCTGCAGTGTATTTCAGTTCCACCTGGCGCCCTCGGGTCCTTTTTTATGATACCTGTTATTACGACCGACGATTCCCTTGTAACGTCCAGGGCTTCCTTAAAGCTATCCTCCTCGGCAAATCCACGCTTCACTGTAACCTGTATTGTTCCTGTGGAGTCCCTAAGCTCCAGAAAAACCAACCCTCCATGCACCCGCTTGTTCCTGACCCAACCAAATAGCTCAGCTTCCTCATTCTCCGGCGCTTCGAAGGCTTCGGCAACGTGTAACCTTCTGGCCAATTTAGACACCTCCTCTAATGTTTAAGGCATGCTTTGAACGTTCCGGCAAAGCCTATAATACTTGGGACCCCTCCTTTACATCCCTTTCGGGAATTATCGGCGCTATGATGTCTTCCGACTCGGCAGCCGCTAATATCATGCATTCGGATACCTCGCCCCTAACGGTCTTTGGCTTGAGGTTCACCAAGAACACGAACTTCTTATTGATGAAGTGCTCTGGTTCGTATATGTGACCAAGGCCGGTTATTGCCCTTTTCTTGAAGGAGCCGAAATTGACGAGTAATTTTATAAGTCTGTCGGTCCCGACCACCCTTTCCGCATGTTCAACCAGGCCCACCCTAATGTCGAACCTTTTAAACTCTGATATGTCAACCTGCGACAACTGACTTCGAGCATCCAAATTCTAAATCACTTAAAAAGATTACCTAGCATAACAACTTCAGCGCTTTACTTTAACGTGTCGCTGTATTGTTACAAAATTCGAAAAATTTTTATAACAATAAATTTGTATAAAGATTGTGAATAAGTATGCCAAAGAAGAAGGCTAAGAAGACAAAAGCAAAGACAAAGACGAAGAAGAAAAAGGCTAAGAAGACCGAGGAGGAGAAGGCACCAGAAGCTCCCGCCCCTGAAGGGGGATAACTTGACTTAAAGAATCTTAGAGACGTTAAAACCCTAAAGCCGCCCCTTAATATTTTTACTTTTTTTTGTAGATTAGGTCTTCAGACGACTGCTGTCTCTTTGCGTGTTAAGAGAGTTGACGACAGGAACCCAAATACGCTTGAAAATGCCAAGACCACTAGATACGGTACCATAAGGTTGAGCGGTTGGGGCGGTATGAGGTTTTCTATGAACGTGTTCACCTTAACCAACCAAAATTGAGGGCCATAAACATCCGCAAAAACCACGCCCGTCAAGCCAAGCCATGATAAGATAATGGACGAAGGCATTAACAACGATAGCTTTACGGAGGAAGAGAGTTTTCCAGCTACTAATCCGGCGAGTGCGGATGCGACCGCCCATATCATGAAACACACCAGACCCTCACTACTGCTTATAAAACCCGTGGATAGAGGTAGCAAGAGTGCTGTGTATGCCTGAAGCAGCAACGAGAGTACTAAAAGCTGGAAATTCTCGGGCTCTGGCCATGATGGGCTATGACCCGTAAACAAGACGACAGACGCTAAGGTAAGCGTCGCCATACCAATGATGAAACCTGCAATCAGTCTAGCCATACCACCCGACCTGGTGGTTAGCCTATCATAAACCTTCCTTTAAACGCGCATAAAGCAGATTCCGAGCAGGCAGTCCCCCGTATTATGCGGGTAATGTTAAGCAAGATTTTTATACTAAGTATTTTGTGCTAAACGTGGTATGCAGATAGCCTATGTATTACTGACTGTGGAGCCCGGATACGAGGACGAAACATTAGCTGAGCTAAAACAAATAACCAATGTAAAGGAGGCTTGTAGGGTATACGGAGTTTACGACATAGTGGTCAGAATAGAGGCTGAGGACCATGAGAAACTTAGGACGATGATATCCAGGATAAGACACATCCAAAGAATTAGGTCGACTACCACGCTCATAGTCTGGGAGTGAGCTGCCAATCTCTCCCTCTATTAGAACACGCAATATCCGAAGTTTATCCATCCTTCCTGTAAAAACAGGGAGTAGCTTGACGGGGCTAATGTTATAAAGTGGAGCTTTAAAGTTTGGGTCTGATGTTTGGTTTAGCGCTTTCTTTTCCTGCTATCCTCGCGTTAAGGTTCTGATTAAAAGTTATTAAACTACTAACTTTTGATTAAAAACGATGAGATTTGAAGTAACTTCGACAAATTTAGAGGATGTAGAAGCAGATTCTCTTATCATCCAGTTCTTTGAGACTACTGAAGTTCCGGAGGCAATACTTACACTACCCGAGAGTATCAAAGAAGAGGTAGCACCACCTATCGGGACGGGTGGTTTTAAGGCTAAACTTGGTCAAGTGTTACCAGTATATCCAAAATCGGCAGGCTCGATCCGTTGCTTTCTGCTATTGGGTCTGGGAAGCAAGCAGGATTTTAGTCTAGAGGCTATAAGACAAGCTCATGGTTATGCGGCCCTGAAGGTCAAGGAGCTAGGTAGCAGGAGCGTAGCTGTGCCCATACTCAGCATACCTCCCTATACCGCTCCCGAGATAACTGCAAGCGTCGTCGAGGCGATAAGTCTGGCTTTTTACAAATTTGACAAGTACAAGTCAAAGGTCGAGGATGGCAAGTATCCGGAGCTCGTCAGGCTCGTAGTGGACTCAGATATGAAAGGCATGTGCGACGCTGCGGCACGGGAGGCCACCATAGTCTCGGAGGCCGTAAAGCTTGCGAGGGACATAGCAAACATGCCGAGCAGCGACATCCCGCCCAAAAGGATGGCGGAGATAGCGACCGAGGTCGGTATGGCGAGCGGCTTCTCTACCAAGGTCTTCGAGATGGAGGTTCTTGAGAGGATGGGCATGAAAGGCATAGTTAGCGTCGGAAAAGGCAGCTCCAACCCGCCAGTCTTGATAGTCATGAAGTATGACGGGGGTGGCGATACCTACGCAGTTGTAGGGAAGGGAGTAGTGTTCGACAGCGGTGGCATATCCATAAAACCGTCGGAAAAGATGGAAGAAATGAAGTACGATAAATCTGGCGCGGCCGCAGTCATAGCGCTCATGAAGGCAGTAGCCGAGCTTAAACTTCCCATAAGGTTGATAGGCATAGTGCCGGTCGTCGAAAACCTGCCGAGTGGTAATGCGCTTAAGCCTGGAGACATTATTAAGTTTAGAAACGGAAAGACGGCAGAAATCATAAGCACAGATGCAGAGGGTAGGCTCATACTTGCAGATGCTCTTGCTTATGCGTCCGAGATGAAACCAAAAGCGATAATAGATCTGGCAACGCTAACTGGTGCCTGCGTCATAGCCCTCGGAACGCATGCGAGCGGTTTATTCAGCAACAACGATGGGTTGGCTGATAGGCTTATAAAGGCAGGAGAAAAGACCGGAGAGAGGCTTTGGAGGCTTCCGCTCTGGAAAGAGTACTTCGAGCAGATAAAGAGCGATGTGGCAGATATGAAGAACGTCGGCGGTAGACCTGCTGGCGCGATAACCGCGGCGGCCTTCTTGATGAACTTCGTGGATAGTAACATACCCTGGGCCCATATAGACATAGCGGGGACTGCATGGACCCAAGAATCGTCACCTGAGAAGAGTTACATACCGAAGGGTGCTACGGGCGTCGGCGTTAGGTTGCTCGTGGAATTTTTAAAGTCAGAAATTAAGCAGGGTCAAGTCTCGCTTGCTGGGAACGCCAATACTTAAATTATACCAAGGACCTATTGGCTTCTGTTCAGTAAAAAGCCGTGTTTAGGTACTTGGATTTGTATCCGTAGGTGGGTCGGTATTGCCTAGGGTCGCGGTTATAGATTATGATTTCTGCCAGCCGACAAAATGCGGCCAGCCTTGCATATCGTTCTGCCCACCCGTGAGAAACAAGATAGAGGCGATCAAGCTCGGCGATAAGGGATTTCCAGTAATAAACGAAATACTGTGTATCGGGTGCGGCATATGCCTCGACCCGAACGCACCAGTGATAACAGATGCTGGCTTAAAGCCCATTAAGGAAATAAGAGCGGGCAATATGGTACTCACCCATAAAGGAAGGTTTAAGACAGTTATCTCGAAAAGCGTCAGGCTGTATACTGGGCCCCTTTATAAGGTAAGGGTTCGCGGCATACCGGACGTGGTAACGCTAACCGAGGAACATCCGCTACTCGTCGCCTCGAAAGGTCGAGAAGAGAACGATTTTACGTTTACGTGGAAAACCCCGCCTGAGCTGAAAGAAGGTGATTATCTTTGTGTTCCGATAATCATGGGCGACTGTGGTTTAGAAGAGCCTATCGTTACCGCCTCGGATGGATCAGCTCAATTGTTATCCCTTCAGTTAACGTTTGAGCTCGGCATGGTATTCGGCTACTACCTTGCTAGAGGAACCTTGGAGCATGGAAAAATCGTATTTAGGTTCGATGAAGAGGGGTTGACTAAGAAGGCCGAAGGATTTCTGGAGAAATGTTTTGGCGTGAAAACAATACGGGAGGGTTCAAACTCGTTCGCCGTCAGCTCAGAGTCGCTGGCCAACCTGCTCCACAGCCTTCTCGGAGATTCTGAAGATTCTAAGAGGGTGCCGGCGAGCCTTCTATCGGCACCTTTAGACTTCTTAAGGGGTTTCATCTCGGGATTCATGGAAGCCAAGGGTTGTCGTGAGATCCCATGCAACTCAACGAACGACGCATACATCTTAAAGTTGATGGGGGCTAGGGTCGGCTTACCGCTGTCAATAAACAAGGTTGCCAACGAGTACGTGATTTCGATTGGTGACGGCAGAGAAAGCATATCATCGCAGGGTTACCAACTACATCCAATAGACTCAGTGAGTGTTGAGTGTGTAAAGGATTACTTGGTAATGAACTTGGAGGTCAAGGACGACGAGACATACAACGTAGCAGGGCTTGTAGTCCACAACTGCGTTAAGAAGTGTCCCTTCAAGGCCATCACGATAGTTAACCTAAGCGAAGAACTCGGTAAGGACCTAACGCATCAATACGGCGTGAATTCATTCAGGCTTTACAGGCTTCCGTACCTGGAGCAGGGGAAGGTCGTCGGCATAATAGGAAAGAACGGCATAGGCAAAACCACTGCGTTACAGATACTTGCGGGCCGAATCGTTCCTAATCTGGGCAAGCTTGATGGAGAGGTATCTTTACACGAAGTTGCTAAAGTGTTCAGGGGTTCATTGATACAGGATTACTTGACGAAGCTTGCCAACGGTAACGTGAAAATCTCGTATAAGCCGCAATACATCGATATGATACCAAAGGTCGTTAAGGGTAAAGTGGGTACGATTTTATCAAAGATGGGGCCCGAAGAACGTGTTAACAAGCTAGTAGACATACTGGAGCTCCGTAACCTGTTGGACAGGGATGTTTCTGTGCTTAGTGGTGGTGAGCTCCAACGTCTTGCGATAGCGGCTTGTCTTGCGAAGGACGCTAATACTTTCATCTTAGACGAGCCGACAAGTTTTCTCGACATCAAGCAAAGGTTCAGAGCCGCCTCGGCAATTAGAGATGCATCACATGAGGGTATGGTTCTCGTATCCGACCACGACCTCGCTGTTCTCGATTACACATCGGACAAGATCTTCGTGTTTTACGGCGAACCCGGAGTATACGGTATCGTCGCAGGCCCTTACGGTGTTAGGGAGGGCATAAACATATTCATAGAAGGATACATACCAGACGAGAACGTAAGGTTTAGAAGCGAAAGAATATCGTTCCAGTTAAAGCCTCCAACGGAAACTTATGAAGAAGGTTATTTGACGCTTTGCTGGCCCAGCATGACGAAAACCTATGATGTCTTTAAGCTGGAGGTCGAGGAGGGGTGCATATATCCGGGCGAGGTAATCGGTATAGTTGGTCCGAACGGTATAGGCAAGACAACATTCATAAAGATATTGGCAGGTATCGAAAAGGCGGACAGAGAGTTTCAACTGCCTTACAGGACGATAAGCTACAAGCCCCAGTACCCAGAGGTAAAGGACGAGAATGTTGAAGCCGTTCTTAGGGAGGCGGCCGGGAGCAAGTTCGATACCGACCTTTACCAGTCAGAGCTGATTAGACCGTTAGGTTTGCACAAGCTACTTGAAAGGGAAGTTAAAGAGCTGAGTGGTGGCGAGCTTCAGAAGGTTGCGATAGCGGAGGCTCTTTCAAAGGATGCCGAAATTTACCTGATAGACGAGCCGAGCGCCTACTTGGACGTTGAGGAAAGATATACAATTGCAAAGTTGTTAAAGAGGATAACACGTGAAAGGAAGGCCTACACCTTCCTCGTCGAACACGACCTCATGGTGTTGGACTTTGCATCGAGCAGACTAATGGTCTTCTCGGGCGAGCCTGGTATCAACGGACGTGCCAGCAAGCCCATGGATCTTAGGTCAGGGTTCAACGCTTTTCTAAAAGAGATGGGTGTCACTTTCAGGAGAGACCACCAGACATTTAGGCCAAGGGCAAACAAACCTGACTCTAGGTTGGACAGGCAACAAAAGGCAATGGGAGAGTATTACTACCCAGTGCCGACGTCCGAATTATAAATTTTTTCAATGATAAGAAAAATTAAATATTTTTAAGTTTAGAGTTGAAACATGACAGGCGAACATCTACCATACTATGTTGAGTTTCTTACAATGGATGACTTAGACCTAACGGGAAAGACGGTATTCCTCAGAGCGGACATAAATTCGCCCGTAGACCCAAACACCGGTCATCTGCTCAATACAATAAGAATAAGGGAGGCGGCAATGACTATAAGGGAGCTATCAAGCTCGAAGGTCGTCGTAGGTTCGCATCAAGGTAGAGTCGGGAGTTATGACTTTGTATCGCTTAGAGAGCACGCAGAAATTCTAAAAGGTTACGTCGGAAGGAACGTGAGGTTCATAGATGACGTTATCGGGCCGGCGGCGAGGGAAGCGATAAAAAACCTGAAACAGGGAGATGTTCTCGTTTTGGATAATCTAAGGTTCGTCGCAGAAGAAAACTTTGAGTTTAGCATAGAAGAGGCGTCAAAAACCCACATGATTAAGACACTTAAAGATTACTTCGATGTATGTATTCTTGATGCTTTTCCGGCGGCTCATAGAGCTAACCCATCAATCGTGGGGTTTGTTGAAGTTTTACCAACATGTGCCGGAAGGCTGCTTACGCAAGAAGTAAGATCGCTCGTATCCGTCCTACAGAAACTAAAACCACCTATAACGCTGGTTTTGGGAGGTGCAAAGGTCTCCGATAGACTCGAGTCATTAGAAGCCATAATGAACAGCCACAGGGTTGATAAAATTCTACCCTGCGGACTACTCGGCGTTATCTTCTTGAAGGCGGCCAAGGATTTGGACGTGCCGACTGGCATTAAGGATGAAGAGAAGTATGTTAAGAAAGCAGAAAAACTTCTCTCGGATTTTGCGGAAGCTCTCGTTCTTCCCGAAGATTTTGCGATCGAGGTGGACGGTAAAAGGAAGGAGCTCACGATCTCCCAGTTTAATTCTGAAAAGCCCGTGTTGGACATAGGGATGAAGACCGTATCAAAGTATGCAGAAGTTATCAGGAATTCTGGAACCGTCATCGTGAGCGGGCCGCCGGGTGCCTACGAGAAGAAGAACTTTGACATAGGTACTAAAACGTTATTTACAGAGCTTGCTAATTCGAAGGCTTTATCCATCGCAAGCGGAGCCCACACATTAACGGCGCTTGAGTTGTTTGGCCTAAGGGACAAAATTACCCACGTAACTTCAGCTGGTGGCGCTCTAATCAAGTTCTTGGCGGGCAAGAAGTTGCCGCTGTTTGAGGCGCTGAAGAGGGCGACAGAAAAATGGAGAGCTTTTAAGTAGAGCGACGTCCAGTTTTATGGGGCGTATCAATATGACCATCAAGATGGGTATAAACGGTTTTGGTAGAATAGGGCGCGGATTCTTTAGGGCAGCGCTTAAGGACAAAGAATTTTCAAATTTGATAGAAATCGTAGCAGTGAACGATATAACCGATTCAAGGACATTGGCTCATCTACTCAAGTACGACTCCGTTTTTGGAAAATTCGATGCTGAGGTTAAGGCCGAAGACGATGTGATACTCGTATCCGGTAAGAGGATTAAGGTTTACTCTGAAAAAGACCCGGAAAGGCTTCCGTGGAAGGAGTTGGGCGTGGAGCTCGTGCTGGAGTCCACAGGACTCTTCACGGATAGGGCGGGCGCTGAGAAGCACATTAGGGCCGGTGCAAAAAAGGTCATAGTATCGGCTCCGGCGAAAGATCCGGACATCACATTGGTTTTAGGTGTAAATGAGCGTGCTTACGACCCAGCAAAACATAACATCATAAGCATGGCATCCTGTACGACCAACTGCCTAGCGCCAATAGTTAAGGTGTTGGATGAAAAATTTGGCGTCGAGTATGGACTCATGACCACGTGTCATGCTTATACAAACGACCAAAGGTTGCTCGACCTGCCCCACAGAGATTTGAGAAGGGCAAGGGCTGCATGCCTCTCCATAATACCCACAACGACGGGTGCTGCCAGAGCTATAGGAGACGTAATACCCATAATGAAAGGAAAGTTGGACGGACTGGCTTTGAGGGTCCCTGTTCCCAACGGTTCTATAAACGACCTAGTGGTGTTGTTGAAGAAAGACGTTACAAAAGAGGAGGTGAACGCCGCTCTGAAAGAGGCTGCTGAGGGTAGGCTTAAGGGCATAATGGCATACACGGAGGAGCCCATAGTCTCCGTCGATATAATCGGAGACAGTCATTCAGCAATAGTTGACGGGCTAAGCACGATGGTCGTGGGCGGCAGGTTAGTAAAGATCCTCGCATGGTACGACAACGAGTGGGGCTTTTCGTGCAGGCTGGTCGAGTTAAGCAAGCTCATTGCCAAGACCTTTAAGGGTTAAGAGGCTAGAGTTTTATAGCTGAGTCTAACCTCTTTTCTTTTATACGTGGTAGGGTTGACGAAGCTTAGTTATGAGGATAAGCTAAAAGAATTGGGTTATTCGCTACCGGAACCACCCAAACCCATCGCATCGTACGTTCCGAGCGTAAGGGTGGGCAAGCTGCTCTTCGTGAGTGGCGTCATACCACTAGTAAACGACAGGCTGCTGTACGCTGGCAAGCTGGGCAGAGAGGTTACAGTGGAGCAGGGATACGAGGCGGCTAGAGTTGCTGCGTTGAATGCCCTTTCTATCATAAAATCCTCACTCGGTAGTCTCGAAAAAGTGAGGAGGATTGTGAAGCTAGTTGGTTACGTGGCTTCAGCGGAAGGTTTTAGTGAGCAGCCGAAGATCGTCAACGGCGCTTCAGACCTCTTAATACAAGTGTTCGGTGAGAGAGGGAAGCATTCGAGGGTCGCGGTTGGTGTCATAGAGTTACCGAGGGGTGCTCCGGTAGAGATCGAGATGATAGTTCAAACAAAATAAGGTAGTGACAACATGCCCAAGCAAAAGCTGATAGTTTTCGATATAGACGGAACGCTCTACAGAAGCGACGATTACGAGAGGGAACTCCATAAAGAGATCGTGGAGCTGCTTGCTGAGAAACTTGGCTGTAGCACCGAGGAGGTTAAAGCCAAGCTCAGGGCTTTGAGGAAGGAAACTCCGAGCATAAGCTGGTGCTTGATAAAGCTCGGGATAAACCTGAAGGAGTTTTATGAAGAGCTTGCTAGAAGGGCAAACCCCTCAAAGTACATAAGGGAGGCGAAAGATGTCAAGGCTTTGCTGGGAAAGCTCAAGGAGGCCGGATTCAAACTTGCAGCACACACAAATTCCGGTAGAGCGCTTGCCCTTAAGGTGCTCGGGGCCCTTGGGATAAACCCCTCGATGTTTGATATAATGGTCACGAGTGACGATGCAGAACCGAAACCTTCCCCTGACGGCTACCTGAAGATTCTAGGACTTGCGGGCATAACCGCTGAAGAGGCCGTATACGTCGGCGACCGCTACGACGTCGACTTGAAGCCTGCGAAGAAGCTCGGCATTAGGACAGTCATCGTAGGAAAAGGCATAACCCCAAAGGACGTGGACTTCAAAGTTGAAAACATCCTCGAGATCGAAGACCTATTTCTGAAGACACAAGGATAAGGCTTGTGTCGAGTAGTTGTGAATTCTTCAAATTCAAGTATAAAAGGAGCAGATGTGGAATAGTATTATTTTGAGCAGAAAGTCTGGGATGTAAACTCATGAAAGCAGATTCTGACGTGCTAAAAAGGTTCATATCCGAATTGGAAAAGCTAGGAGCGACCGCCGAACTTCTTGAAACACGTACACAAGTCGTTAAACATCTTTCAGATTTCGTAAGGGAAAAAGGGGCAAAGATGGTGCTCGCATACGGTCTGGAGCGCATGCTGTCTTCTGAACTCTCAAAGGCCATAACATCGATGGGCATATCCTACTTTGATATAAACGATGTCGATAGACGGGACCTTCGTAAACTCCTTGAAAGAGCCGATATAGGCATAACGGGTGCCGACTTAGCAGTCGCCGAGACCGGCTCGCTCATCATAACGAGCGAAAACGATGCGGCGAGGCTCTTATCCTGCTTACCGCCGATCCACGTCGCAATACTTCCAAGGGAAAACATACTTGATAGCTTCTTGGATCTTGCCGAATGGCTTAGAAAGATGCAGGGTACAAGTAAGCGCACGGTATCCGTGATCACCGGACCGAGCAGGACAGCTGACATAGAGCTCGAGATAGTGTTGGGCGTCCATGGACCTTGTGAACTTCACGTCATAATCTTAGGAGGTGCGTTGAGTGAAGGGTAGAAACTTAATCGCTGAGGTTTCAGAGGCGCTGAAGAACAAGAGTCAGATCGAGAACCTAAGGACCTCAATGTTGTGTATGAGGGACAAAAGAGACGCTGCCATGGCAGGATACAGTGAGAAGGAATTGGCTGAGTTAAGAAACATAAGGCAGGCATCGCTAAGCTCACTCAACGAAAGTATCAAGATGCTTAAGGACAAGCTCGAAGAAAACGGTTGCGGTTTTTACTTCGCTAAAACTGCCAAAGATGCGTGCGAGTATGTTGTCAACGTAGCAAAGACAAGGGGCGTTAAAAGAATCGTTAAGGCGAAGTCCATGACGACGGAGGAGATAGAGCTGAACAAGAGGCTCGTGGCCGAAGGTTTCGAGGTGATAGAGACAGATCTGGGCGAATGGTTGGTTCAGTTAGCTGGACAGAAGCCGTCGCATCTGACGGCACCGGCTATACACCTTTCAAGGTACGAAATATCCAAGCTCATAGAAGACAGATTGGGGGTAAGACTGCCAGCAGACCCAAAAGAGGTCACGAAATTTGTACGTGCATTCCTCAGAGAGAAGTTCCTCACAGCAGACATGGGGATAACGGGCGGGAACTTCGTGGTTGCAGAGACTGGAAGCCTGGTGCTCGTGACAAACGAAGGGAACGGTAGGCTCGTTACAGCGCTTCCACGTATTCATGTTGCTATCGTGGGTGTCGAGAAACTTGTCAGAACTTGGGAAGATGCCTTGAAGATACTAAATGTTTTGCCGAAAAGTGCCACCGGACAGAACATGGCCACGTACGTTACAATATTGAACTCAGGCTCTGAAACACCATCACTGGACGGTGGGTTTGTTGAACGGGAGTTCCATCTGGTTTTGTTGGACAACGGAAGGCTTAGCGCGCTCCAAGACACGGTAATGTCCGAGGCGTTGAAATGTATAAGGTGCTCTGCATGCTTCAATGTATGCCCAACTTATAGAGTTTTAGGCGGCCACGTCTTCGGCTATATCTACAGCGGACCCACAGGCATACCCTGGACGTACATATCGCATGGTCTCGAGAATGCGGCGAGCTATGCACCACTCTGCATATCTTGTGGATTATGTCGGGAAACATGTCCGATTGGTATAGACATGCCGACTATGATCTCTGAGATAAAGCGGAGGTATGGGGAGCGTAATGGTTATCGTTGGGTGGACAGAAGGCTTGCTGGATATGAGAGCCTTGTAAAGCTTGCAAGCAACACAGCACCCGTGTCAAATTTCTTACTTGGTACGAGTATGGCGAAGTGGATATTAGAAAAACTCATCGGCATAGATAGAAGGGTAAACCTTCCGAAGTTCTCAGGGAAGACTTTACGTGAGCTGTTGGACGGCGTGCTCGTTCCACGTGCAGAAAGCGACAGAAAGGTTGCATACTTCGCGGACAGCATGGCCTACTACATTGACGTGGACGTAGGATTGGCTACCGTCAACGTACTCCAGAAAAATGGTTTCAACGTTGTCATGCCACCCCAGAAAGGCAGCGGCATGCCCTCATTCCTTTATGGTCTCCTAGACGATGCGAAGAAGCTGGCGGAGTACAACGTAAAGCAAATGTACGAGTACGTGTCTAAAGGTTACGACATAGTTTCTGCGGAGCCGACGGCCATCTACTGCCTCAGATTTGTCTATCCTAAGTTACTCGGAACAACAAAAGAGGTCCAAGAGGTGGCGGAGAGGAGTTATGAGTTATTTGGCTACCTTTTAAGGATGCTGGAGAGCGGCATGCTCGACCTAAGCTTTAAGCGATATAACGGTGTCAAGGCCGTTTACCATCTTCCGTGCCATTCCAGGCACTTGAGCAAGGATAGGCCTGTCTTGAAATTTTTGGAAATGCTCGGCATAGATGCTGAGTTCATCGATTACGGTTGCTGCGGCATGGGCGGTACGTGGGGTATGAAGAAAGGTTACGAAGGGTATGAGATAAGTAAAGCAATCGCTGAGCCGCTTGTCATGGCAATATCTAAATCGGGCGTAGATTTTGTCGTTACAGAGTGCAGCCTCTGCAAGATGCAGATAGAGCGTTTTACCGGCAAAAAAGTCGTTCATCCGATACTTTTGTTAGACAAGGCATATAAGGGCCTACCCATACCCTAAAAATCACCTGTAAAAAGGTTGAGGGTAGGATTGAAATACGGTAGCGGTGACGATGGAACTACCGGGCTTTTAGGAGGAGTAAGGGTTCCAAAGGACGATCCAAGGGTTGAAGTTTTGGGAGCGCTCGACGAGTTGAACGCTATCATAGGTCTTGCCAGAACTTTAACCGGATACCAAGACGTGAAGGATGTTCTATTGAGCATACAAAGGTCACTGTATGTTGTGGGCGTTGAGGTAGCTTCTATCGGAACGCCAGCATATAAAAAGACAGTTAGCGACGATATGTTAAAGGAGCTTGAGAACTTAATCAAGCGTTACGAGTCAGAGGTGCATGAGGTAACGGGATTCATAATACCTTATGGAGCTATGAGTAGTTTAGTACTGCATATGGCGAGGGGTGTTGCCCGAAGGCTCGAAAGGAGAGCCGTATCGTTAAAAACTAGTTTCAACGTAAGTAAAACGCTTCTTGCATACTTGAATAGGCTTTCCACGTTCCTCTTCATCATGGCAAGGGTAATAAATGCCAGAGGGTATGTCGAGGAAGAAGTTTTGAAAATTAAAGACGTAGCTGATAAATTCTAACGACGTTCAGATTGCGCGTATTTATTCGCTTCCTTTTCTAACATATCTACTAACAGTAGCGATGCCATTCCAAGCTCACGGGCTGGAAGGAACCTGTCAGAATTTGCGCTGAATGAAATGTTAGCCACCGCTGGTATGTACTCTTGTTTCTCAGCAGCCCAAAGTTGGCAAAGAATTCGAACCCTTGGAAGCATCACGAAAGAAAAACTCACACCTCCCAATTTTTCTCGTTTTCCACCAAGCATCTTGCAAGCATATTCGTATGCATCCACCATGTTACCGAACTTCTTAGCTAATCGCTTTAGAACGAAGTCTTCAAACTCTCTGATGTATGGAACTGCGCCAGCGATATCCTTGTAGTTTACCCATGTTGTTCCTAGCGGCGTACCATCACCAGTTACAAGGTATTTGAGGATTATATACTGGACGATTGTAGGTGCAAGTTTGTCGGTCAACAAGTCAACGACACGTTCTTCTGAAACCTCGAGCGAGTAGGTCCTGTTAAGGAAAGTTATTATGAACCTGCCCTTCATGTTCAACTCACGGGGAGGTATGTATGCGACGGAACATTTTTTGGCGACCTCATCAAGGTTTCTTTGTGAGAGTTCAGCGAACGCCTTCTTGGTTTCAACAATTAATATATCGTCGGGCATCTTAATCGTACGGTAGCTCGACATCCCAGGCCGCAATTCAAAATTGACCAATGTTTCTATATGAATTTTGCTATCCGACAAGTTTAAGAAAAGTTTTAAGGCATGAGTCGATAAGCATATCTTGGTGCTGATAGTTGACGCATAGGACCAAACATAAGCAAACTACTTTCGAGATAATATGTGTCGGAAATGAGTTGCTGATAGGCAAAGTTGTTAACACGAATGCAAACTGGTTGGCTAAAAAGATTACAGAGATCGGTGGATTTGTCAGGAGGATTACGGATGTTAGAGATGATTTGTCTGAGATCTCCTCGGCCGTGAGGGAGGCGCTGAAAAGGGGTACGGAGTGGATAATAACGAGTGGCGGTCTTGGACCTACCTTTGATGATATGACGCTGAACGGTGTTGCTAAGGCTATAAAGAGGCCGCTAAAGTTGAACAAGCAGGCCTACCAAATGCTCTTGGAAAAATACAAGGAGATGTTCGAGCGCGGCATCCTCAAGAGCCTCGACATTACACCGGAGCGGAGGAAGATGGCCGAGCTCCCTGCAGGCGCCATTCCCTTACGGAACCGTGTAGGTACTGCACCAGGTGTGCTCATAAAATTCGGCCGCCAAAGGATAGCTTGCCTACCTGGTGTTCCGGCAGAGCTGATGGACATTTTCGAAAATGAACTGTTACCGATAATTCAAAAATCGATAAAGCGCGTATACACAACCGAGAGAGTGTTGATCGCAAAGGATGTCATAGAGTCTGCGTTGGCTCCGGTGATAAAAGAGGCGATGTCAAAGCACCCTGAGGTTTATATAAAATCGCATCCAAAAGGTAGAGAATCTGGTGTATCTATAATAGAGCTGCATATAACGGCGACCGCTAAATCGTCCGAGAGAATCGAGAAGGAAATGGAGCAGGTTGTGCAAGAGCTAAAGGAAAAAATAGTAGCATTAGGTGGAACTGCCGAACAATGAAGCTAGATGAGCTTAGCCTATATGAAAAACCCGAGTTGAGGGAATTCCTAGCCCAGCTGAGGACGGAACCGGATGGCTTCTTGGAAGGCATGGAGTCTGCTGAGGCCATTTCGCTCAAATTACGTCATGATGTAAGCTCCGTGGTTTTCTTAGGGGTTGGCGGCTCCGGGATAGTCGGCGACCTCTTATCGGATATCACAGCAAAGCGCAGGAACCTGCCGATCATCTGCCATAAGGACTACTCCTTTCCTCCATATCTAACGAAGGGCGCGCTGGTCGTTGTCGTCAGTTACTCAGGCAATACCGCCGAGACATTGTCCGCTATGGTTAAGGCTTACGATGCTGGCTTGTCAATGTTCGCTATTACATCAGGCGGCTTAATGGGAAGAGTTTGCAAGAAGTTAGGAATACCGGTCGTCGAGATTAAAGCCGGTCTGTTGCCACGAATGGCCGTCCCTCACATGCTCGGTGCTGCCATTTCTGTCTTGACGGGTGTTGGCATCATAAAGATGTCTACCGACGAATTAAGGAATGCTGTTGAAAGGGCGAAGCGTGCGCAAGCGTCAGTGGAGGTTCATGTAGGGCTGGAGTCAAACGTAGCAAAGCAGGTTGCGAGTCGCATATACGATAAAACAGCATTCATATACTCTCATGGACCCCTGTCTTCGGTTGGTTACCGTTTAAAGTGCCAGTTAAACGAGAATGCTAAGATGCTGGCGGTGAGTCAATGTTTACCGGAGATCTTACATAATGATATAGAAGGGTGGAGTCCAGAGGTGGCTAGATGCTTGGCGGCCGTTATGCTAAGGTGTAAAGACGAGTATCCAGCCGTCAAGGAGGCGCTGGATAGGATGGAAGCTGACCTAAGGGAGCGATTCGGTATCACGGTATCGAGGATAGAAAGCGACGAAGGGGATGAGGTTACCAAAATCTTCTCTACTATGGTTATATGCGACTACATGAGCTTCTACGCGGCAATCATGAGGGGGGTTGACCCCGTGAGGGTTGATAGGATAAAATCTATGAGGGAAGGTATCGTGAGCAACACGAAGCTACTCGAGCAAGTTGCAAGTAGGTTTGGGGTTAAACATTGATGATCGGTTCAATCACAATTAAGCGTAGAACGATTCTAGTCGCTATTACTACAATAGCGCTGATGATCATTCTCCTACTTGGATCTTTTGCGACCTTAACTCGGGAGGAGAGTGAGGAGGTTATTCAACAGGTTAACGAGTTGCTTCGCGATATAGACGTCTGGAAGATCTTCTTTAACAATTTTCAGATAGCTTTGCTGATGTTTATTCCAGCAGTCGGCACTTTCATTGGCGGGTACATCATCTACTCAACAGGGATAGTCTTCGCGGCCTACTCGCTTCAGTCAAGCATACCCTCCATATACCTCGTGGGGTTTGCCATATTGTCGCCTTACGGCATCTTAGAATTCTTAGGATACGGGCTGGCTACGTCCGAGGGGTTGCTAATAATCTACGCCGCTTTTAAGAAAAGGCTCAGGTCAGAGGTTAAAGCGCTTCCGTTAATAATTTTGGCAGTAGCTGGTTTATTGCTTACAGCAGCGGCTTTAGAGATGCTAATGGTAGAGTTATACGTTTAAACACCAAACAACCTGTGGAATATTATGCCCAATATGTCACCATAGAATACAGAGACTACGAAGCCGCCGGTTATAAAGACCAGTAAAGGTACGCCCGGTGTGAGCCATGCTCTATCCCTATCAACTTGCGGCTCAATGTCGACAAAAATGTTGAACGTAAATCTGCGCTTACCATCAAAAACACCCTCCATCGGCATCCAGAACTTTTTAGCCTTCGCATCGTCGCATAACGTTCCAATGAAGCACGCCAAAGCTTTCCTCGAGATAGGTTCATACTCTAGCCCCTCGAATATCTTGTCGCCCTTGAGTATGCGTATAAGATTATAGACTGCAAAGCTTATCGGTAAAGCAGCGGATATCAGCAAACCGTTCATGAGGGAATAGATTGCCGTAAAGGGATGTATGGCAGCTGTCGGCCAGTATATGGGCATTATCACTGAGATCACGGTCAAAGCTTTTGCATCAGCTCCGCCATAAAGCCTAGCATAATATAGACCGAAGGATATGGCGGCGCTTACACCTATTGAAATTAGACATAAAAAAGTGTAGCTAGGTAGTCCTGTAGTCACGAGGTCGTACGCCGTTATGAGCGCGCCGATAGAACCAAAAACCACCCATAGTTTGTCGCTAACCTCCCTGAACCTCAAATCGCTATAGGACGCATAGCACATCATCACCAGTATCAGGACTATTCTAAGGGTATCTAGCGTTAGCATGATCTTACCTTGGTTAAGGCCAGCTACCTAAAGACTTTACCGCTTCCGCAACCCTTTTCACCGCGACGACCATAGCCGTCAGCCGTGTATTCGTTTTATACTCTTTGGCGAACTTCATAACCTCGTCAAACGCTTTCACCATTTTCCTCTCTAAGTTCGCCCTAACCTCTTCTATGGACCACTTGGTACGTGTAAGGTTTTGAACCCACTCGAAGTAGCTGACAGTCACACCGCCAGCGCTGGCTAGGATGTCCGGTACGATGAGTATTCCTTTTTCGAACAATATCCTATCGGCCTCGGGAGTTGTCGGTCCGTTGGCCGCTTCTATTACGGCTGATGCCTTAATCCTGTCTGCATTCTTTGACGTTATCACGTTCTCGATGGCGGCAGGTATTAGGAAGTCGCACTCTAATTCTAGAAGCTCCTCGTTCGTTATGTTCTTGGCCTTTTCGTAGTTTATAACGGAGCCTGTCATCTTTTTATGGTTTAAAACTTTTTCGACGTCGAGTTGTTCGTTAGAACATATGCCACCCTTTGAGTCACTTACGGCTATGATCCTACAACCCATCTCTTGGAGCAGCTTAGCCGATATGTAGCCTACATTACCGAACCCCTGCACGACTACCCTAGCACCCTTCAGCGGTTTCCCCAAATACTTGCTGACCTCCCTTGTGAGAATGGCTACGCCCATCCCTGTTGCCTCATTTCTACCCTCACTTCCACCTAAAGTGATGGGCTTACCAGTTACAACGGCAGGTGCTGGTTCGTTTTTTATCTTGCTATAAGTGTCCATTATCCAGGCCATAGTCTGTGCGTCCGTGTAGACGTCAGGGGCAGGTATGTCCAAATAGGGACCTATGACGTTTGCAATCGCCATCGTATATTTTCTAGTGAGCCTTTCGAGCTCCGCCTGGCTCATGTTTTTCGGATCGCACTTTACCCCTCCTTTTGCACCACCGAATGGTATGTCAACCACTGCACACTTCCAAGTCATCAGCATGGCCAGTGCCGTGACTTCCTCCAAAGTTACGTCTGGATGATACCTTATACCGCCTTTGTACGGCCCCCTCGCTGAATTGTGTTGAACCCTGTATCCTGTAAAAACCTTGAGCTCGCCGTTGTCCATTCTACAAGGCAAGGATACTATGATGCTACGCTCAGGCTTCTTCAAAACATCGCACAAGTCTTGGCTTAGGCCTATGGTCTGCGCCGCTTCATCAAACTGTTTCATTACGTAAGATAGAAAAGATATGTTTAACGTCATGTTTAATAGAAATTCAGCAAAACATAAATAGTTATCGTAAGAATTTACAAATCCTCGATCCTCCACATATATTCCTCCAGATCTTCACGAGCGTATGCCTCCGTGGCTACGTCTATGGCACCCTCTCTCAACAGCATTGCCTTTTTGACTCTTCTCTTTGCTACCTCTTCGGCAACACTCCTAGGCGGGTGGTTTGAATGTACTGACTCTATCAAGACCCTCTTTACATTGGTAGTTATCTTATACTTGATCAGCTCAAATGCCTGCATCTCGGTTCCGCCTATATATTCAACATAAGAACCGATGACACCGCCTGCGTTCACAAGAAAGTCAGGCATTATCCATACACCGTTTTCCCACAATATTCTTTCTGCTTCTTTCGTCGTCGGTATGTTTGCAGCCTCAACGACCATCTTCACTTTAGACGAGATAAGACTGTATGCTGCTTGCTCATTTATCGTGTAAGAGGCCGCGGCAGGTATGAATATATCAACTTCTTTCTCAAATATTTTGTCCCTAGGTTCTTTTAAACCGGTCTTCAAATCATTGAGCATAGGAGCTTTCATTTTTGTTCTTAAGAGCTTTAGCTCTTCCATTATCTTCGGTATATCCAAACCGTTTGGGTCGCATATACAGGCTGAGGCGTCGTTTATAGCAACAACTTTGTATCCCATCTCGTCGAGGAACTTTGCCGTAAATGAACCCACGTTACCGAATCCCTGTATGGCAACCCTAGCCTCCTTCGGTTCTATATTCAATATGTTTAACTTATCCAGAATCTTGACTGACAAGTCTGTTGCGATTGCTACACCGTAGCCCGTGGTACCGAGTTCATGCGGTATGCCTCCTAACTCCGTAGGCTTACCGGTGCATGCTTTCATGTCACCTATCTCATGTGCAAATATAGCCATATCCATCTCCGTCGTTCCCATATCCGTAGCAGCTATGTATTGCAGCGGAACGTATGGTTTAATGGCCTTTGCAAACGCTCTAACCCAAGCTACTCTATCAACTTCTAGAGGATTGCCCCTAATGCCTCCTTTTGCTCCACCAAACGGTAGCCCAGCTATAGCACATTTCCAAGTCATAACCCTTGCGAGTAGAAAAACCTCTTGGGGCGTTACAGTCGGCTGGAACCTTATTCCACCTTTTCCTGGACCCATGGCCGTGTTGTCGATTACCAAGACGCCCTGCATCTTCGTATGCGGGTCGTAAACCTGTATGACTTTCTCTGGCCCCCACTCGTCAGCTAGACTCCACACATCATCCTTTTTAAAATTCTGACCTGACATATCATCCTCACCTCTTACAACCTCAGGAAGTCATCTCAGAGTTTTTCATGTTCTGCATCCCAACTACCTTGCTAAGAGATTGATCTAGTATTTTTAACAAAGTATAAGAGGCATACAAACCATGAGTCCCTTTTATTATCATCCCTTGCGCATTTATCAACATTTTTTCCATATAACGCTATTGTTGCACGTATATCTAATTGAAGTGAACTTTTCGTAACTTATTTGATGTTGCAACACGCGATAAGTTGTATAAATAGCGTAAACCTTCTTTACGCTATATCAATATGAACGTTTTGCGGACATTTTACAAATTTTTAATGTTATGATGATCTTAGCGAAATTTTATATATGAACGTCTGAGTTTGGTTAAAAAGATGTCTACATCCGCCCACAGGTTCAGAGGCAGGGATTTTGCACCAACCATTTCCCAAAGATTGCTCTTGGAAAAGCTCGACAAAGGTTACGCTAAGCTGGCTAAGGTTGACCAAAGAATGCTGCCTCTGTCGCATGAATCCGTGCCAGAACCTACAATATACGTTGACGGTAAACCAGCGTCCGTGCTCAGCATAGGTTCTGAGCTGAAGTTGGGAGAAGATGCTCAATTCGAAAAATTTTCTGCCGTCCGATGGATGACGGAGTTCGTCTCAGGACTTTATGGACCGTTTAGAATGAATAAGTTGATAATAGACGAGGGTGGTCTAAAGTATTTGGCAAGCGATATTAGGACTATTCTGATGAAAGCAGGATTAGCACATCCAATAGCCCAGCTCATGGCAGGCGCTGGTTTGGCGGTGTCCAAGACTGTGGGCGACGGTGCTGTGTATACCGTCATCTTAAGCGGTAAGATTTTAGAAAGATGTCAGGAGCTTATGCTAAAAGGGGTTAGCGTATCAACAATACTTGACGGGCTCCTAGAAGCGCTCAACCAAACCCTACAAACAGTGGAACGGCTGTCAATCGACGTTTCATCTCAACGCGAAAAGATGTTGATGTCGGTTATAGAAACGAGCATACTGAATAGGCTGCCTGAACACGTTCGGCATAAGTTTGCGAGTATTTTACACAAGGTGGTGGAAATTGTCGGAATAGATGAGTTAATGTCTGTTGACGTGGACAAAGTAGTTGACGTTAAAGCTGTCGAGAGCGGAACACTCGATGAATCGTTAGTTTTAGATGGTGTTGCCGTTTTCAAAGAAATGGCACATCCAGACATGCCGAAAAAGATAAAGGCCGCGAGGGTTGCCGTACTCAAAGATGAACTGCGAGTACATGAAAAAATTGGACGCCAACTAAACTATTCCTTGGAACTTGGTGATGTAGGATTAAAGGAGCTGCTAGACAATAAAAATGCATACGTATCCGACTTGGTTAAAAAAATCATCGATCTGAATGTTGACTTCGTGGTTATCGAGAAAGGAGCAAACCCCATGGCTATTGAACAATTAGCAAAGGCAGGAATTGGTGCTATATACGGACTTCCGCACCCAGAAGTTGAGTTGATAGCTAGAGCAGTTAACGCGCTGCCGACAAAAGTGATGCTCCTAGAAGAGTCAGACATTGGCTGGGCAGGAATCGTAGAGGAAGTTGAGTTTGATGGGAAGAAAACGATACTCATCCACGAATGTAAGAAGCCTAGAAGCGTTAGCATTCTGCTTAGGGGCGTAACGAACTTATTACAAAGTGACGTGGAGAGGAGTCTCAAGCACTCCCTTCCGATATTCTCCCTTGTTAGAGAGTGTTGTAAGGTTGTCTATGGTGGCGGTGCCTTCGAGATAGAGTTGTCGCTACGCCTTAAAGAGTATGCTGAGAGCATTCCAGACAAGAGGCAGTTGGTCATTAAATCTGTAGCGGACGCGTTCGAGGACGTAGTATCGATTTTGTCTAAAAACCTAGGTCAAGATTTTGTGGAGGTGTTAAGCAAGCTGAAGTCAGAGCACGTATCTGGAAAAATCGATGCATGTGTTAATTATGAATGTGGTGTTGCGAGTGCTAAAGAGCTAGGCTTATACGAGTTGTCTGCTGTTAAGCAACAGGCCATTAAGACTGCCTTCGAGCTTGCATACACCATCCTGAGAATAGATGGAATAATAACCGGTAGAAAGTTATCAGAGTCTGAATATTATTATGTAAAAAGGATTAAAGGGACTTCTCCAGAAAAATTGAGGGAGCTTAAGAAAGAATACGGTCTTGAGACATTAGAATAGGAGTTAAAATAAAAATGTTTGGAATTATTTTACACCGGAAGTGCAGCCTTTAACTCCTCGAACTTTTTAACGTAGTAGTCGTTGTTGTCGGGAAGGTCCGGCGATAGGAAGTATCTCGTCATTTTTTGTTTATCCTCGACAGAGCCGAGGTCCCTGAGGTTGCCCCTCGGATGCGGCGTGCCCGTTCTGGGTGGCTCACCTGTCCAGAAGTGCTTGAAGTATACGTCAGGTAGGAATAGTGCATTCTGTAATCTTTCTGGTAGCGTAGCAAACTCCGGCTTATCAGGCCATATGACTTTCATCACTTCATCTATCGGCAAGTAAGTGCTCTTGCCCTCGTAGAACCAACCGTAGAACTCGTCTCCCATGGCATTCTTATAATCCTCCCAAGCCCAAGCGGGCGTCGGATATCCTTGTTTAGTGTAAAGCATCTGCGTGTAAAGCTCGAGGTGCCAGTTGAGTAGCTTTATGCACTCTTCTGCAACCTCAGGTGAGACTAGAGAAGAGACATAGCCGGAGTTATACCAGAAGAATGGTCCATGCTGTAACGCTGCGTAGTATGCAGGCGTTCCAGCCTTTCTCGTATCGAAGCACACCGGCTGCCAAGTACTGGCTAGCCATACCTCCCTAGTTGAAAACAGCGTAACTATATCTCCATAGGAGAACCAGAAAGTCTTTATGAAGCCCTGCTTAACGTATGGTAGAAGATAGTTGAAAACTTTATCGACTTCCTCCGGAGTTAGATTAGTTATAGCACCTGAAAACGTCATCTGCTCGGTTGCTTCCAAGTAGTTTGCAGTCTCGCTAAATACCGTAAAACCTTCGTCCTGCATTCCGGTCCTTCCTTTCCACTCCGGGTTCCAAAGTTCTGAATAAGCCAACGTCCTTTTAGTACCGCCACGCTCCTCATAAGGCACGAACTCAGGGAGGTACGTTACGGAGTCAAAGTTCCACATGACTGGAACTGCTACAAGGGTCTTTCCAGGCTCCTTCCAGAGCAGGTAGTTGAACCTCTCTGCTTGAGCTGGCTTGAAGTACTTCTCGACATGGTAGAACATGTCCAAGACCTTGTCCGCTCTCCACCTAGGCACCTTCTCAACAGGTATAGCTCTTGCTAGTCCCTCGGCTATGATGGGTCTGTACCTTCCAGAGGCTGCCACGTCCCATGCAGCAGGGTTGGCCAGTTGTTTCTGGGTCATAACAAAGAAGTCTAAGTAAGTGGTTTCTACGTCGATGCCTGTTAACTTCTCGTACTCTTTCTCAGCGTCGGGCGGGAAGTAGAACGGATGTGTTGAGTACCTAATCTTCGATGGTTTCGTAATTGTCGGAGCTGGTGGAGCGCTTGTATAGAGGTACCATGCTAAACCACCGACAACAGCAGCGGCAGCAACTCCTCCAACAGCGGCTAGGAATTTCCTTCTAGATACTTTTTCCGACATTATTGATTACTTTTTTACAAGACATATTTAAATTTTTTTACGAAGAATTATTCATAATATGAGTTTGAGTTTCGTTTAACGAACTCTTCTGGACATTATGTAGGCGAATATTGCTAAGCCTATAAAGGCCACTATCGCGATGATCGTGCCGGCTGCAAACCACTTAGGGGTTATCGGGTTTATCGAAAGCTCGTTTTTGATGTAAGTTGCTAAGGTGCCCGTACCTTTCATGACGAATTGTGTTCTGATTACTTCGCCCCATGAGAGTAGGAAGCCTATTATAGCTGCCGATATGACCTCGAATATTATCAAAGGCAACGTTATGCGTCTGAATACGCTGAGGGGACTTGCTTTTAATACGCTAGCTGCGTACTCGTATGTGGCTAGTTCAGGGTCAAACCTTGACATCATGAGTATGAGGCCGAAGGGCACCGTGTAAACCGTAAGAATAGCCGCAACAGCTAAGAGGGATGATTCGATGCCGAAAAGCCTGAACATGAAAGTTACACCTAAGCCAAGCGCAACACCGGGAACTATGAAGCCCAAGATGAACAAGTAGAATAGCAAGTCCCTACCCACGATTCTCTTTCTAAGAGCTAAAGCAGTCGTGGTAACCAAGAGGCATGTCAGCAACGCAGTGACGATCGATACGAATAGCGAGTTGTTCAAGGCCGTGAAGAAGTTCTTGTCGTGCATTATCGAGATGTATGCGGAATACTCATAACCTGTCGGTGGTTTTATGTACCAGTCTAGCGTAAGGCCCTCTATGGGGAAGCTTACTTTAGCACCGCTCTTGAAGGACAGAGCTATCATGAAGAATACAGGAAGGTATATGAAGAGTATGATCAACGCGATGTAAACTTTTGCTAACCTATCTCCCCATCCCATTCCCAACACCTCGCTAATACACTAACTTCTTTATATCAACCACCTTTAGAAGCACGTAAAGCACGAGTAGCGCTATTACCACCAAAATTGTCGAAAGCGCGGCGGCGTAAGGCCACACGAAGTTAGCGGCATAGTTCGCTACCGATAGACCAAGCGTCTGTATACCTCCGGCCCACAGGGCTGGCGTTATGTAGTCTCCTAAGGCGCTTACGAAGACGAATATGAAGCCCATCACAACGCCGGGAAGCGATAACCTGAAAGTTACGTCAAGGAAGACACGGTGCGGCGGAGCCTTTAGCACTTTGGCCGCATTTATTATGTCAGGGTCTATTCTCGTCAACGCAAGATACGATGGGAATATCATCCAAAGTAGGTAGGTCTGAGGCCAGATTATGAGCAGGGCGCTACGTCCGAATAACAACTCTAAGGGCTCTTTGATCACACCTAAAGACATGAGGGCATAGTTGATTATACCGCTCTCTCCAAGTATCGGTAGCCAAGCAACAACACGGACGCTCCAGTCAATCAGGAAGGGTACGAGCAACAAGCTGACTATGAAAAACCTTGCGCGCGCACTCTTAACCCTAAACACCAGAAAGTAAGCCATAGGATAACCGAGCACGAACGATATAAAACATGCAAGCAAGGACATCCCGAACGTGTTTAACAGTATTGTCGGCATTTGCGGCGATGTAAAGAATGCAATGTAGTTCTTCAGCGTGAAAGTCTCAGGACCTGCGATCGTAAACCTTTCAAAAAAGCTTATGCCTACTATCATGCTAAGAGGTATCAGCAAAAAAAGTAGCAAGAGTACAAATCCTGGAAGGAGCAATAGGTAGCGAGAGTACTTGGCAACCCTATCGATCAAACCCATCTTCAGCTGAGGGGCACTCAAGCCGCACACCTACTTTCCGTATATCACTTCTTCTATGTCCAGCCCTTCTATCATGCACGGCTTCTCTATTAACAGAGCATCCTTTGCGCTCCATCCTAGGAGGTATGTGGACCCAAGCGTGAGGTTGCCTACCTTCTCGGTGGGAACCGAGACCTTTATCTTTGTATTATCGCCTGCTTGGAACACATACTCCATATAATGACCAAAGTAGTAATAGCTGACGAGTTTCGCCTCTATTTTGTTGTCGCATAGCCTGGCCTCTTCTCCTATCTTTACGCGTTCAGGTCTTACCGCATATGCTACCTTGTCGCCGGACGGTAAAGCATTCTTGTTTTTGGGATTTGCCTTGAGCTCGCCTATCTCGGTGTTAAGATAACACAATTCGCCATCCCAAGACTTGATTTGTGCTGAGAATAGGTTTATTTCACCGACGAACCTTGCGGCAAAGACCGTGGCAGGGTTGTTGTAGACTTCTTCAGGCTTTCCGATCTGTTCTATTACACCCGTGTTCATGACCATAACGGTATCTGCAAGGCTGAGCGCATGTTCCTGGACGTGGGTCGTCAAGATGAAAGTGTTACCTACTTTCCTGTGAATTTCCTTAAGGTCCTCCATTAGCTTTCTTTGTAGCCTATAGTCCACATGGCTGAGTGGTTCATCGAGTAGAAGGATGCTCGGGTTGATGACAAGCGCCCTTGCCAGCGCAACCCTTTGTCTCTGCCCACCGCTCAGCTCGAGCGGCATCCTCTTCTCCAATCCAGCTAAACCGACTAGCTTCAGAGCTTCCTTTACCTCTTTCTCTATTTCCGATTTGTCCTTTCCTAGCATCCTAAGACCGAATGCTACGTTATCGAAGACGTTCATGTGGGGGAAGAGGGCATAGTTCTCCAACATCATTGAAACGTCCCTCTTGTACGATGGAACGTTTTTCATATCTACGCCGTTTATGTAAAGCTTCCCGGAGTCGTAATCCAGTATACCTGCGATGATTTTCAAGAGGGTACTCTTACCGCATCCGCTAGGACCGACTATGACGAAGAAGTCCCCCGCATCTACGTCAAACGTTACCTTATTGAGTGCTAAAACCTCTTTTCCATACCATTTCACGAGCTCTTTGGTTTCTAAGGCCTTGCCCATAGTGGCACCGCACCTTCTTTATTAACTACTTATACTTATATTTTTACAAATTTTAGCACGACTTCCGAGGATTTCTTGTTATGCGTTTTATAATCCATTCATCGCACGAAAAACTTATAAGCGCATCTTCTTTCGTTTTGCCCGTCGGAGGAATTTAAAATGAGAATCTTAAAGGAAAAAGAGCTAAAGGATATTGTATACGGAGCCACTCTACTTGGTGCTGGTGGTGGCGGTTCTCCTGAGAACGGAATGCAACTCGTTAAGAGCATACTGGAAATTAGTGAAGGAGTTCGGATGGTAAGCCCGGAGGAAGTGCCGGACTATTGTATGGTAGCGGTCGTGGCGGGCATGGGTGCTCCGGAAGTATTGCTTAAAAGAGGGTGGAAAAACGAGGACATACCTGCCCTCAGATTGTTGGAACAGGTAGTTGGCAGGAAGATGGATTATATTATTGCGATTGAAACCGGAGGCTTTAACTCAATAACTCCGCTCCATGCTGCTGCGGCAAGCGGTGTTCCGGCAATCGACGGAGATGGGGTAGGAAGGGCCATACCACAGCTGGAGATGACGATGTTCTACGTGCAAAACGTGCCTTTAGCCCCAGTTACGCTGGCAGATGCTCACGGGAATTCGGCTATCCTTTACCCCGTAGACGCTCCGATGGCCGAAAAGATGGCTAGGGGCATAACCGTGGCTTTTGGCATGCAAGCCGGCATTGCATGCCACCCCATGGCAGGCTGGCAGATGAAGAAGGCAGTAATAAGCGGAACCTACACGATGGCCGAAAAGGTGGGCAGGGCCATTAGGGAGGCGAGGGATAAGGGTAAAGACCCCGTCAAGGCTGTAGTGGAAGTCACGAACGGTTTTGAGATCGCCAGGGGGAAGGTTACTAAGAAGGAAGTCGAAACCAAGGGAGGCTTTGACTATGGAAGGGTCTACGTCGCAGACATACGTGTAGACTATAAGAACGAGAACATGATAGCCTGGAGGGCAGGAAAACCCATAGCAATATCGCCCGACTTAATATGCTGGATGACGACGGACGGACGGCCCTTAACCAACGCTGATATAAAAGAAGGTTTAGAGGTTGCCGTGATAGGAATAAAGGCTTACGAAAAGTGGAGGACGCCCGAGGGGCTTGCCGTGTTCCGTCCAGTCCTCGCCGAGCTGGGCTATACTGGCGAATACATACCCATAGAAAAGCTCCTCTAAAATCGGAACCACAATACTGTAAAGACCCAAAACACCTTTTATCCTACTTTTTTGTTTACAAGTATATGCGAAAAGTAAGGATCCTAGTAGTTCTTCCCATATTGAAGAATCCTGCTTTGGAGGAAGTTACGCGAAGAGAAATCGAGCAAATCCGAGATGAAAACCTTGAGGTGAGCTTGGTCAGCTTAGAACAAGGGCCGGCCTCTATTGAGTCAGAATTTGATGACAGGATAGCATCGCCTTGGGTTCTGGAGAAGGTTAAGGAAGCTGAGGTTAATGGTTTCGATGCCGTGTTCCTGGATTGTATGGGAGATATAGCCCTGAATGCTGCAAAGGAAATCGTGAGAATACCCGTGATCGGTCCGTGTCAAGCTACGATGGCGATGGCGTCGATGCTCGGTGATAGGTTCTCGGTGATCACTATCTTAGAGAACGTGGTCCCACTTTTTTGGAGAAAGGCCAGAGAATATGGTTTCATACAAAACCTTGCATCGGTAAGGTCCGTGGAGGTGCCTGTGCTCGAGTTGGATACGAAGAGAGAGTTAGTTAAGGAGAAGTTGGTCGAGGAATCAAAGATTGCGATAAAGGAAGATGGTGCTGATGTGATAATCTTAGGATGTACAGGGATGGTAGGTATGGCAAAAGACGTTCAGGAAGTTGTAGGCGTACCGGTCATAGACCCGGTACCGGTATCGATAAAGCTCGCCAAACTCATGGCGGAACTTAGGCTCATCCATAGTAGCAAAGCCTATCCAAAACCACCATCTAAGCTGAGAAAGTTCCCGGGGATGTCGGAGCTGCTACTCGAGAAAATTTAACATCAATCCAATTTTTTGAGGCATTACTTTGATGCTTTGCTGAGCTCCTCTTCCCTCAAAAGCCTTCTATGAACCTTACCCGCAGACGTCAGAGGCAGCTCCTTTCTGAACTCCACCTCCCTCACAAGCTTGTACGGCTCCAGTCTTTCCTTCAGGAAGTTGATCAGCTCGTCCGCCGTCAGCTGGGCTCCGTCCTTCAACACAACAAATGCTTTTGGCACCTCACCCGCAACCGGGTCGGGCTTGCCAACGACCGCGCAAAGCTTCACGGCTGGATGTTCGTATATGACATCTTCGACCTCCCTCGGGTATACTGAATAGCCTTTATGTTTGATGAGGTCCTTCTTCCTGTCGACGATGTAGAAGTATCCGTCTTCGTCCATCTTTGCCACGTCGCCCGTGTATAGCCAGCCGTCCCTCAGCACCTCCCTAGTCTCTTCGGGCCTCTTCCAGTAGCCTAGCATGACCTGCGGCCCCTTTATGACAAGCTCGCCTATCTCTCCGGGAGGTAACGTCTTGCTTCCAGTCTCAAGGTCAACTATCCTTGCATCTACATCAGGCCAGGGTAAGCCGATGGAGCCTATCTTGACGGATTTCATGCTGGGGTCAACCGGGTTTGTATGCGTTCCAGGTGAGCACTCTGTTAGACCGTAGCCTTCCACGAGTACGCCACCTGTAAGCTGGATGAATTTTCTCTGAACTTCCGGTGGGAGTGGAGAGCCGCCAGATATACAACATCTTATTGACCTGAGGTTATAAGATTGCACCTCAGGTGATGCAACTATAAGCGCATACATCGTCGGCACGCCACAAAAAACTGTTACACCATAACTCTGAATTGTCTCCAAAACTTTCTTTACGTCAAACTTTTGAAGTAGAACGATCGTTCCAACAGTATAGATTGGCGCATTCATCGATGTCGTCATCCCGAATATATGGGAGAGTGGTAGCACCGTTAGAAAGACTTCTTTTGCAGGTCTACATCTTGTCCAGACCGAGAACGCTATAGCATTCGATACCATGTTGAAGTGCGTTAGCATTGCCCCTTTGGGTGTACCCGTCGTTCCTCCAGTATACTGGAGACAGGCAAGATCCCTCTTCGGATTTATCTCGACTTTTGGTGGTTCCGGAGAGTATTTCGATAACACCACGTCAAACCAATGGTAATTTCCTTCTGGGAGCTGGGGCGGTTTGTTTGTGTCACCACCTGTTACGAATATTCTCTTAACTTTTGTTGAAGATGCAACCTTAAGAAATGTAGGAAGTAAAGGCTCGTAAACGACCAAGCTCTCAGCCTCAGAGTCGTTAAGCTGGAAGAGCAACGTGTTCTCACGTGCCAGCGGGCTTATGGTTGTCACCACACAACCAGCCTTAAGCGCACCATAGTATGCTATCAAGAACTGCGGTATGTTAGGTAAGAAAAGCGCAACCCTATCACCCCTGGCCGCGTCCATGCTGATCAGCACATTTGCGAAGCGGGATGCTAATTCGTTCAGCTCACGATACGTCAACCTATACCCATTCTCGCCAGAAACGACCGCGATCTTTTCCGGATAGGTTGAGGCGGAGCGCTCCAACAGACCATGAAGCGGCATCTCTGGATAATCTATAGACCTAGGTACGCCTTCGGGGTAGAACCTGTACCAGGGCCGATCCATTTTATTCTAAAAGAAAGAATTAGCACACTATATAAGCTTAAGACGGGATCGCTTTTTTATCCCGAATTAGTTCAGCACCGCAGAAAATTTTTTCCAGCATGCTGAACTAATTACCCTATATACTCTAAGAACGAGTACTAATCAATACTTAATTATCAATTAGGGCGAGCATGGGTATAATGCAAATGCTTGGTTTAACTAAATCATAATTCTAAATGGGCATTTTGTTAATATTTGATGCTGATGTACAAAAGAACGACGAGTGCCGCAAATGTGAATAGGTCGGGCAACAATGCAAACGGTCCCAGACCGAACGGCCTAAACCCGCAAGCCCACATTATCAAAGGGTTAGAGGTAAGGGCGTATAGGAACAAGATTACCGAAAATATTATCAGCCCGACAGTAAACTCAGACCTAGTTTTTCTGTATATGTCAACGTACACTATCAGCAAGAAGATTAAAAGAGCTATGTTGACAGTTGAGACAACAGTCTTCGCTATGTAGAAAAACTCTATGTCTCCTGGGATGACGTACAGATGAAATCTAGGACGCCATGCAAGCTGGAAATACCAAAGCGTAGATGCCATCCACATAATAATCAACATTACAGCTATCACAAGAATTGGCAGAAGTATGAATAATAACCAAGCCGTAGATCTTTGGCTCATTTTATCATTCACTTGCATCACCCCCTTTTCTACTTTTTCCAAATTTTCCTCACAATCTCTTCAAACAAGGCATAATTCTCCTCCATAACAGGGGATAAAAAATACGTAGTACCATAACCTTCTCCCGTAGACACTACCAAGTTGTTCCTTTCGAGGACCTCAAGGTGGTGCCTTATCGTTCTGTAGTCCATTTTGAGCCTATTCGCCAGCTGGTTCGCATTCTGCGGAGCTTCTTTTAATGTCATGAGTATCTTCGCTCTCGTCAATCCGCCTCTCGTGCCTGCAATCAACCAGCCGAGCAAATACTTCAGAGGGTGTGCTTCACCTGACATTTATGCAATCCAGCTTTGGTTGAAGCTTACATCATCCTGATTATAAACATGCTCCCCATTTCTGAATTTGGAAATGAATTGGAGTTAATTTTGGAAAACGCTTTAATTCGAACGGGCCGTTAGCTTGGCGAAAGTGGAGGTGAAAAGTGTGGATAGGAAGAAGATGCTGATCGCCTCGCTGAGTATAGCTACCATAGCCGTAGCGGTTGCGATAATAGTGACATACCCAACCGTCAGCGCCGCATCTCTTTTCATCGAACAGAACAATCCTCCAGCATGGAACAACGGAAACCTAGGAATTGTACCGAACGGATGGCCGCATAAGATGATGCGCGGACAAGGATGCTTTGGATTCTTCGAGGTTAGCGAGGGGTTTAAAGACAAAGTACTCAGCATAGCCAAAAGCGACAAGGATGTGCAAAACCTGCTAAACGATGGGTACAGCGTTATTGGTGTAAGACCCATAGTGAAAGCCATAGTCGGGGATGATGGCAGTGTCACGATGAAGGCAACCGGAGCTATCGTAGTGTTAAGCAAAGATTCAGCGAGAACGTTTGTGAAGGTTGATGTGGAAAATTCTAAAGTAACGGAGATTATAACCTTGACAAAGACGGTGATAACGAAGCCTTAGAGATGCGTTTTTAACAAGTTCCTAAATTTTTTATGCTTATATAAACCTGGCCCTCAATAATGATGTGGGATGATGAGCAACGTCCGAGTTGATTTATGATACTCGACGGGCAGACTGACCTTATGTAATGAGTGACTTGTGCAGAATAATCGGTCTCAGAGCAAAAATCGCGGCATAGTTTATGTCAAAACTTAAAAAATATTGGTGAATTTTACTTGACTCTGTATAAACTCATCTCAGGGTTCAATCATCTAGCAGTATTGCCTCAATCTCATCTACTCCGGATTCTTCTGCAAGCGGTATCCCAGTAGCTTTTGCCGCCCTCTCGCTCAACGCAAAGATATCATTTCTTGATATCAGGTATAGCTTGAATTTTCTCAAACCAGCGAGAAGTTGCTGCATCCCGATCTTAATCCTCTCCAAATAACTATAGACACCTAAGGCTCCACATGGAATCTTAGATACGTCTTGGACAACATTTTTCAATTCTGGTAATGCTGCGAAGAATTTTTCAGGAGTTTTGCCATAGTATTTCGTGAAGCTTTCTGGGATTTTCTCCTCCTTAGCTAATCTTGCAAAGTATTCTGCCTTCATCGCAGCAGTTAGCATTGCTCTACCTATTACCACGGCCTTAACGTATGGTTGGTCACCGAAGTTGCTCAAGGCTATTGCCTTCAATATCTGCGTTTCATTGATGAAACCTCCGGCCATAACTATATCTGGGACGTACCTACCCTTCTTGCTCAAGATTTGTGCGCATTTTAGGACCAACGCTTCCAAGTAGACAGTTGGGATTCCCATCTCATCCATCATTGGGACTGGGCTCATCCCGGTTCCGCCCTCGCATCCGTCGAAGGTTATATAATCTATTTTTGCCTCAGATGCAAGCTTAAGTGTGTAAGCTGTCGCCGCAGGCCTATAGGCTCCGGTCTTCAGGCTTATGTACTTCGCTCCGGCTTCTCTTAGTTTATCTATGCCTTCTAAGAACTCTTCTTTTGTTGCCATCCCAACCCTACTGTGCCTCTCAAAACTGTGTATTTGGCCGTTCTTGAATGCCTCTTGGACTGCTGGATCCTCCGGATCCGGTATGACAAGGTAGCCTCTTTTCTTCAACATTAAGGCCTTTTCCAGGTTGAAGACTCTGACCTCTCCGCCGATTGCCTTGGCTCCTTGTCCCCACTTTCTCTCGATTATGTTAACCTCGAGTTTGCTTATGCCATAAATGTCCACTCCGAGTCTCTCATCCTCGACATTTGTTTGGAGAGCTATGCCGCCGTACTTCCCATCCCAGAACTCCCTATATGCCTTAACTCTCTCTTCGAGAGCTGGTGATTTTGTAATCTTCCCACCGCTAATCACGGCATTTGGATCCATGCCTCCAACGTTCTCACCTATTGTAACAACTATGCCGGACAAGGCAGCACCGGCTGCAATGCTCCTCCAATATGTAGCGGCAACATCTGTCGAGCCTAAGGCTCCGGTGATTACTGGCATCTTTAGCTTTATTCCGCCGACCTTCGCCTCCACGTCAACGTTTGGGAATAACGCACTATCAGGGTCGGGCACAATCCCTTCAGCTCCTCGAACTTCGCAGTGGAAGTTAAAGTGACTCCAATCAAGGCCGTAATCCTTGACTGCACCGGCCGTAGCATGTCCGAAGAGGAAAGGAGCCGGATATAGCGCTTCTCTTCCCCTAAAAGCCGAGAGGGATATTTCGCAGATAACCGGGCATTCATCGATGCAGAGAGGACACATTCCGGAAGTGGCTGCTGGATCTCTAACTCGAAGGGACGTCCAAGTCGTGGACTTTGAATTCAGATACCTTGAATCCATCATCTCGCCTCCAATTTTTTTCCAAAAACTTAAAAGCACTGTGTTATAAACTTCATTATTAAGGCAATATCGTACGATTTTCGTAATTGCTGGCATTATTCTGATCCGTTATAGAGAATTTTTTTAGTTCTTTCCCATGGTTCAATTCCACCGTCTACCACTCTAAATACAGGATTAGCCTCCAATTCGTCGGTCGATAAATTTTTCAACTCACCAAATTTTTTCCTATCTCTCTTCTTAAGCTTAATCAGCAAGTGCATAAACTCGAACTCAAGTTGCCCTCTAGTGACAGTTATCTCTCCCAACAAGATTATGGGCCTTATCTTTGACAGGTCGAACTTGTAGTTTCTGCGACTTGCTTCAAGATAAACCTGATATAGATATGCGTTTATTAGCTCCACCGGGTTCTTATACATCTTAAATCTCTCAAGCTGAGGGTGATTTGCATAACCCCGAGTGCACCCCTCTAAAACCTTCTTAGCTAAGAGCCCCTCCCTCCAAAGTGCGACCAAACCTTTCACGTCCAAGTATTTTGGATGAATGGACCACAACCTCATTCAAATCCACCGGCACAATCGCCCATGTTGACCTCCTTGATTCTGGTGCAACATAGCTCGCAAACGTTTTGCTTAGCCGTAATTTTCTATATAATTTTCATAGGACCTGTGAGGAGTAGCAAGGATACGAAACCGACAAGCGGGACCGTTATGTTGTCATCTATTAAACCAAACTCAAACCTCTCTACGATGCTTGCGAGGGTTGCAGATATGAGGCCTGCGAAGTTAAAAATAGCAAATGCCATTGGCGCACATACTGCGAACATAGCTAAATTTCCCCACCATGACTTGGTCCTCTTTCGGTAGAGCAAATTCCTTACGATTCCTGTCACACCATCTCCAAAACTCATGAAGAGTATTGGGACTATGGCAATCCATATGTTATCGATTAAGAACCCGATCATAATTACTAACCCCCACATCAATATGAAGTGAACCTCGTACATATTCTCTTTAACTTGGTACCAGTAAAACAACCTATTTTGCTTATGCGGTAAATAGTTGCCGATTGCTAGAAAAATTACCATAACACCTATGGGTATGAAGCTTTTGTATAGAAAGGGAACGAGGATTGCAATCAGCCCGCCGGTCAACATATGTATGATCTTTCTGTTGTAGTAGACGGCGACGTTATGTGTATATCCCCATGCGATGAACGCCTCGTAAGTTTTCTTGGTTAAGAAGAGGCTGACGAATAACACCCAGCCCACAAGCACAAAACTGATTGCGACCTCCTCGAGCGTCGGTATGCGAAACACGAGCTCTAATGCTAACTTTAAAGATATATAATTTTTTTCAATCGTTCTTATTTATCTATGGTTTTTTACTTTTGTGAGGGTTTGATGCTCCGTTAATTAAGTTTAAGGCCGCAAGCACTCCAGCCTTGATTATTAAATCTGAAGTGATTGTTTCGTAGACCTTTCCATCCAGCTCAATCGTTCTACATTCGTAGGGCTCGCACACATCACAGCACGGGCTCTGCCCAACATTTCCACCTAGCCACTCCTCTATCGGTCGCCCTTCGATCCAAATTCTATTGGATTCCAAAGGATTTTCACGAAATTCATTAATGGAAAGTTCATCTTTTTCCACAACAACCTCTATTCCGAGCGGTGCAAGAAGTTGCTTAAGAACTAATACGGCCCTCTCAACCTCATCATCTGTTGACTTACATCTTGGGCATGTCTGCTCATTATACACAAGCCTTTGCCATCTAATTTTTAGCGTCCTCAAATCATTGCACCCATATTTTATGGAATAAACAACTCGCATAGCATCATATATGTATAGGTTTCATGACCTGATTTTTATAAGATTCGGAGGAAGCGCGAACTTCCGTCTAAAAATAAAGGGAAATTGTTAAACCTTTTTTAAAATTTACCTGTGTGCTGCCGCTTTTTTAATCGCATCTATGGCCTGGTCAACCGTTAACATAGGAACTACTTCAAAGTGAGCGTAGGGCATCCACATAAGCAAGCGGGTGAAGAGTTCCGCTTCGTTTGCTGCTTCGCTAATTGTGTATCCGAAATCCCCACCTGCAGCCATGCCCCAGTCCTTCGTTACTCCAGCATTCAAGCTTGCTTTAACCATATCAAGCATTGAAAGCCAGACCTTAGCCCTTTGCTCAGCATCAACGGGCACTTTAGTCGGTTCCAGCCACCATTTCACATAAAATTTAGTCACTCTATTTCACCTCCTTTTTTGCGAACTCCACTAACAAGTAAAGAAAACCTTCTTAACGTTCGCTTCACAAGCCAGCAGAGCTTGTTTATTTGTAGAGGGCATCTTAGATAAACCTTGCTGTTGGTCCTGAAATTCAGTAATACAGCCCAAGATGCGGGGGGTGGGATTTGAACCCACGAACCCCTACGGGACAGGGTCTCCCATCATAAAGGAATCTGAGCCCTGCGCCGTTGACCAGGCTTGGCAACCCCCGCTCCCGATCCATTCTAGCTCATCAAAATTATGAAATCATCCCGTACTTTTACTTTAGCGTTTCTAAGGGAGCGTAGACATCTAGCTCGAATTCCGACAGGTGAGCTTTTCCGGAATCGGTCACGACCATGTGGTAGGTTGACTTTGGGGGTAGCTTTCTTTTTTTTAGACCGGCTTCCCTCACGATATCCTTAGAAACGGGCAGTCCGAGCTGGCCTGGTTCTACAACTATTAGCGGTGAGTCGTAGTCGAAGAACGATACGGGAACTCTGCTGTATCCAAGCCCTTTCAGTATGTTGTAGCGGTGGTGCCCGTCCAAGATTACCATGGTTTTGTAATCTACCGCCAAAGATTTCTTAAGGTACCCATCGCGGAGTATCTCTGCTTTCAGCTCCTCTAAGTGCACTGGGTCTATCTCCTCATGCTCGATAAGCTCGTCTATCCTTACAACCTTCACCTGCAAGGGCCGCAGCATCATTATCTACGGGGCAAAATATCACTTCTATTAATCTGTTTTCTCGAAAAATGCATTTAAGACACCTTATGCTTAAAAACCCCAACCGACTACCGTTCTCGCAAGCTAATGTAGTCGGTATAGACTGAGAGGTCGTTATGGTTTGAAGAGTAGGACAAGGTCTTTAGCCGTTTCGTCCATTCTGGCATCTCTTTACGCAGTCTTAGTAGTAACACTTGCGCCCTTCAGCTTCTTACCTTTTCAGGTAAGGGTTGCCGACGCTCTTCTTCCACTTTCTATAGTATTCGGAATCCCAGCAGCCTATGGCCTATCCATAGGCTGTGCGGTCGCCAATTACGCCGGTGGTCTAATGCTTTTTGGTGGCGCATCCATAATAGACGTGACCGGTGGCGCTATAGCCAACTTTCTCGCATGTTATCTCGCATGGCTCATAGGAAGGCAGGGTGGCGTAAAGAGGAGGTTTGTCGCAAGCCTCGTCCAGACGGCAGTCATTACATTAATTGTTGGAAGTTATCTCTGGGTTTTGGTCGGCATGCCCGGCACTTATGATATCTTCGGCCTCGAACTGCCTGGTCTATTTGCCGTTATCGTGGGCGTGGCCATAGGTTCTGTGATAGCTATAAACGTCCTAGGATTCGCGCTGGAGGAGGCTGTTAGAAGGACGCTATACGTAACGGATAAGTAAGGACAATGCTTTGAGGGTTTTGGTATGAGCGGTAGCGTGACCGTCGCTTTTCAGGGTGAACTTGGTGCTTACAGCCATATAGCCGCCTTGAAGTTCTTCGGGTCGATAGACGCCTTACCCCAGAAGACGATAGCAGACGTTTTCGAGGTCGTTGAGGCATCCGGTGCTAGATACGGCGTTGTACCATTCGAGAATTCGCTGGAGGGTAGTGTGAACGAGACCTACGATATGCTTCTTGAGACCAACCTGCATGTCGTAGGCGAGGTGAAGTTGAGAATAATTCACTGCTTGATAGCCAGCCCGGACACCACAACATCCGAAATAAAACGCGTTTACTCACACCCTCAGGCGCTCGCCCAGTGTAGGTCTTACATTAGGGCCATGGGCTGGGAAACCGTTCCATACTACGATACTGCCGGAAGCGTAAAGATGCTAAAAGAATTGAACATTAAAGACGCTGCGGCAATCGCAAGCGAGCTAGCCGCCGAGACATATGGGATGAAAGTTCTTCAAAAGGGCATAGAGGACTTTGCTGCGAATTACACGAGGTTCTTAGTGATTGGTAGGGATCGAGTTCCAAGAACTGGCAGGGATAAAACTTCGATAATTTTCACGACGAAACACGTACCTGGCGCACTTTACATGGCTCTCGAAGAATTTGCAAAAAGGAACATTAACTTGACCATGCTTGTGTCGAGGCCGACGAAGAGGACGCCTTGGGAGTACAATTTCTACGTAGACTTCGAGGGGCACGTTTCGGATGAACCCATAAGGCGCTGTCTGGAGGCGCTAAAGGATAGGACGGTATTCCTAAAAGTTTTGGGCTCATATCCAGCGGCGACCGATGAATAATTGCTCCGTTAATCTTTTTAAGTAAACCCGAAGGCTTAGGTTGTCGATGGTCAAGGTCGTTGTCCTCTCCGACACGCATACGTCTAGTTTGAATTCATTTCCAAGCAAGGTTTTAGATGAGATTGCCGATGCAGATTGGGTAGTTCATGCTGGAGACTTCACGGAGGTCAGCCTCGTTAACGAACTAAAAGCCTACGGTAACTTTAAGGGCGTTCGTGGGAATATGGATTCACCGTCAGTGAAGGCTTTGCTTCCGGAGATAGAACTACTAGAAGTCGGCGGTTTCATCATAGGCATATGTCACCCTGCCGAGGGTGGGCCACCATTAAGAATTGAGGATAGAATAAGGAAAAAGTTCGATAAGGTTGACGTCATAGTCTACGGCCATACCCATAAACCAAAAAATGAGGTCCGGGACAACATCCTGTACCTCAACCCAGGTAGCGCAACAGGTGCTTGGCCCGCTGCCCGCGCATCCTATGGCGTACTAGAGATTGAGGACACCGTTAGGGCCAGGATAGTCCAACTATAAACGCTTTTGAACATCTATAACAACTATATTTTGGAATGGCTGTCTGGTACTTCGCTTACGGTGCCGACCTCAACAAGGATTTGATGAGAAAAAGAGTCGGTGAGTGGAAGGACTGTAAGAGGGCTACGTTGGAAGGCTATAGGCTAAGCTTCGGTGTCTTCTCAAAAAGCTGGAAAGGTGGTGCAGCTGATATAAGGGAAGAAAGCGGCTCCAGAGTTTATGGTGCGATTTATCTACTCGACGAGGAACAATTAAGAATGCTGGACAGGTACGAGGGTGTTCCGAACGTTTACCTCAGGAGGAAGGTTATCGTGAAGACGGATGACGGTGAGGTCGAGGCCGTGACCTACGTCGCCGCCAACCCGAAAGAGTTCGTTAAACCATCGGCAGAATACCTTGCGGTAATACAAAAGGGTTTAAAACAGCATGGCTACGGCGACGATGTTATAAGAAAGATTAGAAGGCTGGCTGAGGGGCTCGGGCCGAAGGCTTAATACAGACTCCGTCGTGTTTCGATAACGTTGAAGATAGCGCTCGATCTTGATGGCGTCTTAGCGGACAGCATATCCGTGTGGCTGATGATATGGAATGCGTCGAAGGGTAGCTCGCTTGCGCTCGAGGATGTGAAATGTTGGGATTTTTGGAAGGAGCTTGGAATCACATCGGGCGAGTTTCATAGAATATTCTACAAAGCGTGGAAAAATTGGCAACTGATACAACCGACGGAACCGAACCTTGTTTCTAAGGTCATCATGCTGGAAGAGCTAGGCAGGGTTGATATCGTGACCTCAAGACCGAAGAACACCAGAACGTACGTCTTAAAGTGGTTAGAAAGGCATGGGCTTGGTAACAAGAACATAGTCTTCGTTAAGAGCAATAAATCAGAACTCGACTACGACGTTTACATAGACGACTCCCCGATAAACGCTGAGGAGATCGCGTCTGCAGGAAAGTACGTAGCATTATACGACAGACCTTGGAATAGAGACGTGAAGGACACCGATAGGATAAAGCGCGTCACGAACCTGGAAGGGGCGTACTTATTCATAAAGGGACATATATTAGGACGTTGAGACTCCACGCTAAAAGATTTTACGAGCCCCAATCGGTGTGGAACGTTCCCGGCTTATCAATCCTCTCGTAGCCATGCGCACCGAAGCGATCCCTCAAAGCCTGTATGAGGTTTGCCGGCAGACGCTCACGCCTAAAGCTATCGAAGTAGTCCAAAGCAGAGGCTATTGCAGGACAAGGAATGCCGCTAAGCTTTGCCGTGCTTATCAACGACCTCCATTCCACCTGTCTCTCACACAGTTCTTTTGCGTAAGCGCTATCGAGTAGGAGATTCGTCAGGTCCGGTCTTCTGGAGTAAACGTCCATTATCATGTTGAGTAGCCTCGCCCTTATGATGCATCCACCCCTCCATATCCTGGCTACCTCCCTGAGCTTCGTGGCATAGCCGAATTCCTTTGATGCCATAGATATGAGGGACATCCCTTGAGCAAATGCTATGAGCATCGTGCAATACAAAGATGACTTCGCCTCACTTATAAGAGATGGCTTGTCCACATGCCTCACATTCGTTGTACATGTTATGGTCTTCGATGCGGCAACCCTTTCTTCTTTCAACGCGGATACATTTCTCGCAGAGACTGCGGCATCGATTGTTGGCACAGGTACACCCAAGTCCATCGCCGTCTGCGACGTCCACTTCCCAGTCCCCTTCTGGCCTGCCTTATCCAGTATTAACTCAACGAGTGGTCTTTTGGTCTCTTCATCGATCTTTGCCAAAACCTCAGAGGCTATCTCCAAGAGGAAGGAGTTTAGCTCACCAGCGTTCCACTCGGCAAATATCCTCGAAACTGCCGGAGCACCTAGTCCGAGTAGCACTGTGAAGATATCGTAGACTTCTGCTATAGCCTGCATTATTGCATACTCAATACCGTTGTGTACCATCTTTACAAAGTGACCAGCACCACCAGACCCCATGTAGCCGTAGCACACATCGTCCTCAATCTTTGCGGCAATCTTTACAAATACAGGCCTCATGATTTCTTCGGCCTCCGGCGGCCCACCGGCCATTATGCAGGGTCCCTTCAGCGCACCCTCCTCGCCGCCGCTTATCCCGACACCCATGAAGTGTATGCTATGTTCTTCTAGCATCTTCATCCTTCTTTCCGTATCCTTGAAGTGCGAGTTACCGCCATCTACAACTACGTCCCCCGACTCAAGATACACCAGCAACTGGTTGAGAAATTCGTCAACAGCCTCACCGGCTTTGACCATTAGTATTATCCTGCGAGGTTTATCGAGGGACTTGACAAAGTCTTCCATGGAAAAGTGCGCAGATATGTTTTTCCCTTTTGCCCTATGCTCTATGAATGCTTTAGTCCTATCCGCGGTCCTGTTATAAACGGATACAACGAACCCTTTGTCCTCGATGTTAAGGGCAAGGTTAGCACCCATCGTCGCAAGTCCTATAAGCCCTATGTCCGACTTCCGCATAACCATATTTGTTCGTCAAGGTAACAAAAAAGCTTATCGTATAACAGATCGGTGGGTTAACGTAAAAACTATAATTCTGACCTTTCTTCATAAATTTCGAGAAACATGTCCCAAACCGTCAGCAGCTTAGGTTACATCAATCGGATATTCCAAAACATAGAGCTTGTTGATGCAGCTCAGCAGGAGAATTTCTATTACAGCCTTGTGAAGAGTGGTGTGATAATTCCATCAGCCGAAGGCAGGTCCAAGGGTGCGTTGAGCATAGTGTGCAGCGAAATGGCCAAGATGAGGAAAGGAAAGATAATCGTGGATAGAAGCGATCTTGGTTTTCCAGGCAGGAGCATTTCTGAAGCGGCACCGATCCTGAAACACAGATACGGTTACGTAAGCCTGTTAATAAACAGCGGCAGCGGTAAATCACTCATGCCCCTTATAGATGCCCAGAGCATGGCCCTTTATATAGAAAAGACAGGTGACGTCAAAAACTTCAGCATAGACGTCATGACTTCAGATGCCAACTCACCAATTGGGAAGCTCGGTGAAAAGTATGGAAACATACTCATAATTAAGGGACGGGAGGAGAACAAGCGGGCGGAAGGTGAGACAAGGGAGTTTCAAACTTACGGTATACTGGAAGACGTGTTCATTTTGAGTAGCATGGTAGTGCTTTATGCTATGGCAGAGGCCATGAACGACGATAAGCCAGCTGAGAAGATACAGGACTACATACGTCCACTTTCAGTGGAGATAGGCAGCATGGTGGATGACATTATTAAATCAAAATTCTTTGAATTTCTGTTAGATAATTTAGAAGAGAGGAAAGCCTGCTTCTTTGCTGGTCTTGGTAGCGGTCAGGAAGTCGCTAGGATGACTGCCGTGAGGGTTGGACACGTGAAGAGGGCGATAGGTGACCATGTATACGTTGCAGGCGAGTCAAGCACACCCGCTCCGAGAGCTGGCGATATTTTGGTGGTTATTTCTCAAAGTGGTGAGACTGAGATAGTCTTGAGTTGGTGCAAGAACTTCAAGAGGTTGGGCGGCAAGCTCGCCGCCATAGTTGGGACACCTGGTTCGACGCTCCAGTCAATTGCTGACGAATCTTACGTAATAAAGAGCGAAAGGGTTCCCGGCAAACCTAGCGACTTTTACGTTAAGGCTGCGTTCGCGTTAAGCCCCTTACCCATATACTTAGTTAGCCGTATTGAGGGGCGCGGTCTAAGGCTGCCTGAATATATACTAAGATGGTATCATTCGGTAATGTGAACTACTCTACGACTTTTCTTATAGGTTTATCCAACATTTCGTGAAACTCCCTCATCCAAGGTAGCACGTCCCTTCCAAGAATGCTGATGAACTTTTCCTCGTCCGGGCTGGCACTGTGTATGTAGACTATGTCAAGCCTCAGCTTAAGGAATTCCGCAAGCTCCTTGAATATGTCGTCTGGGTCCGTCGTTATGAGCCACGTTCTTTTAATTTTTTCTACTTCCTCCGGACCGACGTTGGCCTCCAACTCTCTCGGGTCATAAATCTTTTCCCGTTTCTCCCTCGGTATGGCTGTTGATGCCCAGAAGAGCGCAGAGTTTAGTGCCCTATCGTAATCCACGTCGTATGAAACCTTGAACTCCATGGACTTTACGAGTTTTGACGGGTCCCTTCCTGCTTCTATTGCGGCCTTCTCCATAGCACGAACTATCTCGTAATATTTTTCAAGACCCCTAGGATTTATCAGCATACCATCGCAAAGCCTTCCGGCGATCTTCGCAACCCTTGGACATGCTGATGCTACATAGATCGGTATCTTCATCTTCGGCTTCGTGTAAAGTTTCGCATTCCTCAGCCTGTAGTACTTTCCCTCAAAATTTACAAAATCGCCTTTCCAGAGCTCTAGTATTATCTTGATAGCTTCCTCAAGCCTTCCGACTTTTTCCTCAAAGTTTGGCCATTCAAACCCTAAAGGCTTCTCGTTCATCGCATGACCCGTACCGACCGTCAGGAACACCCTTCCAGGATACATGCAATCCAACGTTGCAAAAGCCTGGGCCACGATTGCCGGATGATACCTGAACATTGGCGTAGTTACAGCAGTACCTACTTGAACCTTTTTCGTCCTTTCTGCCGCCGCTGCTAGCCAGACCCACGGAAAACCCGATTGTCCGCCAGTGTCACGCCATGGATGAAAGTGGTCGCTTGTGGCTATTATATCAAAACCCGCGACCTCTGCTCTGACTGCAAAGTCCAGCAAACGGACTGGGTCATATTGCTCTTGCGCTGCCCAATAACCTAGCCTAAGAGTCTTCATATCTACCTTACCGTAAGCAAGTCAGAGTTATTTAGCCTTACCTTATAAATTGGGTCAAAATTTAATATTTTACCAAAAGACACGCTAACTGGATCAGGTTGGGTCCATGTTCGTACTGCTTTCGCATAAACTCAGCACTTCAACACCTGCATATGCTGGAGGTCCAAATCTTGTGTTGAAACCTTTGAAGCAGATAACTAAGGGTGACAGTAGCAACAGCTACATAATAGAGATGCCGAACCATTTGGGAACGCATGTGGATGCACCCCGGCACTTCGACCCTTCTGGACGCTCGATAGCCGATTACGGGATAGAGAGCCTGATCTTTAGAAAACCATTGCTGCTCAACATACCGAAGCGAGATTCGGAGCTGATCATGGCTGAAGAGTTAGAAGCGCATAAGGATAGGATTGCAGAGGCAGACATACTCCTGATAAAGACCGGATTCCAGAAGTTTAGGTTGTCCGATCCCGAAAGGTACAGCATGCATAACCCAGGCTTCTCTTCGAATGCCGCCAGCTATATCGTCAAAAACTTTCCAAAGCTCAGAGCCTTGGGTTTGGACACGGTATCCCTGTCCTCTGTTGACCACAGAGAGGACGGTAGGCTTTCGCATAAGATATTGCTGAGCGGTAGGGATTTCTTTATCATAGAAGACATGGACCTTTCTAAGCTCTCCGAAAGCCCAAAAACGATAATGGTCATACCGCTCTTCATAGAGGGTATCGATAGCGCCCCTTGTGTGGTACTCGCCGAGATCTAGCTATCGTATTAAACGATCCTGAAATTTTTCGGAACAAAGTTACACGTTAATGAAAAAGAATACATATTCTCTTACGAAAGACGTAAACATTATGCTTAAATACGTATAATAGTAACGATAAACATACGAATCGGCCATGAGACCTGTCATCCTCGATTCAACCTTACGTGAAGGGCAACTTTACAAGATTTTTAGCCGTGAGGTCAACATGCAGATAGCCGTTCAGCTGGCAGAGATAAATATTCCAAGGATAGAGCTGACTGTTGATTATCCGCCTAGAACTACGCATGAGGACATAGCCTGCATCGTAGACGCGCTGAGTCCTTACGATGTAGAGGTTGTGATGCATGGCAGGGCTTATCAAAGGGATGTAGAGGCTATGAGTAAGTACGACATCGAAGGTTGTGCCCTTTACCTCGCACCGACAGACATTCATAGGGAGTACAAGTTAGGTGGCATATCTTATGAGGAAGCTGTTCGGAGGATGGCAGAATCAATAGAATTGGCAAAATCCTTTGGCTTCAAGTATATCAGAGCGACGGTCGAGGATGCGAGTAGATTTTACTTAGAGGGTCCAGCAGGTATTGAGAAGCTTGAGAGGCTTATCGACTTCTTAGGCGATGTAGGCGCCAGTTTAGTCAGCGTACCGGATACAGCTGGTATGCTATCTCCGACCCAAGCTAAAGACTTCGTGTCGAAGATAAAGCAGAAATGCAAGACACCAATAGCGTGTCACTTTCACAACGACTACGGTTATGCCTCAGCTAATACTGTCGAGGCGGTAGCTGAAGGGGCGGATGAGGCGCACGTATGTATACTCGGAATCGGTGACAGAAACGGGATAGCAGACCTTTACGAGGTTGTTGCAGGGCTGGAAGATTTATACAACATAGACACTGGCGTGAAACGTGAGGCTATTTCTAAACTCTACGAAAAATTTTCAAAGCTTACAGGCATAAGACCCTACTTCTCCCATCCGCTTTCGAAGGAGGCGAGGACTGTTAGGGCAGGCGTGCATCAATCCATGGTCGTTAAGATGCCGAAGGGATATGTTCCTGAAAAGAAGCTGATATACGACTTTAACGGAAGCCTCATGTTTGAGGCTACTCCATACTTGAGCCACAAAATTGTTGAAAAGCTCCTATCAAAGTACGGAGTCAAGGACGATGAGGCGAAGAAGATCACAGAGATTCTCGCCTCAAGCGCCAGTAGCAAAGGAAGAAGACTCCTGCCCTCAGAGGTTAGGGAGATTCTGGTGAACGCTGGCATACCCGTCAAGATGGAAGAGATCTCGAGCCTGTTCGGAGCCGAGAGCGCCTACATACTGATAAGGCTGAAACCACAGTTCCCTGCATCGAAGATAATAAGCGAGCTTATTACGTGGGATGATGTGGAAAGCATAGACGAGGTTTACGGCGACGTGGACATGATAATAAAGGCAAAGGTGTTACCGAGTGACGATAACGTGGTTTCTCGCCTTAAGAAGGCTTTTTCCGGCGTTGTCGAAGACGTTAAGGTCCTAATCACTGACTAATGAGTTCACTGATATATTCTCCAATCACTTCTGCGCTAGTTAGTCCCCTGAAGATTTTGACTATGTTTCCGTCTTTATCCATCAACACCATGTACGGATACCCAGTTACTCCAAAAGCGTTTATGAGCTTACCTTCGGGGTCTATTCCTGTCTGCCAAGAGACACCATGTTCCTCGTTGAATAGTACAACATCTTTAACTGTCGCTCCGCTGGCTGTGCATACAGATAACACGTTGATTGTGTCGTTATAATTTTCCACGATTTTCTTTAATTCATAGGCCTGCATACTACAGTACTTGCACCAAGGCGACATGAGTTCTAACAATAAAGGCTTACCTCTAAAATTCGATAGGGTTACAACATCACCATTCAAAAGCTCAAACTCCACATGGAGGTATGGTTGCTCGTAGGGTCCTAGCTCTCCACCAACGTATGCCATCGCAACCACACCCACGATACCAATGAAAGAAACAATCAACGATATGCCCACAGTGTTTTTTAGCTTGGTTTGAAAGGTCTCCTTTTTAGAGGCGTAAAGTAATAGGAGTAGCATGCCCAGAACAAGTGTTGGAAGCAAGAAACTTAGGTTGACCTCCAGCATTCCAAACTTAACATAATATCCCAGAAAGCTGACAAGTGCAGGGCTGCAAAGACAATCAAGACCAGGCTCTTTCGCTGCGAGGTTCGGAACACCTACGATCGCCGCTAATATGCCGGACACCAACCATATGGCAAACACCACAAACAACCCAAGGACCAATCTCACCAGAAACGAGTCCTTTGTGCCCTTTGTAGAAACTTTTGTCTTCTTTGACATTAAACCCAGAGTATTATAAGAGTGCCTATTCGTTAATTAAGTTTTTCCTTAATCGGTGAGCTCATAGATGTATACGTAGGCATAACTCCTGTATGGAGGACTTGACGAATAAATGAGCTTGAAGCCACTTACGTTGGGCTCCTCATAATAATGTACGACGTTGCCGTCTTCAGTGCTCGGCTTGTAGGGTATAAGCTGACCGAGTAACGTTTCCTTCCAAAACTTATCCGTGGCACCCTCGGTTAGCGGTTTCGTCGGGTCATAGTAGTCATTCTCGTTGAAAGGTTGTATGCCGAGCTTATCCGCTTCTTGGTTTGCTATCTTCAGCATCCAGACCCATTTTCCTTCATCACCATAACCAAGCAACCTCGGAAAATACTTACCAGCGTACGGTACAACCTCATGCGTTACGAATATTAGAACATGCGTCGCACCATGCTGCTTTAGTATCTGAGCAGCTTTTTCAGGTGGTGACATGAATGCAAGGGCCAATACTCCAATCTGTGTGCTATTCGTGGTAGAGTTATCGGCAAGCGTCGTTTTGTTCCCCATCACCGTAATCCAATAACCATAGTCCCACCATGCAGCAACGACTGCATTGTCCGGGAGGTTGTCCCTCATCCATGACAAAGCATTTACCCAATCAGGTATGTTTGCCGCAACTGGTAGTGTGCTCTGTATCACCGTAGGAGGAACGTAGGCCTGGTCTATTGGTGATAGGCTCGGTAAACTTCTACCGATGAGAAAGGAGGGCGCTAACGGAACTGCTAATAGCAATACCACGAGTATAGGGGTCACAATTGCATATTCTATGGGAACTTTTTCGCCCTTCCTCCTTTCAGTCTTGATTGTGATCATGTTCCCAAGCGAGTTGAATATTCTACTGATCGCGTATCCAGAGGTTATGGCGATGAACGGTGCGGCTAATGCAGATAACCTTACCATGGATGCTGAGAAGTATATACTGAAGACGGTAAGAGTGGAGATGAATATTGCCTCGTCAGTTCCTTCCTTCAACATGTAATAAATTCCTACTGGAGCGAACACCAAGAAGAATCCTAAGTCCGTGAACATCGTCACCCAAGTACTTACCTGGTTCTCCGCAACCGATATCAGAATTGGCAAATCGCCCCTTATACCTGGCAGTAACGTCGAAAGGAACTTAATGCCCGGAAGGGTGGCTAGAACACCAACCGATACCAGTAAAGCCACAGTCGTAATCCTAGGCACGAAGCTTCTTAGGAATTTATTACTGAAGTTGCTCGACAACTCAAAAACTACAAGCAAGACGAGGACGGACAGTCCAGTCATTATTGTCAGGTCACCTACATAACCCACACCGCCTAACTTAGGGACGGACGTGGCTATCGTTGACGATAACCCGAAGGTTATCGAATAAGATACTAGAAGTTCCCTCCTGTATCGCCCTATGAATGAGAGTAACAAAGTTATTACGTGTATGAACATGAATGGAAATCTATGAGCACCCCAACATGTTGCGACGTATCCTAGGAAGAAACCAGATAAGACAGAGTAGACGATCACCTGTTTGAAGCTCCTTCCTTTCTTGATGGCGTATATATACATAAGAAAGCTTACCAACATGAAGGGAATGGAAATACTCTCGTCGTCAAACCAGCCTGCATGCGTCCTGCTTATGTTTGCATTACTTACCGCTAATGCAAACGCTGCCAATAGACCAGTCGACTTTCCTCCGACCTCCTTACCTAAGAAATAAACCACCAGTACCGCTACCATAGACATTATGACGGGAAAGACGACAGCTAGCTCCAAAAGGTTGACATGTATACCTATCGATGATAAAGAGAGATAAACGAACGCCAGTAAGAAAGGAAGTCCTGGATAGAAAGATCTGCTCACAAACTGCCCATAAGGATACCAGCGCTCCATGTCTATCCAAGAGAAGTATTCGATAAAGCCCGACCATCCTCTTTCGACGATAAATTCAGCTTGGCGAAACTGCATCCATGGATCAAACTCTGAGAGAAGAGCGCCCCATCTGATTGGCAGCATCCTGATGATGAAGGCAATTGTTAAAATGGACATTAATGCTGCAATCTCTAAGACAACGGGTCTAGACTTAAAAAATGTGCGAAAACTGCTTTTAATTTCCATAAATCTCACCTACTTTCCTCGTAAAATCCTGATATTTTGGGCGGATGGTTTCAGGGTCTTGCCACATTTAGGACAAACGTTCGCATACTCCCGAACTACTTCATTAAGCATCTTTAATTCATTGCCTTCGTACAACACATAACCGCAGTGTCCACAGACTATTGTCAGCAAGCCGCCCACCGAGCTATCCTCAAAAGTGTTTGTTAACGAGTTTTATATAGCTTTAGGAATCTTTAAAACTGACCACGATTGTTTAATATATACAACATTCGGTAATGTGACGTTAAAGAACGGTGCTCGTGAAATGGAGAGGAAGCTAGAGGAACTTTACAACCGTCTTGCTGAGGCGTTTAGTAAGATTATTTCGGCAAAGCAATTCAAGATAGGCCTTCCATTAGCTATTGCACTGTTTGTCGTAATCCTTATGAGTGGTCTTCTGTACTGTATCTCGAATCCAACAGCAGCAGTTATATTTGTAGGAGGCGTAGTGCGTGTTTTCATTCCTGACTATATGATGCAGACATACGGTGAATTATTCGTCATGTTTACATACTACCTCATGGCCCTAATCGGCGTCGTACTTTACATAATGGCAGGAAGGGAGAGCTTTTTGGGCAGAAGGGTAAAGTACATGTACATCTTTAGTTTCATACTTTTGCTGATAGCATTTGTCGGCATACTACTGGCTCTACAGGCAAAAATTGGGTGATCAGTCTATAGCTTCCACGCCCGCATCCGTTATCCTGAACCTTTGTTCAAAGGGCGGTCCGCCTTTTTCAACCTTAAGCAATCTGATGCCCGTAGGAATGTTCTCAACTCTGAATATGACGTCAGACCAGTACCCGACTATCCTGGATGCCACAGGTTTTGTGCCCATGCCGGGTACCTCGTGAACTTGCCCCACTATGATTACCGGTATATCGTTTGTTAGCGCGACTTCTTTGAGTGATGCCGTCTGAAACGTCAGCCTCTTGAATATGGACGCGTCCTCTTTCACTTCTCCCTTCATCGCTATTCTGTGTAGGTACGTGTAATCGTCAAGCACTATTAATCTCGTACCAAGCGAGGTACTCTCTAGCAAGCTTATGACCGTTGTTTCCTGCTCGTCGAAATCCTTAACTGGCGTAAGTATAAGCTTGGAAGCGTCTGCTCTGTTCGTGGAAAGCACTTGCAAGAGTCTTTTAACATGTATTCTTTGTCCACAATCTATCCATACAACCTTACCGCCGAGTTTAATAGCATTCGCGGCGGCTAGGAGTGCGAGGCTCGTTTTGCCGCTTTTCTCCTCACCATAGATGAAGTGGAGCGCACCACCTACGTAACCACCTATGCTCATGTCAAGCTTCGGCAGACCCGTAGGAACGCGCACCATTCTCCTCAAGTAGTCGTCACCAAACTCGCATTAAACGTTTAATACGGTGAGAGTTTTGAAGACGTCCAGAGGGGTCACGAAATGGTAAGCTTAGCTGAGGTTGTCGTTGGTTTGTCTGAAACTAAAAAGCTTTACCTTGATGATGCTTACAAAAAAGAGGCAGAATCTCACATACTACGTTGGATAAGGGAGACGGGAAGAAAGGGCTACGTCGTCGTTGATGAAACGATAATGCATCCAAAATCCGGAGCTCAACCATCTGACCGTGGTGTTTTAGAGTCCACTGGTATCACTTTCACGGTAAGCAAGGTCATGGAATACGGTGGCGTAATTGTGCACTACGGAGAGATAAGCGGCGGCGATTTTAAGGAAGGAATGGATGTAAAAATGCGTCTTGACTGGGAAAGGAGATATAAAATAATGAGAACACATACTGCTGGCCATATAGTTGATTATGCTGTCGTAACGACCTACGGAAAACTTTTTCAATCTCAGTCGGCGATGCACGATGTAGGACATGGTTTCCAAGAATACCTCGGCGAATATCTTGGCGATTTAAAGGAAAGAATAGAAGAAGTTGCCAACGAAGTTGTAGCATCAAGCAAACCTGTATTCGCAGAATATGTAAGTGTTCACGAACTGAGTAAGAAGGTCTTCGGTGCGCCTAACTTAAGTCGGTTGCCCCGTTTAGATGTTTATAGGATAGTAGTAATAGAGGGTATAAACGCGATACCATGTGGCGGAACACATGTAAAGAGCACATCTGAGGTTGGACGCATAAAGATCGATTTGATTGAGCAAACCAGCAATGGTTTTAAGATAACCTATAGAGTTTTAGATTACTAAAATTCTCCGGAGAGGTTGTATTTTCTTACGAACCAATCGCCGATACTTGGTGAGAGCGTGTTTAATGTGAGAAAAATTTTGACGTTTATCGGATTAGGTATTATGACTTCGGCCTTGCCTTTTTCTACAGCATCGAGTATCGCGGCCGCAACTTGTTCTGATGGTATGGGTTTTGTTATCTTTCTGTCGGGTAGCCTCAATTTCTTTATCAGAGGCGTATCAACGTATCCAGGATAGACACCTAAAACACGTATGCCTGTCCCATACAGCTCCTGCCTGAGAAGGTCTGTAAAACCCGTCAGAGCAAACTTGCTGCATACGTAGCCAGGGGGATGCTTCAGAGCTTTTTTGCCCTCAACCGACGAAACGTTTACTATAACACCCCTACCTCTCTTCAGCATCTCCCTTAAAGCTTTTAGTGTGCAGTAAACGGGTCCGAAGAAATTCACCCTCATGACCTCCTCTATGTCAGATGGATCGGCCTCGGTCACCCTTCTTACATCATATATACCGACGCTGTTTACGAGTATGTCCAACGTCCCAAAAGTTTGGACTACCCAGTCGATAAGTCCCTCAGCCTGCTGTCTGACGCTTACGTCAGACGGGAACGGATAGGCCTCGAACCCTTCGGAGCGGAGAGTTTTCGCTATGGACTCGAGCTTATCAGCAGAACGTGCGGAGAGTATAGTCTTTGCCCCTTCCCTTGAGAAGGCTTCTGCTGTAGCTCTTCCTATTCCACTAGATGCGCCAACAACAAGGACGACATGATTTTTGAATCGTCCGCCCTTTGTCATAATTATGTATTGTGTAGCATTGTGTTTTTGAGTTTTGCCCTTAATGGTTCACGCATTACTTACGAATTCTGCATAGGGTAGCCTTTAATTCTTTGAGTTTTTCCTCGTTCACGAATACGGGCAACTCTCCAAGGAACGTTAGATCGTCCTCATACCATGGCCCCTCTATCCATATAGAGGCTTTGCAAACGATTCTTCCGCCGGCCTTATTGGTCACACTTTCCAAGGCTTTTAGTGTGCCTCCCGTTGATACCACGTCATCCAGAAGACAGACCCTTTTCCCCTTCAGGTATTCTGCATCTCCTCTAGTTAACACAAGAGTTTGTTTTTCGCTTGTCGTGATAGACTTCGCCTCTACGAGTAAATAGTCTGACATGTAAGCTTTGATGCTTTTCCTTGCAAAGACCATTCTATTATGACCAAGATTCTTTGCGACTTGGAACGCAAGCGGTAACGCCTTTGCCTCAGGCGCAACCACTACTTCTGGGTCCAAATGTCCAACCTTTCTAGAAATAAGCTCTGCTGCATGTGAAATGAACTCTATATCGCCCAAAACTAAGTCTGCATCAGAGGCTATCCAAAGCCCTTCATCAACCTGGACTATTGGCAACTCCCTTACGATGTCGCCGACTTTAATCCTGTAAGTAGACTCTCCGTTGTAGAGCACGACTCTTTTCAGCATATTAAATGACCCCCACCCAATAATGTAAAATTGCAATCGATAGCATAACGAGAGAAGTTGTCATCAACAATATGTCCAAAGGACCGAGCCTTTCACCGTTCCTTCGCTTTTTGTCAAGCGAGAATATCTTTAATTTCATAGCAAGCACGAGCTTTTCAGCATTCTCGATACTCTTTACTAACAACGGTGTTAAAACGAACGTATAGTTTTTAATCCTTTTGATGAGCGAGCCTTTGTCAAACTCCAGACCTCTTGACGATAGAGCCTCTTTGATAGCATGGTAATCATCCGCTACGGTGTAGATGTGCCTAAAAGCCAGACCAGTTGTGAACACTACTCCGTATGGTACACCAAATAGTGAAAGCCCCTTCATCAGCTCTCCTGGCTTAACTGTTGCTAAGAACCCATTCGATATCATTAAAATTGTGAATAACCTTGTCGCCATGAAGCTTCCTAGCTGCCAATCTAGGCCAGTCCCTCCATATTGGAAGAGGGACCAATTGTGTAGCAGGGACCATACTACAAACGCGACGATGATCATGGGAAGTATCATCTTCAAGCTCTTACTGACTAGGGAAGCTCCCTTAATGGCCACCGTTGCAAATGCAATAGCTAAGAGGATGAGTATGCACCAAAAGTCCTTACAAATGAAGGTAAGGGTCATGATCGAGAAGAAAAAGATCAACTTGCTTCTACAATCAAGCCTTGGCATAATTAAGATGCCTCCTTGGCATATTGGATTAACAGGTGCGATGGGGGCTCCAATCCGAATTCTTCGAGCAAGTTTCTATCAAACAATATTCTCTTTGGTTGACCGTCTGCTACGACATTACCATCATATATGACGGTGATTCTGTCGCCTATCTTCAGGGCAAAATCGCTATCATGGGTGATCACTAACACAGTCTTCCCTTCGGCTTTCATTCTTATTAACATCGAACTTATGATAGATAAGGTCTCTTCATCCTGTCCCGTAGTAGGTTCATCGAGTATCAGTATTTCTGGGTTCATGGCCAAAATGCCCGCGATCGATAACCGAATCCTTTCACCCATGCTTAGACGGTAGGGCGGCTCGTTTTTTCGATGATTAAGACCCAGCGCTTCTAAGGCCATCTCGGCATAAGAATAGGATAATCCCAGATTTTTTGCCCCAAAGATAACCTCATCCCATACACTCTCTTGTGTAATATGCCTATCTGGGTCTTGAAAGACGAAGCCCACATGCCTTGCCATCTGCGCTGGTCCGTGTGTTTTCGTATCTTTTCCGAGAACTAAGACCCTTCCGCTCGAAGGTTTAAGCAAGCCATTGATGTGCTTAGCGAGGGTAGTCTTTCCTGAGCCGTTCGGTCCCATCAGAACTACACATTGGCCGCGACCTATGCTTAGGTTGATACCTTTTAAAACCATCCTCTTAGCATACTTGAACCAAACATTCTCAAACTTGATAACAGGGTCATCTTTGATGAACGTCAGATCAGATTCGTCAATAGCTTCATCCGGTATACCTTGCTGAGCTAACTTCTGCCCCAAGACTATTGTTTTGTCTATCACCGGTTCTAGACCTTTGAGTCTCCTAGACATTATCACTAGACCATGTCCACTCTCTTTCAACATTTGGAGTGTTCGCCTTAGTTCAACTATACCGCGCCAATCTAAGTTGGCCATAGGGTCATCCATCACAAGGTATTTTGGTTGCATCAGGAGCGTCGAAGCTAACGCAAGCTTCTGTCGAAGTCCACCCGAGAGCTCGTTAACCTGATAGTTTCTGTACTCCTTCAGCCCGAAGCATTCGAGAGCCAATTCAAGTCTCTTCTCTGCTTCTTTTTCGTTCAACTCAAGGTTATCGAGAACGAACAAAAGATCTTCTTCAACCGTAAGGCCGAATATTTGCACCTCGTAATTCTGCAGGACCACGTTTACAATCTTATACCTTTCTTTGTCGTCCAGCTCCAGTATGTTTTTTCCATCAACGTAAACACCTCCGGTTACCTCACCCTTCAAGTTCTTAGGGATAATTCCCGTAAGGCAGTAAGCGAGGGTAGTCTTTCCTGAACCACTCGGTCCAACTATACCAAGGGCTTCTCTAGGTTTAACAAAAAAAGTAAGGTCTTTGAATATCCATTCTCTGTCGTACTTACACCCTAGGGCGACCGCTTTAAGGCCATGGTTATCTAGAGTCTCCATTTGAGGAGTCCCCTCCTAACCAGCGGAGGGGCTATGGCTTTCAGGACTATTGGTGTTCCGATGAGGATTGGTGGCAGGTCGCTGACCGCTAACATGAAGACTGCGGGTCCGAACGGTGCTACTCCGACCCAATCGAAACCTACTGCGACTATCGGTACCATGATTATACCCGCTATGAGCGAAATCACCGCCGCTTTCAGAACCCCCCTACTGCTCATCAAGTCCTTGGGCTTGCAGACTAGCCCGGGTATGAGGCCCGTCAGACCTACGCCTATTAAGTCAAAGATCGGGGTCGCTGGATTAAAGTAGCCCCCTATTATCGCCCATAAAGTGTTGCCTATGGCACCAGATAAGAACCCTATGATCGGGCCGAACAGTACACCGAATACGCAGGGAAGGAATGCCAAGACCCTCCAGTGGATTGCACCGGGTATCAGGGGTATGGGAGCGGTGAGCAAAAAGCCTACGCCGGTAATTGCTCCGGTCATAACTATGTAGGCAATCGCTGTTAATGCGTCCGGTTTCGTGTACTTTATGGCTACTTGTTCCATGCCGTTACTGCTTTTTACTCCAATATATAAATAATATTTTTTATACGAAGATAAATTTTACATGTTCATGTAATCGCTTTGTGTGGTTTATCTAGCGCACTGCTTTTGAAGGGGTTTTAGTAAAAAATTATGTTCCTGACGGGCAAGTAATTGGATGAAGGGACTTTATTAAGACGGTGTCAAGTTTGGTTGCTACTTCTCGCATCGCCGACCGGTTCTTTAAAAGAACTAAGGATTCGTCTTTGTGGTGCTTTCATCAATCTTCCCGTTGGAGGTGACGAAGCTTGGTAAATAGAAGGACTGTAATAAAAGGCATAATAGGAGCTGTTGCACTCGGTACTTTCGCACTTGGGTATTCTGAGGTCTTCGAAAAGATAGTCAGACCGTCTACAAGACTATACTGTCCAGATAAGTTGGATGGTGTTAGGTATGTTTACAGCAGTTGTTTGGGGTGTAACATTAGATGTGGTATCAGGGTTAGAATCGTACTACATCAATCCAGCTAAGATTGCGAAGACCGGTAAAAGAGGAAAGAATTAAGATATACTCAAAAGATATGGTAAGTATAGCGCCGGGGCTGGGATTTGAACCCAGGCGACCCTCATCGGGTCAGCGGCTTTCTTGACCAGCACCGTTTCATTATAGAGATCTCGAGGCCGCCCCTATACCTGGCTAAGGGACCCCGGCTCCGTGAGAACTATATCGCCCTTTAATATTAATTTTGCATAAAGAGCGCTACCTGAAGTGTGACCATGAAATCGTTACGACCCAGGTTACATCAAGTCGCCGCACTCGCATAAGGCCTCACGAATTAGCGTGTAGAGGTCATCCATACCTTCTTCCGTCTTAGCAGAGGTCTTAACTATCCTAATGGTTTTAGAGAATTCATCAACTAATTCGATAAATCTTGACGCCAAGTCTACTATCAACCCCTTCTCTTCAGATACCATCTTTTCTTTCAAATTACGTAAGTCTCTTGAGAACTCTTCAACTTTGTAGATCTCAGGTAGATCGGCCTTATTTATCACAGAGACCACTGGAACCCCGAGCCTGAGCCTAGTTATCATCGGTAGTAAGAACGATATAGCCAAACCGCTTAGGGTAGAGGCTAAAGCCGGGTCGATTATGTATACAGAGACTGTCGGAACATGCTTGGATATCTCTTCGACGAAACGCGGACCCATGGGTCTAAATAAAAAGAGCTCCATCTGTCCGGGAGTATCTATCAGCTTAAAATCCGATTTTAGATCGTAGACCCTTCTGGATACCTCAGAGATTTTCTCTTCTATTATCTCAGCCGCCCTAATCATCGCTCCATTAGGCCCTAGCCCATGCTCCATCAATCTCTCAACAGTTATTAACTCCCTTACGTCGTATGACGGGACATACGGTGTCCTATGTACTCCAGGGTCTAAATTGACATAAGATATCTCTGCGTCTAACTCATGCTCCAACCATTTACCAAAAACATGTGTTAAGCTTGTCTTCCCACATCCAGCCGTACCGATAAAAACTATATTTAGCATTCCATAATTTTGATTATACAAAGTATAATTTTAAGATCTTGATGGCTGCCCCATGAGGGGCTAGAGAGATCATATCTGATAGTGTTTTCTATTTCGGTAACCACTCATTTAACAGCTTACGGTACCACCTATCCTCCTCGTATATTTCTTCATACTTTCCGCTCTCCGAAGCTATCTTGGCGGCCAATAGATGATAACACATAGGCTTCTCGTGACTTAATACCCTAAAATAGAAATCATCGCATGTGCAATATCCTGCTTTGAGCAGAATGAGGTAATCTTGTGTCCTACCCACAACAACCCACCTCGTCCTACCACTCGGCTTAAAGATGTAACGCTTCACGAGGCCCTTCTCTACGGCATTGAGAGCTTCCTCATACATCGAGCCGTATTTTTCCTTTAACGAATTCAGCTCATCCTTCACGCAAACTCCCTCAGATCCGAAACTTTGCCCAGATGCGTACCGTCAAGCATGTAGACCTCAGCCTTAGATAGATCGAATAAGCCTGATCTCATTACCGGTCCTAACAATTCACGCCCTTCCGATACAGTGTTTACAGCAACACCTGAAAGAAAGTCATTGAAGGAAGGCATCACCAAAAGACTCAGACGTCCCCTCGGAGCCTTCAAGTCCTGCTTACGTCTTAACCTCTTCACCAACGAAGCCCTATCAGCCTCGAGAATTAACCAAACTCTTTTCCTGATAGTGAAGCCGATTTCTGCCCTTAGTCTAACGACGGGATGCATGTGTCCCATTACCAGCATGTCGGCGTTGGAAAGGGTTATCGATGGCCACGTATGTCCGTGAAATAAACCGACCTTATGTTCTTCGTCTTCGATCATGAAACCTCTTGAGGGTGCATAAGTAACAGAGTCCCCAAGTATCTTGCTTATACCAGCATCATGATTCCCTGGTACTAGTACGATCTCGTCAACCATCCTCCGAATGTCTTCGACCATACCGGACAAATACCTCCATTCAATCTTAGATGTTCCGGGGACCTTATGCTTGAGGTCGCCTAAGATTATTAGCCTTTTAGCTCCAGTATTCTTTATTAATTGCTTAATTTCTTCAACGAGTCTCCAGCTTTGGGAAGGAACTCTGAAACCCACATTATGAAGCTCTTCTTCAAAGCCTATGTGAACATCTGACATTATGAGGCTCTTAATGGGTCGTTCAACCAGTAGGGCAGGTGCTTCTGGTATCTTAAACAAGACTAGCCCCGGTCATACTGTTAGGTGATAATCTAAGTATTAAACTCATCTATCCAAAGATTTGTAGCTAAGTTCGTTTATCGTTTGGTCAGCTCTGCTAACCTTTCGGGCAAGAACTCCTTTACGATAAACTCTAAACCATACCTAGAGAAAGCCTCAAGTTCCGCTTTTCTCTCAATTTTTGAGAATACAGCCAACTCCCTCTTCCAAGGGTCTGTCTGGTACCTTGGGTCTCTTTTTAGTTCCTCTAACCTCTTTGCGTCCTGTTCAGTAAATTTCATGGATGGTAGCTTGTACTTGATAATGTCAGACGCGTACAGACCAGCCCACACAGCATCGGGAATGTTCAACTCACGTAGATGTGCTGATATTGCTGAACCATGTATTAAGACTGACGCTATATGGACACCGAATGGGTCAGCATCTGCAAAGATGTAAACAGGAAGGTTAAGTTCTTCATTCAATCTCCTGATCAACTTTCTTGCGTTTCTTGGAGATTGACCGGCCGTGTGTATTAAGAGGGCCTTATATTTCTTATCGGCTCTTTCTTCAACGAACCTCGCAAAGACTGCACCCTTCTCTATAACGAAGAGGACTTCGGCACCACATTTAACGAATTCAGCCGTCGTGAGAGCTGGACCTATGGCAAAACCATCTGGGTGTGATGAAAGGTCAACCCTTTTACCTCTAAACCCTGGTACCGTATACTCTATCACTAAGTCACCGTATATGGAGGCCCTTTCTTCTGGGAATATGTTAAAGTCCTCCCTAGGATGTCCCAGCAAACTTTCCAACTCAACTATCGCGTCGTCACTTTCACTCTGATCCTCGAAATCTATACCTTCGCCTATAGCAACATAATACGTATCCCTAAGGGTGGATGTCTTGCCAGCCTTTATCAACTTCTTAGCAAAGCTACTTATCCAAATTAACTGGGCGAATGGTCTAAGATGTTTAACATTTTTTGTTGTCCTTAAAACATGTTTATCTCCCAAGACATATTGTCTTAAATTAGAATCGTATATTATGTTGCTCGTTGCCCTTAACGGAAGCTGAATTTCTGGAAAAACACCATTCTCGATGCTGTTCACTATCTTTTCGCCTAGTTGCATTAAAGATTGCAATACGCTCTCCTTAATTTTATCGATTTTATACGAGTGCGTCGTATGTTCCTTGTCTCCGCCCTCCATAACCATCACCAGCCCATATCTTTGCATCTCCCTTTATTTATAGCTAGAATACTTAACGTAATATACAGAGCCGTACCCGCTCGGATGTTGCGAAGTAGAGTTAAAGTTTATCTTAAAGGAACGTCTTACTGGCTAATAGGCGTGCGAAGTTGAACGCTGACCTAGAAGTCAGAGCACCTCTGAATCCGACCGAAGACGAGGAGAAGGTTGTGAAGAGCATACTCAGTATATTTAAAGTCAAGGTAAACGTGATGCAGAATGAAATAATAGGTTGTTCAGAAGACATAAATTCCCTCGAAAAATTAAAGCGTATGATAAGGCAAAGAAGGATAAGGTCTGCTGCTAGGGCTGTTATGAGGGGCGGTATAAGAGGCAACATTGTGGAATTCTATCTGCATAAACAAGCAGCATACGCTGGCAAAGTGTCGTTTTCAAACGCTGAGGGTGAATCACCACTCGGCCCGATTAGAGTCACAATAAAAACAGACGATCCGAATAAGCTGATAAATTGGCTCACTGAATGATGAAAGGATGCAAAAGCATGATATCATGTGTATCGACGCTCTCCGTTCATGAGTCGCCATTCGGCAGGATTTTGGAATGGCTGAAGCATTTAGGGGCCAGGGCGTGGGAGATAATAGACGAAAAGCCCAATGAGTTAGACATCAAAAAAGTTGAGAGCTACAGGAACATAGCACTTAGTGAGCTGACGTTGATAAACGTTCATGGCCCATATAACCCGCTAGCGTTTGGACATGTTTGGTTTAAAAGGCTTGAGGCTACGGTAGCTTTGGCTGGGCTGTTACGTTCTAGCTATGTTGTGGTCCACATGCCAAAGTGTGAGGATCTTGAGGTTACGCTTAAAAACTTGGAAAAGGTATCATCCACTGCTTCAAAGTTTGGAATAAGTTTACTTGTTGAGAACTGCACGTCAAATGAAAGTGCATACATGAATACTCTCGAGGATTTCGTCATACTCTTCGATACAACATGTGCAAAAAACCTAGGTTTATGTCTAGATGTAGGCCACGCATACATTGAGAGAAACTTAGACGATTTTTTGAGCAAATTTTATGAAAGGCTCATGAACGTTCATTTGCACGATAACGATGGATTACGTGATTTACATATGCCATTAGATGCTGGGAAAGTTCCGTGGCGGAAGGTTTTAGAAAACTTAGCTAGAAAAGGATACGATGGGTTTGTTACGTTAGAGTGTAAGAGCAGAATGGAAGATAGCTTAAACAAATTGAACGAGGTTTTACTCAAGCTTAAAATTCCTTAAGTACTTTAGCATTATAGAATTTTTGATTTTTATAATAGAGTTCAGCATTTAATGGCAACAATGCTTGGGTTGATTCTTTCATTAGTATCGGCCGTAATCTTCGGGCTGAATTCGGTCGTAATGAGAAGGGGGCTTATAATCGGCGACGTTTATCCAAGCGTATTGATCAGCCTACTATTCGCAATACCCTATACGATCGCCGTATCATTCCTTACTGGTGAGGTATGGACTCTAACTAATTTGAGTATTATGGCAACAATATATTTTATTATAGCAGGCATCTCAAACTTCCTCGTCGTAAGGTATTTGATATATATGGCCATAAAGCTGGCTGGTGCTACGGTGACTATTCCAATAGTTTCTTGTGATACGCTGATAACTGTTTTTCTTGGGATAGTACTGCTCGGAGAAGAGTTTTCATACAAGCTGATAGTTGCGGCAATGCTCGTTGTAGTTGGTATCGTGCTTGTTACAAGCAAAAACGCTCATGCAGAGGGTGAATATGGATCTTTCACAAACTTCAAGCAAGGCATACTTTATGCAACTCTTGCAATGTTAGGCCTCAGTATATCGTCAATTACTGTTAGGTTGGGTGTACTAGAGACGAACTCACCATCATTAGGTCTACTGATATCGAATTTTTTTGCTCTGATAACATGCTCTGTCTTCCTAACTTTTCCAAAATATAAAGAAGAAGTTCTTGGCATTAATGTGAAAGCTAAACAGTATTTTCTTTTAGGTGCGTTCTTGGTAACGACTGGTCAGCTGACACGTTATGTTGCGCTTGCATATGTGCCGGTTAGTCTTGCATCACCAGTCATTAACACATACCCTTTGTTCACTTTGATATTATCTTACATCTTTAATAGAAAGATCGAGGCTTTCAATTGGAAAGTTCTTGTAGGCACACCTCTAGTCGTGATAGCCATAATCTTAGCCTTCTTCTAGAGAGTACGTTACATCAAGTTTCATAAGGTCCTCGGACAAATATGTTTGCGGGAATATGCTTTTTGCTTCTGATAAAAGTTGTTCCGGTTCGTCGTCGTAACGGGGACTTATGTGGAATAAATACAACCTCTTCACACCAGCCGCGGCTGCAACCTCTGCCGCTTCTCTTGCAGTGGAGTGACCCTCTGCCTTAGCCCTTTCTAAAAGTTCATGAGAGAATGTTGCATCGTGTATTAGGACGTCGGCATTCTTACTGAACTCCACAATTTTCTTAGTTGGTCTCGTGTCTCCTGTGTAAACGACGACTCTCCCTTTCCTTGGAGGGCCAACGGCTTCTTCTGGTGTTATCTTCATACCTTTGTAAACTACGACGTAACCTCTTTGCAATCTACCCCATAATGGACCTCTTGGCAGACCTATGCTCTCCAGGTATTCTACACGCATCTTACCCGGCCTTTCCTTTTCTTGGAGCTTATATGCTAACGACTCGGTGGTGTGCTCCGTTTTTATGGCATCCACTTTATATTCTTTCGATACATACACAGTACCTTCGTCCACCTCAATTATCCTGAGGGGAAAGCTGGTCGTACCGCCCGTTGTGATGAGCAGGGCCTTAACAACTTCCTTCGTACCAGCGGGACCATAAATCTCAATGGGATCGCCTCTACCTAACATAGACATCGTGTACAACAAGCCTGGTAAGCCTAGGACATGGTCTCCATGAAGGTGAGTTAAGAAGATCTTAAAGTCTCTCTTGAAGCCTATGCCAGCCAGCATCGCTTGCCTTTGTGTTGACTCGCCGCAATCGAACAGAAGCGTACTACCAGCGTATTTGATTGCGATAGCTGGAAGTCCACGCCTCCTGCTCGGCATGCCACCCCCAGTGCCCAAGAAGACTATTCTCATGACCGTCAACTAACATTCCTGCCGAAGGCTGTTTTGATATCTTGGTTTTTAATTATTGCTTTATTGCATCCTAAAAACCATTATGTTCCTCGTCAAAGTTCCGTGTACCTTAATCGCGTACGTTTCTAAGATTTCTAAACCGTATGCTTTTCCTAAGGAGATTAAATCAACGTTCGAAGGTGAGGCCATGCATATGCTACCTCCTTTTATGAGTAGGTCGGTTAACTTCGATAGAAAATCTTCCAATAGGTTAGTTAACGAGCCGGTCGGTATTGTGGTAGACCTACCATAAGGAGGGTCTGTCACGATCGAATCGAAACCTCTCCTGAAAGGTGCGGCCCTTGCATCACCGTTTACTATATCAGGATAACCATGTGCGTAATGCTCTAGGTTCAGCCTTGCACCTTCGCATATCCAGTACTTTATCTCCAATCCTACTGGCTCGTACCCCAATAACCATGCCTCGCTAAGTATCGAGGCCGAGCCAGCGAACGGATCAAGAATTCTACCGCCGGGCCTAACCCTGGCCAGATTAACCATGCACCTAGCAATCTTAGGCTGAAGGGCAGAGGGTAACGTGAAAGGTCTCCTACCAGCCTTCCTGTCGTAGAACTCCTTCTTTCTTTTCTTTGCGACCGATAACCCAAAGAAAGGCCCGCATGGTGTAACCAAAAGCACGAACCTTTTATCGGGATTCTTCAAGTCTACTGAGATACGTTTCCCACAATTTAGGATAATTCTTCCTAGCTCTGCTTCAGCATTTTTTGTGTCACACTCTGCACCCCAACACCTTATGCACCTTACCTCGAAAGTTTCCCCATCCTTTAACAATTCGTGTAAAGGTACCATCTTCACTTGCTCGATCAACTCGTGAACGTCTGTAGACTTCACCAAGAGCAGCGCTGCTTCCTTAACGTAGGCGGAACGTTCAACGGCCAAGACCGCACAATCTTTTGTGGTCTCCGCTAGTCCAACATTTTTACAATCTAAAGCAACTTTTGGAGAGTTGTCAAACGTAAAAAGTATAGCCCTAAGCTCACCAAAGGACAGGTCAGGGTATTCGCCAGATAATTGAAAGAAGTACCGCATTCGTTCCTTCATAATTTCCGCAAGCGTTCTGCTAAAAGGCCTGCTATGGATACGAAAGCGTAGTTGTTGGGAACGGTATCCGTAGCTACAATGGCATCCGCCCCCGATGACAGGATCTTCTTGTCCGCGTTGTTTATCATTACTGCATGAACACAACCAACGAATATTCTTCTAGCTCCAGCCGACTTGAGTGTGTTTACGGACTTAACCATCGTACCACCTGTGCTTATCATGTCATCAATCACTATGACGTCCCTATCATTGACGTTTATGTCTTCCAAGCTAACCTCAACAGCCCCCGTGTTAATATCTCTCTTTGTTCTAATTACACCATAATCGGCATTTAAGACCTTTGCGGCAGCGGCACTCATATCCTCCCCCTTCTTCCCGGGTGCTAAGATTATTGGATTCTTCAAGTTTATTTGTAAGATGTAAGAGGTGAGTGTACCGACAGCATCCAAGTTCTCGATGGGAATCGGTGATCTATTGATAATCCATGGCGCATGTATATTTACTGTTAATATTTTGTCCACACCGGATTGCTTAAGGATATTCAACACAACGTCTATGCTTACCACTTCGCCTTCCTTGAATCGCCTATCCTGCTTAGCATAGGCTAAATAAGGTACGACTGCCACGACACTTCTAGCGCCTAGATCTTTTGCCCCGCTTGAGAGAAGGCAAAGTTGAAGTAAGTGCTTATCCTGGGGCGGATGGGTACCCTGAAATATTACCACATCTTCATTTTCCACGCTACTAACATATCGAAAGTAAGATTCGCCGTCAGGGAATGTTTTATATTCTAACTCCATCAACCTCAGACCTAATATGCTAGACACTTTGTTTGCAAGCTCCATGGATGCAGGGCCCGGGACCAGCTTCATTTTAACCAAGATTACCTAATCATGGTAAACTATAAACTTCATGAAGGATGGGGTTACAAAAAGTCTAAAAAGACAGACTTCATTCGTAACTACGATGAAGATCAAGTTAGTAAAAGACCCTGTGTGGGGGTATATAGAGCTCGATGATTATGATAGGCGAATCGTTGATACGACATCTTTCCAAAGATTGAGGAGAATAATGCAACTCCCCCTAGTTTACTTAGTATACCCTTGTGCAAGGCATACACGGTTTGACCATTCATTAGGTTGCTTTTACCTCGCAGGAGAGTACGCCAAGCATCTAGCGTTAGACGAGTATTGGACAAGGGCACTAAAGTATGCCGCATTACTTCATGACATAGGTCACACACCCTACTCCCATCTCTTGGAAGCTCTATTGATTGAGAAGGGTATAAATCATGAGGCGATGGGTGTAAAAATTTTAAATGAGGATTCTGAGCTTGCTTCTGCGATAGAGACCTCAGGTGTTAGAGTTAAAGATATCGTGGACATTCTTGAAAAGCGTAGACCGGAGTCGGCCATAATATCTGGACCGACGGATGTAGATAAGCTCGATTTCCTCATAAGGGATTCATACTTTACTGGGGCCACGTATGGTATAGTTGATGCGAAGAGAATAATCATGATGACGAAAATAATTGACGGTAAGACTATGATAAGCGTCCGTGGATTGGGCGTATTAGAAGAATTAGCGTTAGCGCGTCTTCAGTCCTTCATGAACATTTACTTCCATCATGCGGCCAGGGCTGCTCAGTCTTTATTCCTGAGGGGCGTTAGGTTAATCGAGCATTCTTTGGATTTCTCTTCTATGTCCGTTGAAGAATACATTTCACAAGACGATTATACAGTATGGTGCATGATGAAAGCCAACGAAAAGTCTAAAGAGATAATAAAAAGAATAGAGAGTCGGATATTGCCAAAACGAGCTTTTGAGGATAGGATATCCCGCGAGAAAGTTTCGTTAACAATTCTGAGCAAGCCGCATATAAAAAGGAGCATCGAAGAAGAGATAGCATCGATGGCTGGAATAGGCGCTGAGTATGTATGGGTAGACACACCATATGTCCCACCGTTGCCACTTTCAGACTCCCAAGAGGTTACGTTTTATGAGGAAAGTGCAGAAGGCATAAGAGAAGTAAGCGTAGAATCTTTTTTGCTCAAGTCTGTAAGCGAAGTATACAACATAATCAGGGTTTACACAGAAAGCGAGTATAGGGAAAGAGTGTATAAAGCCGCTAAGGAATACTTTGAGAGTTTTCCAAAGTCCACGAGAATAAGCTTTTGATACGATAACCTTTGTGATTCCTATGGCTTCAGTAGACGTGCATCAAAAGTTAAAGCTTATATTAAGTCTCTCGGTTTATATTCATAAGAGTCTGGTGATGGTTGATAATCGACTCTAAAAATAAAAACGGGGTGATAATTTTTGAGTACAGGAATAACATCCGTCAAGTACGTAATAGAGGCTAAAATAGAAGTTGACGGAGTTGTTGATAGAAACGACATAATTGGTGCCATATTTGGACAGACGGAAGGGATATTCAGTTCGGAGTTAGATTTCAGAGAACTCCAGAAGACCGGTAGAATAGGAAGAATAGAACTAACTTCAACGTCTCAAGGCAACAAAACTGTAGGAAAAATCTTCATCCCCACGAATCTTGATAGGTTCACAACAGCCCTCATAGCCGCAATGGTAGAAAGCATCGACAGGGTGGGTCCTTATCATGCGAAGGTTACCATAGAAAAGATTGAAGATACGAGAGCTGAAAAGAAGAGGAAGATAATCGAGAGGGCGAGGGCCATACTTTATGAATGGGAAAAGCAGAAGATTCCAGAAGACGATGAAATACTTAAAGAGCTTGAGGAGGCAGTTATTAGAAGTAAAGTCATAGAGTACGGACCAGATAGGCTTCCTGCTGGACCCGAAGTCGAATCGAGTAATGAATTGATAATAGTCGAGGGCAGGGCCGACGTGATTAACCTCCTACGCCATGGTTATAGGAACGTGATAGCTGTCGAGGGCGTAAAGGTACCGAAGTCCATCTCCGAGTTGACGAAGAAGAAGAGAACCGTGATAGCATTCCTCGACGGTGATAGAGGCGGTGATTTAATACTTAGAGAGTTGCTACAAAACTCTAAGATAGATTTGGTTGCAAGGGCACCTTATGGCAAGGAGGTTGAAGAGTTAACGGGTAAGGAGATATCGGAGGCGTTACAGAGAGCGGTAACGGTAGAGGAAGCCATTAAAAACATTAAACACTTGACTACAGAAAAACCTTCCCAAATGCCGGAAGAACTGGCACAATTCATAAAAGAAGTTGATGGAAACCTTATGGCGATAATATTAGACGAGTCGTTTCAAGTGCTGGCAAAAATGCCAGTAAGCGAGCTGGCTCAGAAGATGTCCGAACACAAAAATATGAAGTATGTCATATTCGATGGTGTAGTGACGCAGAGGCTCGTAGATATTGCAGCAACGCTCGATCATGACGTATATCTAATAGGGATGAGAATAGGCGAAATTTCAAAAAGGTCACAAAATGTCCACATAATATCGGCTGATCAGCTCGTCAGTAATTAAGCTTCATCGGATACTTCAATATACCCACAATACTTCCGAACGCCCTTATTTTATCTCCTGCTTCAGTATTGGGAAGTACTATATGCATCTCGATGCGCCGTTCGTCAACTAAATCCATGATTCGTTGAAACCTTTCGTCGTGCATGTTAGCCCAGATAAAATCTTCGGCGACTATGATGTCTTTAACGGCACCCAACTCAATCGCCTTGCAAACCTCTTCAAACCCTATGGCAACGTTCATCCAATTTTTTGACATAAACTCTATGAAGTTTTCAACGAGCTCTGCATCCCTTACCGGCTTAATGGAGCCGCCAACGTCGTCAAGAAGCTTGTTCCTTAGCGCTTCCTGTATTCCTGCCAAGGAGCCGTCCGAAACGTGGCCAACCTTTTTAATCGATTTGAAGACCTTTTCTCTCTCCTTTTTTAAGAATTTGAGGAAGTTTTCCGTAGCTATCTCATTTCCCAAAACAACAACCGCTGGATTTTCCATCTCAAGCTTCCTTTCGATCGTTTCGGCGATCTCCGCATAGATATTTTCTACGCTTTTTAAGTGTTCATCCGGTCTGTCTTTACTCTGTGAAACAAACCTGCCTTTATGTACTACCTCTATACCAGAGTCGCTTAAAGACAATATTGTGAATTGCTCATCATCCAATAACACACAAAGCAACTTTTTGGCTTTACCTAATTTCCGATAATGTTCTGCAAAACTTTCTAACCTAGAAAAATCCTTTTCAGTCCTTATGCCCAATTCAGACCCGACATCCACGTTCAGTGAGTGATGCTTTCCGATCAAATCAAGTTCAGCGTCAGTATAGGTTATCCTGCCGAGAAAGCGAAGCCTTCTCATGAGGGGGTCTAAAGACTTCTTTTCAATCCTCACACCTATAGTGACTCTAACCCTTTCGCTGTCAACCTTTCCGTCCGCCCTCTGCTTCTTGATCTCTCTGCTCGTATCTGAGTAAATAATATCTCCCGCAGATACTATCCTATAGAGGTTGAGTAGGTCAAGCGTCGTCTCGGGTATCAATTTTATGAACTTCTTGTTGGGGTTAATTGAGATTATCTCCAATCTAACAACACCTCCTTAGCTGTGCAACATACATGGACATGTGACCTATTATCCATACTCTTTGAGCCTTCTCCTAAGTGATGGGGATGCGTCTATTAACTTTTTTAAAACGCTTTCAAAAGATTCTTCGGGTTGTAGCAAGATCGACCTGTAAACACCAGTCCTACCTATTTCCTTTCGCCTTCTGAGAACATATACTCTTTTTCTGAGTACGTTAGGGTCTACGGAAAGAATTTTAGCCGCCTCTTCTATGCTACGTTCGATTGCGAACTCGTAATGGCCCTCTTCAGTTGGTACAATAAGCATAAGCTCTTTGTTTATACCGGGTTTTCTTACATCACCAATTAACTCGTCAAGAGTTGACTTTCCTGCGAGCGAATAGAACATCTCTTCTTCGCTTCTCATCGGAATGAGGGGGAAAGAAACGGACGTTAGCTCATCAACATAAATATATCCCTTCACGACATACGAGGGTGTAGCTTGTATGACTTCTCTTGAAATTATGTTATAACCAGCACTCGTTAGTGCCAGTTCAATGTCGTGCGATGGTATAACATCCGGTATGAAAACATCAACATCGCTAGTCAGTTTGACATCGCCCCTTACTATACTACCGTAGGTTAAGGAGAACAGATTACGTCTTCTGAGAGCTTCCATAAGGTTGACGGCTTTTCTCCGGAGGTTTTTTAATAGCTTCCAATGTTCATCGTCATATGTAACGTACCTTACAGGAAAGCGATGCGTCAACTTCGTCTGCTATGAACAGGTTCATGATTCTAATTAACACTTTCGTGGAGAGTCTTATTAAATCCATGATTCTGCTCGTAAAAGTAACATTTTTTAACTGGCTGTCCTAAACCGATAGAAAGAAAATGTTAAAAGATTCTTTGCTTAGTAACGAAAAAGGTAAACGTGTCATACTTTCTGGGAATGAAGCTATTGTTAGGGGTGCTATAGAGTCTGGTGTCAGGTTTGCGACCGCTTATCCTGGAAACCCATGCACAGAGATACTCGACACTTTACTATTAGTGTCCAAAGAACTTGGCATATATGCCGAGTGGTCCATTAATGAAATGGTAGCTTTTGAGGCCGCGTCTGCCGCATCAATCGCTGGTCTCAGATCCTTTGTAGCAATGAAGCATGTCGGGTTAAACTGGGCCCTTGACCCCTTAATGTGTGTGAACCTCAGCGGCATCGAGGCAGGCATGCTCGTTGTGGTTGGTGACGATCCACAAAGCAGAGCTTCACAAAATGAGGAGGATATAAGGTTCTTGGCATCCATGAGCGAGCTCCCTATGCTGGACCCATCGGGTCCAGCAGAGGCAAAAGACATGTTTGTATGGGGTATCGAGGTTTCAGAGCGCATTAAGCTTCCAGTGCTCTTGCGTTCTACACAAAGGATTTCACATGGTCTTGAGGATGTTGTCTTAGGGGAAATATTCCAGCCCAACGTTAAGGCCGAATTCAAAAAAGATGAGAGGTATATAGTAGCAGGCGCTGGTGGAAGGTCAGTAAGGCTTCACGAAGGTTTACATAAAAAGCAAGAATTGATCGAGTCCATCATTGAGCAATCACCGTTTAACAGAGTAGTGAAGCGTGATGGCGAAAAATGGGGAGCCATTTCGGCTGGAATGGGTTACGGCATTCTCATGGAGACTTTAAGTTACTACAACATGGAAGATAAATTTGCGACGCTTAAGCTGGCGGCATCTCATCCATTACCAAAGAAACTTCTCAGAGATTTCTGCAATGACCTCGATGCCGTTATTGTGGTAGAGGATGTAGAACCTTATCTACAACATAACATAAGGGCTGTCTTAGCCGAGGAGGGAATAAATTGCAAAGTGTATGGACGTGCTAGCTTCAATCCAAAACTCGTAGGCGAGGTTACGTTTAGCGAGGTAGCAAGCTTGATCGAAATGGTAAGTGGAGAGAAATTGCTTTCTCCAGTACATGAGAGGGGTCACGCTACTAAGTTTAGGCAAATGCTGATTTCCAGACCGCTTACTATGTGTAGCGGCTGTCCACATAGAGCTACTTTCTATGCGATGAAGAAAGTAATTAACAAAATGCTCAAAGATAAGGCAATCTTCTGTGGTGACATAGGCTGCTATAGCTTCGCATCGCAACCTCCATTCCAGCTGATAGATCTGAAGTTCTCAATGGGTGCAAGCATAGGTTTAGCCTGTGGCTTTGCAAAGTCCAACGTCAACAGCAAAGTGTTTGCAATAATCGGCGATTCGACATTCTTCCATGCTGGCATACCAGGTCTGTTGAATGCAACCTATAATGATGCCAGATTCGTATTAGTCGTGCTGGACAACCTTGTGGTAGGTATGACTGGTCAGCAACCATCGCCCAGCATGGGAGTGAATGCGAACGGTGTTGACACTCAGCGCATACTGCCGGAAGATATTGCGCGTGCAGTTGGTGTAAAGTTCGTAAAAACTTTCAATCCACTAAACCTGAAAGAAGCTGAAAGGGCTTTCGAAGAGGCGATCAATTATCAAGGACCTGGACCTGCTGTGCTCGTCTCGCGTTCTCCATGTGCAGTGCACGTAACCAGAGAGGCTAGGATGAAAGGTGAGCGATTACCCAAATACATAGTTATAGAGGATAAGTGTACTGGTTGCAGCATATGTACACAACACTTTGGATGTCCTGCCATCGTGTTAAGTGAAAACAATAAAGCTAGGATAGATAACGATGATTGCACAGGCTGCGGAGTTTGCGCCCAAATCTGCCCATACCGGGCGATAATTAGGGAGGTGTCGTGATGGGTAAGGTTTGGAACATTATAATCGCAGGTGTGGGCGGTCAAGGTATAGTAACCGTTGCCAGAATTTTAGCAGAATCAGCATTGGCTTCAGGCTATAGAGTCAAGACAACGGATATCGTAGGTGGTGCGCAAAGGGGCGGCGCGATACTTAGCCATGTAAGGTTCGGCGATTATGTATATTCATCAATAGTCCCAGATGGGCTTGCGGATATAGTAGTTGGAGTGGAGCCGCTGGAGGCTTTAAGGATTTCTCTTCAATACCTTAAGCAAGATGGCACGGTTATATACAATGAGAGACCCGTCTATCCTTTAACCGTCCAACTTAAACAACAGAAATATCCTTCGTTAGCAGACATAAAGTCAGCTCTTTTGACTATCGCGAAAAAAGTATTTGTAGTAGACGCGTCCGGACTGGCCAGCTCAGCTGGCTCTAGGTTAGCTGCAGGCACTGTACTTCTTGGGTTTATGAAGGCTGTCTCCGATATTCCGATACCCAAACATAATTTCCATGCGGCGATAGAAGGGATGTTTACAGAAAAAGTTGCAAAGATTAACATTCAGGCATTTGAGGCTGGCTTCTCTAAAGGACTCGAGGTAAGCAACCAACTGGAGTAGCCAATTTTTATTGAACAGGGACTCTTTCTACGCCAAGATGCTTGAGTATCTCGCATGTTCTACAAACTCTTCTGCTAGTAGGAACACCGCATACCTCACATTTTTGAAGCGAGATAGCTGAAGGTTTTATCAACTTTTCAAACGACGTTAAAGCAGTGTAAAGCGTCCCGGGATAATTTTCTTCATATTCGGTTAGAAAGTTCCTAATCATATCGCGCATTGAGGTCCTTGCATATGGGCAAACGTGAGATTGGAATGGTATTTTGTGTAAATATGCATACATTACAACTTCATTCTCTGGTGTTAGCTTAAATGGCGCGACCCTTGGAACAAAACCCTCGAGTTCTATTCTCGTACCGAACGGCTGCTTATCTATATCGCCCCTGAACACGTTCATGATGTATGTCTGGACGACATCGTCTAAAGTGTGGGCTGTTGCTATCACACTCGCACCGACACGTCTTGCCATAATATCCAGAGCCCTCCTCCTGAGTATGCCACAAACCGTGCACGGCTTGATACCCGCCCTATCTACGATGCCATCCTTCACCACATCGTCTAAGGTGAAGCCAAAAAGTTCTTTGAAGCTTATCTTTACGTGTTCAATGTTATCCATTCTTGAAATAAAATCTTCTGCATTTTTTATCGCCTCATCCCTGTAAACGTTTATACCTTCATCAACAGTTATTGCAACCATACTTGACTCAGGAAATTTAGCCTCAATTTTTGCTAGAACTCTTAACAATGTCAGGCTGTCTTTTCCTCCAGAGACTGCTACCGCTATTTTATCGTTGTACCTTAACATGTCATACCTAGCTATAGTCTTTGCAACCCTTTTTTCGAACGTTTTTGTGAAGCACTTTGAGCATAATCTCTCGCCAGAATACGCCCTAAAGTATACGACTTTGCCTTTGTTACATACATTGCATAAACCTTCTCGCGGTACGCTCAGAGCCGTACACCACGTATATTGAGGCCTATTTGTAAGATCCTTACTTATGAGCATTTAACCTTTGCTTTCTTGTTCGTGCTTTTGGTTCAATGAATTCGTCTCAAAAGCCTGAGAAGTTTCAGCCTAACCTTTATATTATAACCTTATCATGAGGGAACCTGGTGACCTATGTCAAGAGAAATAAGACTTTCAACTGTTAGAGGTATGGATGACTTTCTGCCAGAAGAGATGGCGGTTAAGAGGACGATTGAAGATGTTGTGAGGAAAATTTTCAACAAGTATGGTTACCAAGAGATAGAAACACCGACTGTTGAACATTATGAAATCTTCGAGGTAAAGTCAGGCGAGGAGATAAGAGAGAGGATGTTTACCTTCGTGGACAAATCTGGTAGGAAACTCGTCCTCAGGCCGGAGATGACGGCGCCAGTAGCTAGGCTCGTAGCCACGAAACTCAAGAGCGTACCGTTGCCTATTAGATTAGGATACATAGCAGACTGCTACCGCTACGATGAGCCTCAATGGGGAAGAAAGAGGAGATTTTACCATGGTGGTTTTGAATTGTTCGGTAGCTCTAGTCCTGCTGCGGACGCTGAGATAATCCAAGTCAGCAGGGATGTGTTTAATACGATCGGATTAAAAGAGCACTTTTTTAAAGTCGGCCACGTTGGAACGCTTAGGTCTTTGATGGAAACCTCAGGTATTGCCGAGGCTGAACAAGACATCGTACTTTCTTTGCTTGACAGAAAAAGGGTTGACGAGGCGCTTTCATTCATAGAAGAATGTGAGGAGAAAAAGGTTATCGAAAAACTTGTAAAAATCTCCGGTGATGCGGAGGAAGTTTTGAAAAAAGGTTATGATTTACTGTCATCATGGGATAAAGCTACTAAGGCACTAGATAATTTACATGAGATAATAGATATTGCACGTAGCACAGGTGTTGATTCAAAGATTATCGTAGACCTAGGTTTTGCTAGGGGCTTGGCCTACTATACGGGCTTCATCTTTGAACAATACATACCGGGCGTAGACATAGCATTTAACGGTGGCGGGAGGTATGATAAGCTTACGGAGATATTTGGTGGAAAACCTTTGCCTGCCGTAGGGTGTGCTATAGGCATTACCAGAATCCAACAGTATATTGTAGAGAAAGTCGGAACGCAAGGCTTCAATACGCCAAAGGTCGATGCTCTCCTTGTGAATGTCGGGGAGGGGAGCTTACGCTATGCAGCAAAGGCAGCCGCGGCGATACGAGCTGTTGGCATGGCAGTGGAGTTAGACGTTACGGAGAAAAGGATACCAGCAGCCATAGAGTATTGTGAAAAGAAGGGCATAAGATGGTTAGTCATAGTCGGTGAACGGGAAGCTCAGCAAAATACTGTTACCATTAAAGACTTGCAGACAAGGATGCAAGTAGAGATCAAGCTTGATGACCAAAGCGCGCTTTTGAATATTTTCAGGAAACAATAGGGGCATTTACTTTGCCCTCGCTAGGGTTAATCATAGAGGCAACACTCGTCATGGTCACCCTCATGCTAATCTCAATTAAGGCAGGCTTTGTTGACCCAGGCGGTCTGATCTCGTCATTTGCAGTCGGTTATACGATATACGTATTTGGTGATAGACTATTCTTCGTTCCATTGCTCATATTCTATATTATAGCTGGTTTGATGACGAAGTTACGTTATGAAGAAAAAAGGCTCAAAGGTGCTGCAGAAGAGAAGCTCGGTGCTAGGGGATGGAGAAACGTGCTTGCGAATGGTGGCGTAGCTACTACAATTGTTTGCATTGCCGCCTACACTAATAACTTGTTAAGACCCGAATTCTTGGCGGCATATTTAGGCGCTATCTCGACTGCCTATGCCGATACGCTTGCTACGGAGATAGGCTTGTTGTATCCGCGAGAACCAAGATTGATAACGAACATGAAACCCGTACCTGCTGGAACGCCCGGAGGAGTCTCACCCTACGGAACTGCTGCACAACTTCTCAGCGCCTTTACTATAGTTCCGGCAACCATGCTATTTTTACCCACTGGGGACTGGTCAACGGTGTTTTTTAACTTGTTAGTAATCGTGCTTGCATCAAGCTTTTTGGGCTCTGCTTTTGACAGCCTTATGGGAGCGACGATGCAGGCGGTATATAGATGTAAAATATGTGGTAAGACGACTGAGAAGAGAACCCATTGTAACACCGAGACGCAACTCCTGAGAGGGATTAAATACATTGACAACAACATGGTAAACTTGATAGCGACGGCTGTAGGTGCCGTGATCGCATATATGCTCGTATATTCTGGAGCAATTTCACTTGAAATTAGTTAGAATTAAGGAGAGTTTACTTCAGCGGTACGTACATGCTGGACCTCGTAGCACCGACGCCAGCCCTTCCATGCACAACGCGTTTGTTCGTTATTGCAAACTCGCCCAGCCTATGACCAATCATCTCGGGAACTATTTCAACCGGTATGAACTCTTTTCCGTTGTGTACATGTATCGTTAGGCCGACCATTTCGGGCAATATTATCATATCCCTTGCGTGCGTCTTAATCGGCTTTTGAATACTGAGCTTCTTGTACTTTCTGATCTTAGCAAGGAGCTTCAATTGTGCCTGCGTCAACCCCCTCTTTCCTAAACTCCTCCTCTGCCTACTCGGAAGTAATTTGATGAACTGGTCCATGCTCATAGACTTGAGCTGTTCCAGTGTATAACCCCTGTAGAGGAATTCCCTTACCATTTAAGGTCAAAAGGATTATCTCATAGCAGTCTTTATTAAGGGTTTAGGTCTTCTTTTTCCTTCCAGTTCTCCTAGCGGCTATAAGACCAACCTTTCTTCCGGGAGGTGCATTCCTAGAAACCGTCTCGGGTCTGCCTATACGCTTATGACTACCACCGCCGAACGGATGGAAAGCCGGTGCCATCGCGACGCCTCTAACCCTCGGATAGGGTCTTCTCTTAGCCTTCATCCAGTAGAACTTCTTGCCGGCCTTCAAGAACGGTTTGTCCGACCTTCCGCCACCTGCCACCACACCTATTACCGCGAGGGCTTTAGAACTTAACTCCACTATCTTCTTTGAGGGTAACCTCACTAATGTTTTGTCGCCTATTTGTGCCATAACAGTCGCATAAGCACCTGAAGAGCGGGCTAGTTTACCTCCATCTCCAGGCCTAAGCTCAATCGAAGATACTACTGTCCCTTCTGGTAACTTACCAAGCGGAAGAATGTTTCCAGGCTGGATAGGTGCGTCCGAGCCTATGTAAACCTTTTGCCCTTCACTCATACCTTCTACCGCTGCCATAACGAAACTTTCGCCGTTTTGGAGCTCCACCTCAGCTACAGGAGTTCCACGGCCCGGGTCGTGATGGAACCTTCTAACTATGCCCACGAGCGTCTTTCCTGCTTCTATGATGTTTGTTGGAAAGCCCAATCGAAACTTTCTCCTGAGTGAGGCTGCGAAGCTTGGCGAGCCTCTACCGAGCCTTTGAGCCCTTATGTTTCTTCCCATGTTAACGCCCACCTTCAGCCCTAAGCGACAGTCAAAGATTATTAATAGCTACCTTAAGAGCTTTTGATGATGCTAGAATATTCCGAGCTTAACCGCAAGCTCGGATGCGCTATACTCCGGTTTCAGCTTCACGAACGCCTTCTTCTCGCCTAGCGGCGTTATCAGCGTGTTGACTTTTTCCACTTTAACTTCATAGAGTTTTTCTACGGCATCCTTTATTTGCTTCTTCGTAGCCCTGATATCAACTATGAAAGTTATCTTATTCTCTTTCTCGACGAGCGATACAGTATCCTGTGTTATGACGACCCTTTTTATCACCTTTTGCGGGTCCATGGCAAAAAGCATGCTAAGGTCGTCCTATTTTAGCTTTTGAAAATAAAAAAGAGGGTATTTGATGGGGGTTCAGCTGACTATCCTAAGTTCATTAGCGGATCTATTGAGGGTGGTAGGATGCGCTCGACGGTCAGCATAGCACCAACTGCAGGCTTTATCTCTACAACGAACTCCTCGTTCGCCCCAATCTTAACATTCGTAAGATCACCATAAAGCGTGTCTAGCTTGATGGTTATTTGCCATGTTTCGCCATACTCCAGTAAGATGTCGTGGTCGCCCCTTACTTCGCTGACTATCAAGTTAGTACCGTTAGTTAACCGTGCGATATGGATATGTGGATCCATATAGCTTACTGTTAGCGTTGCATCGCTCATGTCTATAGGCTCTTTTCCAGGACCGGTTTTAATGTAAATCGTTATATTGGATACGTACCTACTGCCACCTGATTCTTGGGATCTGGCTATAACCCCACCGCTCAGTTCTATCGCAGAAGTAGCCTCGCTGAGGCCTGCTCTTATGACCTCTGAAGTCTTTTGAGTTGTCGTGAAGCCAAGGTTCAACACAGCAAACGCAAAAGCGGCAGCGACCACCACAAAGGCTATCAGTATAATAGCAGTCTCCAGTCCCGTTAACCCCCTATTTCGCATTCGGTTTTTCTGTATCGAAGTATTCTTCATATTTATCGCCACTTTTACTACAGTATTATTGATGTAGTACTTTTATTTAAACTTTTTGTCAAATTCGAAAAATTTAAATATCATTCTAATAATACAAAAATCAGACAAAAGGTGAACAAAATAATGACTCAAAAACACGATGAAACTTGGTTTGGAGAGGTTTTAGAATGGCGCACTCTGCTTTATATAAGCAGCATACTTGTGAAACTGTTTGGCAAACCAACATGTAATGCCATATTTTTCATGTTAGGTGTTGCTGAAGGTTGCAAGATCATCAGCTCACTCTTACAAAAACCTAACCCATCTGTCACCGAGGACGGATTAGACCTTCACGAGGTTTTCAGAGAACTCTCAAAAACTTTAATCGAAAACAATTATGTTGAAAAGTTTTGGTTTTTTGAATCTAACATTCCGGGCAGTAACGTTAAGGAATATCACGTCCGCGTTAGTAATAACTTCGTCTTATCTATACTCCTAGAGCATGACCGCAACACGGAAGATCATTCACTTTTCTGTAGTTTTATGCGCGGTCTACTAAAACCAATATTTGTAAAGCTTCTAGGAGATGGTGTGTTTATCATCGAAAACGAATGTCAACTGAAGAACAAACAATTCTGTGAGTATGTAATCAAGAAGATGTAAGAGGAGGGAGCTTTAAATTGTCAACTGATAAGAAGTATGATGATGTTGAAAAAAGGATTAAGATGTTAGAAGAAGAGATTCAGAAAATGAAGGAACCTTTAGAAAAGACTTTGATGGATATTAGAGGTTTAATAAATGAGTTGGAGAATCCTTTTGAATACATCACAAAACTCATCGGAACATTTCCCGTAAAGGAGTTGAAACTTAGCGATGGGACTAGCAAAGCTGAGCAAAACTTACACCAACAACAGCCTTATGCGGAGCGTATCATAGAAGAAAAAACGAAACCTTACACGTCAGCCGGGCGTTATAATCTAGGTGCGACGAGGTTTCTGAATGTTTTAGCACTTACAAGCTTAATGGTAAGGTTTATAGGGCATGAGCGCCTGCTTAGCATGCTTAGCTCTGCATCATGGAGATCGTTGATACCATCCGATACGATAGTCCAAATAATAGAATCTTTAGATATGCTTAAGAAGTTCGAGAACGAAGTACAGAATCAATATCCTCAGAGCACGCTAACGGTCGAAGACGGCTTGATATCTGCATATCTTCTGAACAAGTTAGCGGAAGGCGATGATGATCCGCTCTTCATTCTCTTGCTGCTCATCATTAACAGACTCCAACATGATAACGGTTTGCGTAGGAGGGAATGATGCAGTGGTCTCGACATCATTCATTAGTGAAGCAATAATAATGATTGCTGCGATCGTTGCCACTTCTGTGTTTGCAACTACATTTATGTCTGGCCTGTATGCAGTGTCTGATGCTAACAAATTTGCGATCAGTCGAATGGAGCACGAGCTGAAGACCGAAGTAAAAATTATCTTTGCTGCTCCAGTCAGTGAAACGGTAATTAAAGTTTGGTTAAAGAACGTTGGGCAATCCGACATACCATCAGAGCTGATAGGATTATCAGAGCTTTTCTTTGGTTCTAAAACATCTTTTCAGCACATACCTTATGGAGGGGTTAGCCTGCCAAGATGGTATTATGAGTTCGTAAACGACGTTGACGATGACGGTAGATGGGATCCTAGTGAAACGATTGAGATAACGATAGAGTGGCCGTACAGTCTGCAGAAGGGGGATTACTTCATTAGGTTCGCTATTTACACAGGCAAGTACACGGACTTCATGTTTTCCATATCGAGGTGATCTGTTGAGCAACTTCGGTATGCTGATTACTGCGAGCACTTTAACGATAATCATTATGCTCATCTTCACTCAATGTACGTACATAATACAGACAGGGATTGGAATATACTATGAAGGGCTAGAAGCTCTTAGACATAGAATTTCATTAGAAAGTACGGCCATAGAGATAATCAACGTAACGCCCCAAAGCAACACAACAATTTACGCCAGGATTAAGAACACGGGTTCCTGTTCCATACCGGTTATCCAATTTAACAAGATGGAAATTTTTGTCATCGGAACGTTGGTGAACTACACGTATCCGACCGTCATAAGAGTGCCATTTGACCAATCATCAATTAGAGAAGAAGGATGGCGGGTAGTATCAGTCTACACTAACGGCGTCATAGGTGATGTGCTTAATCCGATAGATTTACCATCTGCTTTAAGCGGCAAGTGGGACCCGTTAGAAGAGTTGGTTATCATAATCACTCTAAGCAACAAGCATGCACTCAATTTGACGCATCCAATTAGCGTGGTATTCGTGGCACCAAATGGCGTATCTACAGTAGAGGGAGGTGTTCAGAATTGAGCGAAAAGTTTGCAGGCAAATCCAGAAAAGAATTTACATCTTCTAACATAGAGCTAGATAGAAGGATAGGCCCGATAAAGATACCATCAATTGTCCTCATAGAAGGGCCTAACGATTCCGGCAAAAGCGTGCTATCCCAACAGTATGTTTATGGAGCTTTACAAAGCGGTCTCAGAGTCTACTATGTTACAACGGAGAGTGGTTATAGGCAATTAATTAAGAACATGGAAGACGTCTCGTTTGATGTAAAGTATTACTTCCTCAATGGTGACTTGAAGATAGCTGAACTTCACGTAAAGGAGCTAGAATGGAAAAGGGATTTAGCAAAAAAATTTTTGGATTTGATCATAAATCTTATTAAAAATAATCCGGCATTTGATGTCTTCGTTATAGATTCGCTTACTTACATAGCAACCTATGCGTCAGAAGAAGACATACTAAGCTTTTTCACAGACTTAAGGAATCTAGTTGAGGAAGAATCCAAGATTCTCATCATAACGGTTCACACGCACGCATTCACCCAAGAAATGATGCTAAGGATTCGCTCGATTTGTGACGTACATTTTCTGCTTTCAATAAAAGAAATAGGCGATAGAATGGTCAGAATATTACAGGCACCGAAAATTAAGGGTGCAATAAAATCTACATCGGTTATCCTGAGCTTTGAAGTGGATACGGCTTTCGGCATTAAGGTATTACCGTTCTCCCAGGCGAGGGCATGAGCATGATGACTTATGAGCAGAAAGAGAAACAACCAGGCAAGAGCCTTGCAGAGGCTGTTAAAGCGAACCCTCATCTGGCGAAATACTTAGCAAACTTGCGTAGCAAAGGGATTAGTCAGCCGACGTATTATGTTCAGCTTTCAAGGGATATGAAATACATGAAGAACGTGAACATACTTTATCCCGTCGGAGACCCAATATTCATCCACGTTTACGAACGAGCTAAAAGCGATAGGCTCTATTATCAAGTAATCGAACCAACAGTACCGAAAGAATTTGAGGAGTTGTTGAAAGAAGTCGATAAGGCTCTTGCGGTGTTGATAGGTGACGAAGAAGTTGGTGAGAGCGAGTCTGAAAAAGAAAGGACTCTGTTATCAAAGCTTAACTTTCTAGTGATTATAGACCAAAGCCTCCCAACATGGAGTTACAAAGTCTTGAAAAAATCTGGCATTCCGACCAAGATAAGGATGAATGAAGAAACCTTCTCGGCCCTTAAATACCAACTTATTCTCCATAAGGTAAAGCTGGGCTTGCTCGAGCCCTTCATAAGGGATCCATATATTGAGGATATATCTTGTGATGGTGTAGGACCTATATTTATAGAGCATAAAATATTCGGCAGTTGCGAGACCAGCGTAGTTTTCGAGAGCGAAGACCAGCTAGATGAGTACATCATCTCTCTGTCAGAAAGAGCCATGAGACCCGTAACCTATAGGAGACCGATAGTTGATGGTACTTTACCTGATGGTTCCAGAATAAACATAGTTTTCGGTAGCGATATCAGCATGCGGGGGTCAAATTTCACTATAAGGAAGTTTGCCGATATACCGATAAGCATCACTCAGCTTATAAAATGGCGCACGATAGATGCGACCGCGTCGGCTTACTTATGGCTTATGCTAGAGAGCGGGTTAAGCGTTTGGTTCTGCGGCGAGACGGCCTCTGGCAAAACCACACTTTTAAGAGCCACTTGTGTGTTCATAAGACCTGAGGCCAAGATAATATCAATAGAGGATACACCTGAGATTATCGTTCCGCATAATAACTGGGTTCGTGAAGTAACGAAGCAAGGAGAAGATGTAGAAAGCAGCATAGAGTTATTTGATCTCTTGAAGGCGTCCTTAAGGCAAAGGCCGAACTACATAATCGTCGGAGAAATAAGGGGCAAAGAGGCATACGTAGCTTTTCAAGCGATGCAGGTAGGTGCACCAGTTGTAACGACGTTCCATGCTGGTTCTGTACAAAAGCTTATACAACGTCTCACTGGCGCACCAATAGAGATACCGAAGAGCTACATAGACATATTGAATTGCGCAGTAATTCAGAGTGCTGTTAGGCTCCCGTCTACCGGTACACTCGAAAGAAGAGTTTTGAGCGTCAACGAGATAGTTGGTTACGACTCCGTCGAAGATAGGTTTGACTTCATAGAGCTGTTTAGCTGGGACCCAATAAGCGACACTTTCGTATTCAGGGGCGAAGGAAGCAGCCACCTCTTAGAGAACAAGATTGCCGTAATGCGGGGCATACCTAGAAGAAGGGTCAGGGAGATTTACGTGGAGCTTGAAAACAGGGCAACATTTCTTGAGAAATTGATAGAGAAAGGTGTTTTGGATTACTTTGACGTTTGGAGGGCGGTAAAAGTTGCATGGAAGACTGGGGTAGAGAAGGCGTTAAATATGATTTTAAGAGGGGATGAAATTTGGAAATATTGACAAGTTTCCGTAAACTCACCAAAGAAGGTCTTCATAAGGCCGGTAACATAAGTGAATTTTACACCATGATGTTGCTCCTGCTGACCTGCCTTTCTATGTCCAACATAAACGTTAAGGTAATCATCGGCAGGATGGCATCGGCAATGAACGTGATTGGTCCTTTGTCTATAATATTCCAAAAGATAAAGTCATTGACTGAAAAGTGGTCCTATGGACTTCATGATGCTTACTCCACGGTGTTGGAAGACGTACGAGATAAAAAGGTCAGAGGTATGTTGCTCAGGATGGGACAAACAATCAAAGTAGGAGCCAACATTTCGGAGTTTGCCAAGATAGAGTTTGAGAGGTTCATGTCAACTTCCGAGGCGGAGTTTGATAGGTGTATGGAAAGGCTCAAAAGGTTTTCCGAGGCCTATTCTGCGCTTTTGACCTCCTTCGCGTTCTTATCTGTTTCAATGCTGTTAACATCGATGATATACGGTGGTGCAAGGCCTGAGCAAATCCTAATAACTTCTGCTCTAATGATGCTGGTAACGTTAACCTGCGTCATTTTCTTAATCTTTAGGAATTCGATAAAATTTCCAGTTCTCCACTCTCTGAAGGAGAGACCGAAGAACATAGCAAAAGTTGAGAAATTAATACTACCCACCCTTATTGGGAGCATTTTAATTACTGTCATAATTGGTGTGATTCCCATTTATTTTGATTTGCCCAATCCGATATACTTACTATACCCTGTTCCTCTCCCTTTCTTAATTGGTTCTGTCGCTCCTATTGTCGTTGGACTACTAGGTAAGAAAGTCGTATCCCAAGTAAAAGAGATAGAGGTGGCTTTCTTATCCTTCATTAAAGCCCTCGCAGATTCTTTATCGGTAACCAGTTCCCTCAAACTAGCACTAAAACCAGTGATGCTAAATGATTACGGTAAGCTTACAGGGCTCATAAAGAGGTTGATGAATAGACTTAAGGCTGGATTCGACGCTGGCGTATGTTTATACCTTTTTGGTGTTGAGAGCGGCAGTAAGACCGTCGCCTCATGTTCTTCCGTATTAGGCGAGTGCATAAGGTCTGGTGCTAAGGCTAGCATCTACGGCAAGGTGTTAGGTGACTACACGAATTCTGTCTTGATAAGAAGGAACAAACGTGCCCAAGTCGCTGGCAATTTGAAGGGCGTTATTATACCCTTGCAGGCAACACTGAGCAGTGTTCTGGCACTCATCAAAGTCCTCACCGGAATCTTTAGGAAACTTATGCAAATGGTCTCACCATATGTTTCCATAATACAAGTTCCACCCGAACTTACTGTTAATATTAATATATACTTCTTCTCGGTGATACTTGCTGTCACTATCGGCAGTAGCCTCGCCATATACTTCGTTGAAGGGGAGTCGCGCTTTACACTCCTCACGTACCTTGGTCTGCTTATGATAATCTCAGCAGCGTCATTCTTAGCGGTATCATTCTCCGTTGAGTCGCTCTTCCGCGTTATGTTTAATGTAGAAGAGTTAGGCAGCCTTGTGGAGGTAAGTTAGATGCAGGGTTTGTCCGATACTGGGTTGATGCTCATATTCTTTGTCTTC
>Ga0209394_1000058_pt1 | contig 99878 bp, 101 predicted proteins | sample JNZ201metaG_FD_184122 | JGI IMG/M metagenome (GOLD analysis project Ga0209394, IMG submission 184122) | Hot spring microbial communities from Jinze hot spring, China to study Microbial Dark Matter (Phase II) - JNZ 20120812A (SPAdes) (version 3) ...
CACCCCCCGCATCAGTACTCTTAGTTCTGGGGTCTTCACATAAGCCTGTCTTTCTTAGTCTCGATGCTAAATCCTCATATTCATTGGTGTAAAGAGACTTCCCTCCTCGGACTAAACCTTCATCTTAAAGTCACCTGCTTGTAGCCGTAAAAATGCTGGGAAATACTGCTCCAGAGACGCATATGTGCATTACAGCTTATTCATGTACCCCTCCTTTAAGACCCTACAGCCGAGTATTATGGTGTAATACGTAAAGAAAGATCTTGGTGCTCATACTTATATTTGCGATTGATATTGCTACTCTCTTCCATTAGTGATGTTCAGGCGCCTTAGGTTTACATTGGGTGATGCTGGAGACGTGAACGTAGTAGTGAATTATTAGCCTGGCACAGATAAGTACGGTCTCCTCAAGCCAACGATTTTGTAACCGTCTCCTCAAGAATCTTTTTATCTCGATTAGCATATCATGGTTATGTATTGGTGTATCGATGACTATGACATCATAAGCGGCCAGATCCTCCGTCTCTACGCAATACTTAACGTTTATATTGACCCTTCAGTATTTTAAGGCCTTCAATAACGGTATGAGCCATCTTCTCGGTATTGCCAGTGCTACTATAATTGAGACTAAAACTTTTGACCTCAGGTAACCTTGGGTGGAGTATAATGCTATTAATTTCCTCTTAGAGCTCCCTTTCCAAGAAGACTTTCACTTTAAATTTTCTTGAGCCCCTAAGAACCATGGCTTCACACTCACAGCCATGCGTCTTTTCGGACAAAATTTTCTGTAGGTCCTCCATTTTATTAATGCGCTTTCCATCGAACTCAAGTATTATGTCACCCCTTTCTATACCACCCCTTTCAGCTGGGCTTCCGGGCATGACCCTAACTACAAGTACGCCATGTTCAACTGGGAGATCATAATATAGCGCTATCTGCCTATTCAGGCTTATGCCAGCTATCCCAAGCCAAGGCTTAGCATAAGAGCCATATAACAATATTTCCTTGGTAACCTCCTTGGCAGCGTTTATTGGTATGGCGAAACCTATTCCATGAGCGAATGGAATTATAGCAGTATTTATCCCAATAACCTCGCCATTAATGTTTACCAGAGGGCCGCCAGAGTTCCCTGGGTTTATTGCCGCATCTGTTTGAATGAGGTCTCTGAACATTCCCCTATCTGAGTAAATCGTCCTTTTAATAGCGCTTATTATGCCAGAGGTTACGGTTGGCCCGCCAGCTAATCCGAAGGGGTTTCCAATGGCGAAGACCCTTTGTCCAACCTTAATCTTATCTGAGTCTCCGAGTTCAGCGGCAACCAAGTTATCTGCATCTATCTTTAAAACTGCTATATCTAACCCCCTATACCCTCCAAGGAACTGGGCATCAAATACGCGTCCATCTGCCAAAGTGATAACTATTCTCTCAGAGCCCTCGACAACATGGTAATTTGTTAAAATGTAGCCCCTCTCATCAAATATGAAGCCCGAGCCAATGCCCTCAACTGGAACAACCTGATAGAAGAAGTCTTGGAATACTCTTAAGGTATTAATGTTTACAACGCTTTTACTTACTCTTTCAAGCATCTCAATAATATCATTCTCGCTCATAAAAGGTTCCCTTTCCAACGAATATAATTGAATAGATCGAAGAATAGATATTTTATAGTCCTTAACCTTAAAATAAAGTTTTTGTAAAACCTTTAATCATAAGAGATAAGGCAGTGAAAAGGTGTTATCCTTTAGTTCAAGCCATACTCTTGATGATTGAGAAAGGTGTTAGAAGATTATTAGCTATAAAAAGAGGATAAATTGTGGACATAGTAACCCAGAAGGATATGTAAGGGATACTGAATGTATTCATAGCCTTAAGCATGTAAGATAACTTTAAAGCATAAATTAATTTAGTAAAACGTCCAGTGTGGGGCACTAATATAGCAATTTAACTGCTAGATCGAAAAATAAATTATTATTAATGCCTAGACCATGGGAAATAAATCCATTAACGAGATGAAGAGCACCAGAACTGGGGCTCGGGGCTTACCTCCCGCATCATTACCGGTTAAAGAATTAGGTTTAAATCTCATCTTTTCTTTAAAAGTTTTAAATCGACCTTCTCTCAAAGTTATCTGTGGTGAGATGATTGTCTAATATACTGGATGTTGATGCTGAGGATTGGGAGAAAGAAGTTTTACAATCCGACATATTGACTGTTGTTGATTTTTGGCATGAGAGATGTCCGTGGTGTGCTTTGCTAAACCCGATCTTTGAAGAGATCGCAAGAGAGTATGGTGATAGAGTTAAATTTGTTAGATTTAATGTCCTTAGAAGTCTGAGAAATAGAGACATAGCCATAAAAAATGGTGTCATGGGTACACCAACAATAGTTTTTTACTGTAGCGGTAGGTATCTAGGTTCTTTAGTTGGCTTTATCCCTAAGGATTTTCTAAAGCATGCCATCGAGGACTTCATGTTCCGCTATAAAGAGTGTGTTAGGCAGAGCACAAAACTTGAGTAAAACATTTGGTGCGCTCAAAGATTGACCTCTTCCTTGAGAGACATTTAAAGTCTAATGAGACTGCTTTACAGCCCTCTTCAGCAGCAATTTTATCTGCTCTCGGGTACATTTGTCACCACAAGGAAGCTCATCTTCTTTCTAGCAGCATACACTGTTGATGTTATTTCAGCTGAACCAGAATCAATAATTATCGAATCATAAACTTTGTTAAATCCAGATAATTCAAATCCCACATAGTATATCTCCTTGAAGTTTTATTAAAGCCGATCCTTAAACATGTCTAGGCTTCAGCTCTCGCATGATCAGCATAACCGGGCTCAAGAACATTAAAAGTTTACTATGAAGTTCTATTTCGATGAAATTATGATACTTTAATCATGTAAATCGGTGCTAAATAAATTCTAAAAATTTGTTGTAACATTTCAAGAAAAATTTAATTTTTAATTTTCTTAAAATATTGGTAGGGTCTCTATGGAGGAAGAAGTTAGAGTTCCTGTTCTCCCATCTGTCTATATTTACCATGATGAAGAGAAGTACTTGATCGAAGTTGAACTGCCAGGAGTTGATAAGGAGAAGATACATTTTGGAGATGACTGAGAGGGGGTTCTGCCTTAAGGCGCCACGTAATGAAATTGAATACTTTGGTTGCTGGACCCTAACCCACGATATTAAGCCAAGCGAGGCGAAGGCAACCTTCAAGAACGGCCTTTTAACGATCACGGTTCCACTGGCGAAACCAATGAAAGGACAAAAAATATCCATAGAGTAAATAGATCAATCACAAGCGAAGTACCCATGCTATTTTCTCTTTTTATTATTTTTCTCTTTTTATTATTTCCTTATTTCTTAAGAGAACATTTCAGGAATTTTTGATATTAATTAGTAGATGATTTGAACTAGAAGAAATGTAGACTAATGATTTTATTTTAAACATTTAATAGAAGAAAACTAATTTTTGCTTAATTTCCTAGTAACCCGCTTAACACTTGATGTTGTCGAGCTAGATCCACATACCTTCTGGTTGGCAGCAACCATACTGCTGATAAAATTAGCCATTAGCCAGCATAGAGGGACGAAATCTCTCCTACAAAGAAGGTACGTTAATAGGGAGGAAGTCAATTCTCGACGCAAATCGATGACCTCTAATTCAAGGCGTCAGTATCATGACACAATGGTGGTTATCGGAGCTAGACCAGCTTAAAAGGAGAACTACAAAGATTTCTTTTCAATCGCCCATAGATATGCTCTGCTGGCTACGATTATTTTAATGGTTCAACTCTCTTTACACAATTCAAGCGGGGTTTCAAAATACTAACTCATTTAAGCGACAAATCTATTAGATGGGCCAGCATTTTAGGGTCGAGGACCGTTAAGTTGCCTAGAGACCCCGTTTGCGGCATGATTGTGGATTCGGATAGCGCCATTAAGCGCAGGATTGGCGATCGAACATACTATTTTTGCAGTGAAGCATGTGCTAGAGTGTATGAGCAGCCGGAGTTAGAGTTAAAGGCGATGAAGCGTCGGGTTGCCTTAGCCCTTACGGGAGTCATTAGTGTCGCTGTCCTCAGAGTTTTAGCCATGTTTGGGCTTATGGCCGCTATGATGGCTTTTAGAATTGCTAGCTTATCCGTGTGGGATCTCGCGCTTTTCATCATATCAACACCCATAGTTTGGGTCGCAGGGTGGAGCATACTTTACGGCGCTTACAGAGCTATTAGAGACCGATGTATAAATATGGATGTCCTCATAGCGTCAAGTGTGCTAGCTGGATGGGGGTACGGTGCAATAAGCACATTTCTCCCATGGCTCGGCTCAGAGGGGTTCGGGTACATGGAGACGGCTATAGGCATACTGGCCTTCATACTTCTGGGAAAATTTATTGAAGAGAATGTACGGAGGAAATCTGCGGCGAGCGTCAGGAGGTTGCTTGAGCTCCAACCAACCTTTGCGAGAGTTCTGAGAGATGGGCAAGAAGTAGAGGTTCCAGTAAATGAGGTTCAGGTGAGTGACGTAATTGTTGTTAAGCCAGGCGAAAGGATACCGGTAGACGGAGTTGTTATCGTAGGGTCTTCTCTTGTTGATGAGAAGATAATCACCGGAGAGAGCATACCCGTTGAGAAAGGTGTGGGCAGCGAGGTCATAGGCGGAACAATAAATAAAATTGGCTTACTGAAGATTAGGGCTACAAGAGTTGGTGATGAAACGGCTCTCGCTCAGATAATACGCCTAGTCGAGGAGGCGCAGGCATCCAATGCTCCTATTCAAAGGTTTGCTGATAAAGTAGTTGGGTATTTTGTTCCAATAGTTTTCACGGTTGCAGCCATAGCATTCTCTTACTGGCTCTTCACAGCCGACTTTACGCATGCTTTCCTAGTCTTATTGGCAGTTCTCCTAATAGCCTGCCCATGCGCATTAGGCATAGCGACGCCGACAGCTATCTTAGCCGGTGTTGGTAAGGGCGCCGAGTATGGGATATTCCTGAGGGGTGGAGAATACGTTGAGAAGGCGCGGAACCTAACAACGGTTATATTCGATAAAACTGGGACCCTAACGAGAGGAGAGCCGAAAGTAACAGACATAATGCCAATCGGAGATTACAGTAAAGAGGAGGTTTTAAGGCTGGCTGCCATTGCTGAGAAGGGGTCAGAGCACCCTCTTGCAGAAGCCGTTATTAAGGCGGCGGACAGCATGGGGCTAGAGATCCCGAACGCAGAATCTTTCGAAGCGATACTTGGGGAAGGTATCAAAGTCCTCTATAAGGGTCATAAAATAATTCTCGGAAACCTAAGATTGATGGAAAATAATGGAATAGGCACCATAAGTATTGAGGATAAGTTGGTTGAGCTTGAGGAGCAGGGTAAAACAGTGATGATTCTTGCTGTTGATGAAAAGATTGTTGGGTTAATCGCCGTAATGGATACGCCTAAGGAAGAAGCGGCCGAAGTAGTAAAGCAGCTTAAGGATATTGGACTTGAAGTCATCATGTTGACTGGAGATAATGAGCGGGCAGCGAAGGCTGTAGCTAGGCAGTTAGGCATTGACAGCGTCATCGCGAATGTTCTACCGTGGGAGAAGGTTAACATCATCAAGAAACTGCAGAGTGAAGGTAAGGTGGTCGCCATGGTTGGTGATGGAGTTAATGATGCGCCGGCCCTCGCTCAAGCTGATATTGGCATAGCAATAGGAAGTGGGGCAGACATTGCTAAGGAGGCTGGCGGAATAATCCTTGTAAAAGATGACTTAAGGGATGTTGTAAAGGCGATAAAGCTTAGTAAGATAACTATGAGGAAGATCAAGCAGAATCTTTTCTGGGCATTCATTTATAATGCTCTCTCAATCCCAGTAGCTGCAGCCGGGTTACTAACCCCACTGATCGCTGCTGGAGCAATGGCACTTAGCTCGCTTTTCGTCACCATTAATTCAGCAACAATAAAACTACAAAAGTTATAGCGAAATAATAAATTTTCTACTAGGTGAAATGATGGTTAAGGACCCGGTTTGCGGTATGAATGTTGATGAGAAAACTACCAAGCTCAAATCAGAGTATATGGGCAGAACATACTATTTTTGCAGCAAACCATGTAAGGAGACCTTCGATAAAAACCCGGCTAAGTATGTGAGCAAATAGATCATTCGTTAAATCATTACAGATTTCGTCTTAGGTTGAGGAAGAACTCATCTTTAGCTTCTTCGTAAGGTTCTCAAACGTTATTTCATTGATCGCTGATTAGCTGAATCCCTATATTTCGCCAAGTTCTAGTAGCTCTAGGGTATAGCGTTGTTTGAGCGTGCAGCTCATTAACGAGCCTCGACTTTCATTTTAAAGCTGAAGCGCTCCAGTTAGACAAACCTTAACGCATTTACCACATCTAGTACACGTCTCTTCATCAATCGTCACAATGAGCCCTAAATTCTGGGGGCATTGCAAATCATCATTCATGCTGCTAATTAGCTGAGGATTTCTGCGCTCTCCTAGATAAAATTTCCATAAGTTTCTCTTCTTCCAGCGCTTGCTTCTCTTCTCGTGTAAGCTCCTGTGGAAGCCAATCCGGTTTAGGCTTATCTGCGTAGTAATCTCTTATGGCTCTTCTAAGCGCTCCAACGGCAAGCACGCCACAATGATATTTAACTGATGGCAAACCGCCAAGCTCGTCAGATACTTCTTTCCAAGAGACCTTCCATGCATCCTGCAAACTTTTTCCCTTAATCATTTCAGTTAATATGCTTGCAGCAGCTATATTTGCTGCACATCCGTAGCTCTCAAACTTAGCATCAACAATCTTTCCGTTCGTCTCATCAATCTTTAGGTATATTGCTATCATGTCTCCGCATGCTAAGCTGCCAGCTAACGCCTCTGCATCTGCATTATCTATCTTACCAAGGTTCTTTGGGCTTCTAAATAATTCGATGACCTTCTTCCCATAGGTTAAGGGTACTCTACTTGACAACCTATCTCACCTGCTTCAAGGGTTTAACCGGGCTTATTGACCTAAGTCTTTTCACGGCATCTGGCAAGACGTCTAAAACATATTCTATATCCTCTAATACGTGAAATGGCGTTACCTTCATTAGCAGGCTTCCATGAGCCTCCTCATGCCTTCTACCAATTGCTAAAAGCACGTGGCTGGGCTCTAATACGCGGCTGGTGCATGCACTTCCACTGGAGACATAAATACCATTCAAGCTTAGCTCAACCGTTAGAGCCTCTCCTTCGCAATAGAGGAAGCTTATGTTTACATTGTCTGGAGCTCGCTTCTCGCCGAATGGGCCATTCAGCATTGCGTGGTCAACTCTCTCTAAGATACCGTTTATTAGGCGGTCTCTGAGCTTGATCATTCTTAATACATTCTCCTTAAAATTGTTATGCATGTATTCAACTGCCTTAGAGAACCCTATTATGCCGGGAACATTCTCGACTCCGGGCCAGAGTTTCTGTGTGCTAAGCTGTCCATGGATGATTGGCTCAAGCCTAACCCCCTCTTTAACGTACAGTGCTCCGACACCCTTAGGCCCATATATTTTGTGGCTGCTGAAGGATGCTAGGTCAACATCGAGCTTCTTCATGTCTAGGGGTATTTTCCCAAGGGCGTCGCAAGCATCTGTATGAATTAAGACATCCTTGTTTTTATCCCTAACGGTGTCCCGTACGGCTTCAACATCTTGTATTGTACCTATTTCATGGTTCACTACCGCTACACTTACAATGAGAGTCTCTCTATCTACATGTTTAGATATAAAGTCTAGGTTTACGAAGCCATCTTTATTGACAGGTATCTTTATCACCTTAAATCCTTGTTTTTCAAGTCTTTCAGCTGGAAATACCACGCTTAAATGCTCTATGCTTGAGACAAGTATCTTCCTCTTGTTAGGCGAGGATAACGCTGAACCCGTTATGGCCAGATTGTTTGCCTCTGTCCCGCTATGGGTGTAAATGATCTCCTCCGGACTACAGTTAATCGCCGAAGTAATTCTCAAAGTAGCCTCATAGAGAGCCTGGTAGCTGATCCAGCCCATTAAATGGGTTATGGATGGATGCCCCCTACCACTCCATCTATAGGCGTCCTCCATGGCTTTTAGAGCTTCTGGAATTATTTGACCTGAGTTCTCATTATCCAAGTAGACTTCTCTCTTAGGTATGCCATGTGACTCAATAAGCTCGCTTATTGACCTTGATATGTCACTATAAGCCATCTCTAAACCTCCACGTATATCTGATATACTTCGTTGATTTTTTCAACTTTTAGAACCCTGTGGTTCACGCTTGAAGCCCACTCTTTAATATCTTGAGGGGCAGCCGGGTCAGTTGCCAGGAGCATGATTACTTGACCCGGACTAGACTTTGCAACCGCCTCAGCTAATGCGAGAAGTGGGCCCGGACAAGACTTATATCGAGCATCAACAACCAAGTCGACCTTCAAAAATGCCACCTAGTTAAGATATGAAGAGACTGATATCTGAGTCTTTTGCACTGTCTAGGAACGTTGCAGCGCCAACAACATTATCTACATACTCCACTAGATCTTCAGACTTTATTCCGAGAAGGCTCATCGTTGTAGAGCATGCATAAATCTTCAATCTTCCAGTCTTCTTCCCCTGCTCTAATACCTCACGCCAACTCGGCATGACTCCGGAGCTAACCGCCCTCTTAAGCTCATCTTCATAGCCCTTATAATCTGAGCTCACTTCTCTTGGCACATAACCTTTCTTTAAGGCTAAGAGACCCCAAAAAGTGAAAAATACCTCAGACTCCCAACCCATGATTGCTGCTGTTGTGGCTAAAGTCATCGCTGGGAGGAGCTTATCCAACTTTTCCGAGGATACTATTATGGATATTTTTGGCATTTTAATCACCAGACGAATTATATAATGGCGTTATATTAAAAATTCTTTCCAAATAACATTTAATCAAAGAATTTTTTTTGTTCACGCTTGTCTAGCACCGGGTTTGGAACTATTTCTTCAAGTGTTATTCAGGGCAAAAGACGAAGGGCTCACTTGATACGGTATGTCTTCCTACTATCGACTTTTCCAAATTAATCCGTAATAAACCTAATACCGAGATATTCTCAGGAAGAGAAGAGTAGAAGAAATAATTTTCATAGAGTATAAATGTCACCAGTTATAATCTTGTTATTATAACATCGTTATGGAGGACTAAGATCTCAAGAAAAGCGATTGCATAAAACGCTTAAACATAAAGAATGTAGAAGATATCCGCTAACGAAGATCCATGCATGCAAAGGATTCTTTGTTCTCTTAGAAGACACTTACTTATTTACATAGATTCAATAAACATAATAGCTCCTTAAAAGGGTGCGGATAATTCTGAAGTAATGTTGGAGTCAACTGGAACTTCATGATAATGGTACCTGACGCCAAAGTTTCTTCTTAAGGCTCTTTAAGTAATGCATTAAGTCTCATAAATGTCTCTTAATCCTACTTTACTAAGAGAGTCCCTATTATGATCACCCAGACTTATTCCATACAGCTAACATCTTTTCTTCTACTTGAATTATTACTTTTTATTGTCAAATTGGAACTGAAGTTTATAACTAGTCCTTAAGGTAAGTAAGGGTAGTACCTTCCATGAGTCTTACATACCCCTTGGCCTGATATCTCTAACATACTACTACCACTATTAGTTAAATCGCTACCAATGAACTTAAGGCGTACTTTTCCGTAACGAAGTAGCTTAGGGATTATATGACACTTAGTTGAAGTTATTTTAGAGAATGATGTTTCGTGAGGTCGAGCAAGTAGATATTGCTCCATCAATAGCATCAATACTCGGTATATCGATTGCATGTGAGGGTAAGCCTGTGAATGAGATTGTGCGCTATGCTCACTATTGTAAAAACGTGCTTTTAGCCATAGTCGACAGCTTAGGCTTTAAAGAATACGTGGAGAATAGACATAGCTTTTCGTTCCTAGCGTCGATGGAAAGATGTGGCTACATGTTTAAGTGTCTAAGCTACACTCATCTCACCACCCCATCCATCGCCTCCATTCTATGCGGTTCAAGACCCGAGAAGCATAACATAGTGAAGACTATAGACGCCTACACAGAGAAGGTCAAGTGCCTTCCAGAGATTGCATACGAAATGGGCTTTAGAGTTGCCATAGTTATGGAGGAGTATGGAGCACTCTCCTTTCAGGGCCTTGTCAGCCTAGTTAAACCAATAGCAGACGTGCCTAACGTTCTAGAGTTCGATGAAGAGTCTTGTCGCAAAGCTATCGAAGCATTAAAGGAACTAAACCCAGACTTATTAGTTGTGCACTTAAGATCCTTAGACGTGCTTGGCTTTACCCGATTGGCTATGCTTCATGTAGACAATTTCCTAAAATCCGTGGCTGAGCAAGTAGTTAGCGAAACAGTCTTCTTTGTAATTGGTGATCATCCTCCACATAACAGAACATTTGAGAATCATGTGGCACTCATAGTTTTCAAAGTTAAGCCAAGAATTTAAGGCACTCTCATGGTCTTTTTCTCGCCTTTTGTTAAGCTCATCAGGTGGTCGCAACGACCTCTTTTCGTGGCTCTATATCTTCACCCAGAAACTTCTTAAGCCATTGTAATGCTATTTGTGGGCTTGGTGCGTGCTTTGGTGGATGCTTAAAGTAGTAGGCACATGCTTCTGGCACTGGTCCACTTAAACCCCTATCCATGGCTATCTTGGCGAGCCTGATAGCATCTATCATGGCTCCAGCGAACATGGACTTATCGTCAACCTTAAGCTTGACATCTAATTCAACTGGAAAATCAGCAAAGCTAAGCCCCCTAATGTATACGTAGCACACCTTCGTGTTCCCAAGGAATGGAACATAGTCGCTTGGTCCAACTCTAATCCTACCCTCCTCCTCTAGATCGTAGCCCTCCGGTATTATGCTCGTTATAGCCCTAGTCTTGCTCATCCTCTTACTTTTAAGTCTCTCTTCAACAGTCATGTTCAGGAAGTCCGTGTTGCCGCCAATGTTTAGCTGATAGGTTTCAAGTATCTTGACCCCCCTATCCCTTAATAGGGACGCTAGAGCTGTGTGAAGTATTGTAGCTCCAAGCTGTCCTTTAATGTCGTCGCCTAGGAGTGGAACCCCACCTTCTCTATACCTCTTAGGCCAGTAGCCTTCAGGATCACTTGCTATGAACACCGGTATACCGTTCACAAATGAGGATTCAGCTCTAACGGAAGCTTCAGCATAAAACCTTGTTGCCAACTCGCTTCCTACAGGAAGTAGATTAACCACAACATCAACCTTTGAGTCTCTAAGTTCATTTACTACATAATCTAAATTTACATCTAAGTTGTGCGGCTTAAACACATCGATCATGTGGGGTGCAACGCCATCAAGCACCGGTCCTGGCTTAACCTCTACGCCAAGTTTAGGCACATCAGCGAACTTCTTGGTGATGTTAGGGTAAGCAAATATTGCCTTACTAAGGTCTTTACCAATCTTTTCTCTAGATACATCAAAGGCTGCAACGAACTCTATATCGCCTACGTGGTACCTACCCAGCCTTACGTGTAAAAGTCCAGGGACTTTAGCGGTATCGTCGACGTACTTGTAGTAGTAGACTCCTTGAACTATTGCTGAAGCGCAGTTGCCCACACCAATAATGGCTACTCTCACCTTATTCATCGCTCTTCAACTCTATATTTGTACTCGTGAATATGTAGATTTATATTTAAGCAGATAAATATGTTTCTGCTGAAAGGTCTTGGATGACTCCAAGGCGCTCAAGAGACTTAAGGACAAGCTTACTAAGGAGAATCTCTGGATCTACATAGTGAAGGAGCTTGCACGAGAACCCACTTACGCCTACAAGGTCAAGGTATTGCTGAGAGAGAAGTACAACATAAATGTCGCTACCGTGACGGTCTACACAGTTCTATACCGAATGGAGAGAGAGGGGTTAATAACGAGGATTAAAGGCGACGATAAAGTGTACAAAGTAACTGAGAAAGGCTTAGAGCAACTCAATAAGGCTCTGACATTCTTGAAGAACATCACGAGAATGTTGGAACTTGAATGAAGACTTCTTATGGACCTTCTTAAGTAAGCCATGTCTTCATGCTTTCGGGATGGTGGAAGCTAAGTGAGCAGCAAAATGAATATCGTGTACACTGCTATGTTCACTAAGGTCACTATCATGCCGATCTTAGAGAACTCTTTAAATGATACGGTCTCACCATACCTAGACTCTAGTACTTCGATGATTATTATGTTTGAGGCTGCACCAAGTAAAGTAAGGTTTCCAGCTATAGTTGACGCCATAGCGAGTGTTATCCAGGAATTCACGTCTGAAGGCGTGTAGCCTAGTGTCTTCATGTAATCCAGGAAGAGCTTAGTGAACGGGACATTGCTCAATAATTGACTCAGTACAAGAGAGCATGCAGTAATACCAAAGTAATCGAATGGCCATGTATTCTTACTGGGCATAAATAAGCTTAATAGGGAGTTTAAGACCCCGCTTCTCCATACACCGCTCATCGTTATGAACATTGTCATGAAGAACACTATGGTGCCCCAATCGACTCTTCGTAGGACATCTCGCGGATTTGATACTAGGAGATAACCACCAGCTGCAACCATGAAGGGTATGAAGCCTCTATTCTCTATGTGGGGTAACCCTAATAGGGCCATAACATCATTAACTACTAGGAACACTATAACAGCGATTAATAGTACTGAAGCTACAAGGGCGTCTCTAATGTTGTTTATATGGCTCCGCACTTCGTTCAAGCTTCCTAAGAACGCGCCATTTAGCTTGTAGACCTTAGCTACAATTAATGCTGTGACAACCAGGTTGATTATTGTTGGTATAGAGAGGTACTTCATAAAATCTATGAATGGACACTTCATTCCAGAATTTATCGCTATAAGCATGTTCTGTGGATTGCCTATCGGCGTAGTTGTTGATCCTATCGTTATTGAGAAGGCCAAGAGTAGGAAGAGGGGTTTGGGGTTTATACCCATAGACTTTGCTATGGAGTACACTATCGGAGGTCCCATGAGTGCGACTGTATCGTTCACAGCTATCGATGAGAGCAAGCCCATGGTTAACGATAGAAATATCAACATCGTATACGTACCCTTAAAGCGTGAGAGCACGAGATGCGCTATCGAGTCTAGTAGACCTGAGCTCTCTGCTACAGCCACTATGCTGAACATTCCAATTAAAAACAATATAACATCGAAATCCATTACATGGGCTATGGATTCTATGGGTGTAAGGCCCGAAATTACGATTACGAATGCAGAGAATGCCATTATGCTCCAAATTGGTGTCTTTGGCCTTCGAGATCGAAGAACCATCCCAAATATCAAGAACGATAAGACGCCAAGACCAATAACAAAATTAAATAAGTCCTCAGGCATCATAGAGGTTCCATCTAGCTTAACATGCAATTAGCGACATTTTAATTAACGAGTTTCTGAGGGATTGACGAGATTGCTTCTAGCCCTGTTTAGGCTATTAACTTCGTAAGTCCTGGATAGTACTCCCTCATGACTCTCTCCATGTTTGCTCTGGCTACGAAGGTCCTTAAGGCATTAGAGCCTACTTTGTAATAGCTCTCAGGGTCGTTTCTGAACTTTTCATAGATTTTTAGAAACTGGTCTCGGAACTCTGCGTACTCTTTTTCATTGATTTTCTGAGCTTCAGGAGAGTAGTAGTCTATCAGGGTTCTCAAGTCTTCTCCAAATAACCAACCGTTTATGCCATCTACTATGAACTCTAGGACCCCTCCATCCCTTGACGACAATGTTGGAACTCCGTTAACAGCAGCCTTCATGTAGCTTGTTCCGCAGGCCTCCCACCCAGAGAAGGGTGTGAAGAGTAGTAAGTCAGCTCCACTCAATAGTATCTTTGCTATGGCTCTCGAGTAGTTAGGTATATAGACAACGTTCTCCATTTCTCTATGCAACCTCCTAAATAACTTCATGTACTCCAACCCCTTAACGTCTTGTGGATGGGCTTTACCACTCAATACGAGCACTATGGGCAAGTCTTTCAACTCCGTTATCAACCTTATCGGGAAGTCTGGTCTCTTGTATGCTACTATCCTCCTAGGCCATGTTACTATGAACTTATTCTCATAATTTATGTCCTTGTATCTCCTTAGAAACTCGATAAGCCTATTCTTGAGCCTAAGTCTAGTGTCTATGAATCTATCGAGTGTGAGCACGTGATTCTCGTAACTTCTCAACAATTCCTCGTCCATCCACTTTTCTATATGCACGCCATTAGTAATGTATGTAAGCTTCTCACTATGGTGGGGAAACACTTTTAATAATACGTCAAAGTGCTTGGCCGAGACAGCAAAGGCCTGCTTCGAGGAAGCTAGACCTATCTCAGTCAAGACGATGTCGTGGTCAACGAATGTGAACCCGTATTCTCGCTTAAAGAAGTCTCGAGGAAAGGTTGGGTGACCCCAAGGACCAGCTGTGTGTATCACCAACCTATACTTACCAGGTATTCGTAAAAATAGCGGCAATAATGCAGCATAAGCTTCTTGGAGGTCTATGTACTCTATGTTATCGAGGGGTATGTTACGGCGTATGTAGGCCTCAGAGGCTTTGGCGAGCAGCACGTACTTGTAAAAACGTTCTTCATGAGTGTTCTCTATGTACAATCTCTCTACAAGCTTTTGAGCCCACTCAGGCTCTTCAGCACTAAAGAAGATAGCTTTAGCTACCCCATTAGAGTACTCTAAAGCCTTGACCTTCACGTTATCTCCTCGAAGCTTAATCACCATTTCATCAGAGACCTTTAACACATCAGTGAACTCCTTAGGTTGGGGCTGAGGTAGGGCTATTGGATTATCTTGTTCATCGAACTTGTAGTCTACGTAGCCATTCTTATAAAACAAGGAGAGAACGAGATAGTTTAGTCCAAGCTTAGAAGCAGCATAGAACTTATCTCCTTCAAGTACTCCTAAGCCTCCAGCGTACGTGTTACCAACATCTAAGGCTAAGTCGGGGGTTATACTGATTACTATGCGTCTACGCTGGTTGCTAGAAGACATGAAGTGGCAGCTCCTTACGATGAAAGGAGCTAGTTCTATCTTGAACCTAGAACTTATATAACGTTTTCTATTTTGAATGTAGGGCTAACGAATATGGTTAATAGCGTGGTCTTCTTGTTTGAGCTTCATCAGCCAATAAGGCTCAGACCGTGCAGTGCTCAATGCGTACGTGATCGTCTTCTTAAGGGCATTGATGCTATTTACGACTGGCAGCTAAACGAAGAGGTCTTTAAAAGAGTTTCTTCAAAGTGTTATTGGCCTGCACTCAACATAATCTCAAAAGCTCTCAAGGAATACGACTTCAAGCTCTCGTTGAGCATGAGCGGCGTATGGATTGATCAAGCTTTAAAGTTCTCTCCAAAACTAATAGATCTTGTAAGCAGAATTGTTGATTCTGGGAAAGTCGAACTAGTAGCTCAGACATACTATCACAGCGTTTCTCCTCTACTCTCAGACTTAGAGGAGCTTAGAGAACAGGTAGAGGAAAGCAGGAAAATTTTATGGGATATTTTTGGCTTTCAGGCAAAGACCGCTGAGGCTACTGAGCTAATTTATAACAATGACATAGGGCGGCTCTTCTGGAGCATGGGGTTTAAGTCTTGCGTAACTGAGGGCGTTGAGAGGATATTAGCATGGCGTAGCCCAAATTACGTCTACTCAGCCTATGGATGCGACTTAAAGTTGTTGCTTAGAAACTACAGATTAAGTGATGACGTAGCCTTCAGGTTCTCTAATGCTGCATGGGACCAATACCCCCTAACGGCAGATAAGTACGCTAATTGGATAGCAGCATGTCCAGGAGACTTAGTCTTCATAGCAATGGACTTTGAGACCTTTGGAGAACATCATCATCCCGAAACGGGAATCCTTGAGTTTCTTAGGTGGTTACCTTGGGAACTTGCAGCTAAAGGTGTAAAGACCCTAACAGTAGGTGAAGCTACAGATAAATATAGATCAATGGGCGTCTACGATGTCCCTCCTTGGGATACAATTAGCTGGGCAGATGTAGAAAAAGACTTGAGCGCGTGGGCGGGATCAGATCTTCAGCGTAAGGCTCTTGAATTATACGAAGAATTGGGGATGTACGCAAAGGCTGTTGGGGGCGAGTACTTAAGGCATTGGAGAAGCATGGGCATAAGCGATAACTTCTACTACATGTCCTCTAAGAGGGGCCCTTCAGGAGAAGTGCATACATACTTCAGCCCATTTAAGGAACCTCTCAATGCCTACACCAGTTACTTGTCGTTGCTAACATCGTTGTACGAAGAGGTCTTAGAGAGATACCTAGAGAAAGTAGAGAAGTACGCATGGAAAGTTAAGACGACACAGAAACACGCTTTTGCTTTCACCTGGAGTGGAAAGGAGATCTATAGAGCAAGATGCCTGTCAGACGTCTTGCAAGCCCTTAAAACAGTGGGCAAGGAGGTTGCCGAAGAGAGCATAGTCAGAGGCTACCTTCAAAGGTGGATTAGATACGTGCTCCTATGGGAAGAACTTGCAGAATCAATAGATAGAGCTGTTGAAGAAGATAAAGTTACTTGCTTGAAAGCTACTATTAAGATGCTGGAGGACGCTAAGTCCTCGCTCTAAAATTTTCAAGCAACCTTTAAATACCATGGCGACACGCTAAAACCTCGGCGTGTATGATTGAAGTAGAGTTCACGAAGAGCTTTGACGTCATCTGCAAGTTCGACGTTCTTGAAGAACCTGACTGGGATTATGCTCGAAATAAGCATGTTTTATTGAAGGATGTTTTACTGGAATACTCAACGTCAAGCTTTAATGCGCCAATATCAACAACACTAGGTATCTTACATGGTGGTAACAGGGACTTTTCATGGCAGGGACTTCTAGTAGGTCCAATCAATGGTACCGTGTACAAGGTCCTAGACGCTATCTACTATAAGCCTCTAGACGCTCAAGAACTCAAGCCCATATATGTTGCAGCTGGAAGAAATAAAGCTCTTTACTCGTACATTGATGAGCAAGGTAAGGCCTACGATGTTAGAATCTCGATTAGGACCCTGAAGGATCGGGGGAGACTCGAAGTATTTGCTTCTAGGCCATCGGTATTCGCTCCGATATTCGCTTTCTACGACATGAGGACTAATTATGAGTCGTCCTTCCAGATAGTTAGAGAAGGTAATGCTGTGAAGGTAGAGCCAGAGACAATACCCCTAAGGCTAATTATAAGGGGCTTTTCAACACTTAATAGCTTGAATCAAGAATTCTACTGGGTATACAAGTTAGGTGATGGTTTTCGAACGGTTAGTGAAGGGAAGGTTTACTTTGTAAGGCATGTTCGTCGAGTTAAAGTCCCGATAGCCCTTACTTCAGAAGAAGGACTGTTAAGTGTGGAGATACCGTTAAGGAAGCTAAGTTTCAAGAGGATCGACTATAGAGTTAGGGATAGGTTAAGGAGGTTGCGTGGAGAGCTTAAGAAGAAAGTACGCTATGAGGTAACACCCCAAGTGATCGATGCGCTTGTACTTAGAATTGACAGGTTAATGGCCTTCGGTATACCAATAGACTCGATACTAGCTCCGGAAGCTGGCGCTATGTGGTTTAAGAGCGTCTGGACTAGAGACCTGCTTGAAGGGTTGCGGTGGAACTTATTAACCTACACACGCATTTTGGGCGTATCGAGCTGGCTTATTAAATTGGTTGAGAAGCTAATATCCATAGCTTACGAAAATCGCGGTTTAAGGGTCTTCTTAAATGGAGGTGATCACGTTAGCGATGCTTTTCCTCAGCTAATAAGCCTAGTTGCAAAGCTCTACACGTTAACCCACGATAAAGCTCTAATTAAGAAGACATTGAAGCTCACTTCGACTGCTTGCAAGCTTCTAAGAAGTGGAGAAAGCTTCTCTGCTTGCAAGCTTTACGACGGTTTACTACTGTGCAAGGCTAATACCTCGTGGACCGATGTGATTTACGAGATTGATGGAGAAAAATGGCCTCTCAGGATACCATTAGACTGGACAAATAAGACTTCACCAGGAAGCACATTCGCACTCGTTGAGGTTAACGCCCTCTTCATAGAGAGCCTAAATAGTCTCCTAAAGGTTGTAGAAGGAACGGGGCTTAAAGTTGACAGTGAGATTTATGAAGTTAAATTCGAGCTACTTGATGGTTACAAGAAGTGGTTCTACGTAGAAGATGGTCTCCCGCCATCAACCATAGAACCGCTAAGTAATTTAAGGGATTGGACTCCGAGCTCAACTGGCTTAGTAGCGCTCGCAGTGCTTAAAAACATAGTCTACGATAAAAATAGTATCTCGAATACTTGGAAGCACGTGAAGGCCATGATCGTAAAGAGGAAGTTGGTAAAGTTGGGAGATGGCTGGGAAGACTTTGGCGTCATCACTAGAAAAGTTGAGGAGAGACCTTACCTAGGAGATTTGGAGTATCATGGATCAGTTGTGTGGCCTCGTGACACACCTTACTTAGTGGAGGTAATGAAGGAGCTGGGCATGGATCCTTACGGCATATTGATTAACAACTTGGATCACATGATCTCTGAGGGGGCCATAGGATATGTCAATGAGCTGTTTAGCTTACCCGCAGGCTTAAATCCACATCCTTCAGGAGAACTTTCACATAACCCAGTGCCTGTCAAGAATTATGCACAGTACTGGAGTCACTGGTGCGATCCATACATAGAATACTTTCTCAAAGGTGATGGCTCATGAAGGAAGAGATAACGCAAATGCTACATAAAATCTTGTCTACGATGCATCTTCTATCTGCCATCGACGCTGAGAACGCCGTCAATGCCGATGACATAGCTAAGCATGTACAATCAATTGACAAGAGCCAGATAGAGGATGTGCTGAGATGTTGTAAGGAACTGGGTTATGTAGGTGAAAGAAGTGGACGTTTTTACCTTACCTTCAAAGGAATCCTCTCTGCTCTCTCAATAAGTAGCTGACGAACTATGGTACATTTGATACTCGTATTTACATGGCACATCAATGGAGTAGTAGGATCGCAAGTACAAGAAGATGCCGAAGAGATCGCAAAACGAGGCTACGAGGTTATAGTGCTGTATCCATGGCACCATGACATCGGTTCTAAAAGGCGTAACGTGCTCTACCAGCCGGTTGCCATATCAATAAAGGATAACACGAACATAGTCACCAGCGTAATATCAGCTCTAGGAGATTTCGCTAGAGTGCTATCGAGATTAATTCATGAGCTCTACGATCCTAATCAAGTGAAGCTGATAATATCTTATGAGTGGTCTGGAGCCCTCTTAGGTTTCTTTGCTAAAGAGTACTTGAAAAGACCCATGATAACCTCGGTTAACAGCGTTGAGAGCATGAGAACGGGTGAGAAGAGTCTTCTAAGCCTTAGCGTACGTGGCCTTGAAATGCGCTTTTTACACGCCTCAGACTTAATTGTTGCTAGAACTGAGGAAGCTATAGTAAGAATATTAAACGAGTACAGGATACCAAGCGATAGAGTGAGACTCTCATCAAGTCCAGCACGCATGGCCTTCATAGTTGAGGAGGTCTTGAGGACCTTTGAAAGTGCTAATGTTTAGCTGGGAATATCCACCCAGGATCATAGGTGGACTAGCTCGCCACGTGTACTGGCTATCGAAGGCATTGGCTCGTAGAGGCGTAGAGGTAACGGTGATAACCCTAGATTATCCGGAGACTCCAAGAGTTGAGCATGAAAGGAACTTGAAGATCGTTAGAGTCTCAAGCTACGGATATCAGTCAAGCGATTTCGCATCGTGGGTCCATCAATTCAACTTAAATATGATAGAAGCAGCACTTGAAGAAGATGCCTCAATAATTCACGTTCACGATTGGCTCACAGCAATTGCTGGGATCACGCTCAAGCATTTGCTGAGAAGGCCACTTATAGCCACCTTCCATTCAACAGAGCGTGGGAGGAGGCAGGGCTCAATAGTAGAAGCAATGCAGAGCCACATACATGCAATTGAGTGGTGGTTAGCTTACGAGAGTTGGAGGATCATAGTATGCAGCAATTACATGAAGTACGAGCTAAGAAATTCTTTAGGCGTTCCTGAAGACAAGATTGCAGTCATACCCAACGGGATTCACTTGGTAGAGGTACTGCATGCCGTAGACGTTCATCAAGTTAGAAGGAGATACGCGGAGGATTGGGAGAAGTTAGTTCTCTTCGTTGGAAGAATGGTGTACGAAAAAGGAGTCCACGTACTGGTTGATGCAGCTCTATCCCTGCTATCAAGGAGTCAGGATGTGAAGTTCGTCATCGTGGGGGAGGGGCCCATGCGCAAAGAGCTTATGGACAAAGCTTACAGAAGCGGATTTGGACACAAATTCTACTTCACCGGCTTTATTGAAGACCTTGAGCTTTACGAGCTTTACAGGTCGTGCGACGTAGCTGTCTTTCCAAGTCTCTACGAGCCCTTCGGCATAGTGGCTTTAGAAGCATTGATGGCTGGAAAGCCGGTGATAGTTTCCGATGTGGGGGGCCTCTCAGAAATAGTGATTAATGGAGTTAATGGATTGAAGGTACCTCCAGGTGATGTACACGCATTAAGCTCTGCAATCGAGTACCTAATCGGGAACCCTGAGGTCATGAGGGCTATGGGAGAGAATGGTGCGAAGATTGCTAGAGAAGTGTACTCTTGGGATACCATAGCAGAAAAAACGCTGAACTTGTACCTTCAAGTCTTGCAAGAGTACGAGAATAACCCTTGGAAACCTAAGAAGAGCGTAAAGTGATATAGCAACTATGCAACCTTCAAGAATGTATCGGTCTTTAGGGCTATCACTAGCATTTTCTCACAATTTCTTCATACACTTTAAGCGTCCTCAAGGTAGCGTGATCCCACGTAAAGTTTTCTAATACCCTCTTCCTACCGTTGACACCCATCCACCTCCCCCTATCCTGGCTTGATAGTACTGCATCTATCCCCCAAGCAATGTCTTTAGGATCCTGTGGATTTACATGAATACCACACTGGTTAGCCCCTGATGGTATCACTACCTCTCGAAGACCACTACATCCTCGAGCACCTACAACGACAGGCCTCTCCATGGACATGGCCTCTAGAGCCACTATTCCAAACGGCTCATAGAGGCTTGGGAAGACAGCTACATCACATGCGGCATAATAAGCGACCTTCTCTTCGTCGCTCAAGAACTTATTGATTAATGTTATGTGGCCCATTACATTAAGTTTACTAGCTAATTGAACCAAGTAGTCATATAGATCTCCTTGGCCTATCACGAGCAATCTCGCACCAGGATAATCTCTGAGCACGTAGGGCATGGCCTCTACCAGCTTGTCGACACCTTTCACCCTAACGAGCCTACCTATGAAAAGTATCAACGGCCCATTTCTTACGGCGTGCTTAGCTCTAACCTTCTCGACGACCTCTCTTGAGATCTTTGTGGACGAGAACTTTTCGGGGTCAACGCCATTCCACACGACATGAACCTTGCTCATTGGAAAGCCTTGGGGCGCAAGGTCATGATCTCTCATTGCGTAAGAGACCGTGATTATTGAGTCGGCTTTCTCGGCGCACGCAAGCTCTAAGGCTGAGACTGTAGGAGAACCTCCTCCAAAGTTCCTTCCTCTTTCGGTGGAGTGAACGTGAAATACTAGGGGCAAGCTCCTTACCTCATCTTTAACTATGAGCCCCGCCATTGCTGAAAGCCAGTCATGAACTGATACGACGTCAAATGGTACTCCACCCCACTCAATCTCCCTCAATATTTCAAATGCGGACGCGACATTGTAGGTAAACACGTCGTTAAGATATCTAAATCCCAGACCCCAAGATCTTAACTCGTCGTTCACCATGATCCTTAGAACCGAAGTAGCATCAACAAACTTTAATCTGTGAATGCGAACTCCTTTATCCAAAGAGGTTGTTGGAAGACCTCCAGGGTTCATAGAGAAAACGTGGACTTCATGGCCTAACTTGGCGAGGCGGATTGTCAATTCTCTAGAGTAAACTCCCAAACCTCCGTACACGTTAGGTGGGTATTCTGTTGTAACGAACGCTATTCTCAATTAATTCGCCTCCTTCTTTAAACAAGGGATCAATTGCTTTTATCATTAACTAGCACATTAAGTTGTCAGCCGTTTTGAATAATGAACTTTACTTTTTCCCTCGCAACTCAGCTATGATGAAGTTATTTAGACAAGAAACCAAGATTTCTCAATAAGTAGTGACCGATTAACTATATCAACTTTACATGACATCAAACCATCAAGGAGCATTGAAGTCGACTAGGAGTTTGGCAACTTCTAAAAACTTTCTATCAATCACTGAGCTGAAAATAAAGAACTTATAGGTCAAACTTGCACCATATCTCATAGCTCACAGACAGTGATGCATGAGTTGAAGGAATTATGAGCCTAGAAGAGGCACAAATCCTTAGAGAGAGAGCTAAAGCATTCTTGAAAAACGCTGAGAGCCTTTTCAAAGAAGGTGTATATGACCTTGCAGCATTTAATGTTGAGCAATATTGCCAGCTAATGCTTAAGTATAAGCTGTTAGTTAAGACCGGGACGTATCCAAGAACTCACTCAATAATAAGGCTTGTGAGGGAGCTATCTAAGATAGATGAAAAGGCAGGTCAACTTCTTCGAGACATGATAATGGTTACTAAGATAGAGGATGCTTATATAGGCTCAAGGTACCTACCACGCAGGTACGAAAAAGAAGAGGTTGAGGCCATGCTTAAATACGCTAAAGAGGTTTTCGAGGTCGTGACGAATGAGCTTTGATTTGTACATTGAGCGTGGGCTTAGGGACTTAGAGGCCATGAAGAACTACGTGGCAATCGCTAAGAAGGTCAAGGACATAGTATTAAGTTATGCTCCCGACGCTAGAGTATACGTGTTTGGCTCTGTAGTGGAAGGAAGGTATACAGCAAGTAGCGACATAGACATACTGATAGTGGCCAGCTTAGAGGACGAAGAGATTTATAGGATGAAGTCGAGAATTTACGAGGAACTTGATGCACCACTACAACTGCATGTAGTACATCCAACTAAGCTATGCTGGTACACCAAATTTGTAAGCAAGCTCGTAGAGGTCTAGAGTCTAAGGTGACTAGGACGCTACGGGTCACCGTGGATGTTAGGGTGTAAAGTTTTAACTTGAGATCTTATCTCTTAATAACTTTACTGAACATTAGCAAGATCATGAAGTTAACTAGTACATTGTGTTGTCTAACTCGTACTTACAATCACGATTAAACGTTCTCCAAAACCTCAATAGGATCTAACTCCTCCAAGACTTAGAAGAGAGATGAGAAGGTATCGCTTGCATGTAGTGGATTGTCGATGCCATTAATTGAGTATTTTATAAAAACATGCATGCCATCTTGATTGCGATTTAAATGATAGAAGATAAGTATAGAAAAACTTTTATTACATGTCACGAGTTGACGAACTTGTGAAGGACCATGTATGTCCACCTTCTCTTCGAGAAATTTGATGGGATCATCAAGATAAGCTTAAATAGACCAGAGCTTCTCAACGCCATAAACATAAAACTTCTCAGCGAACTGCATGACGTCATAGAGAAAGTGAAGAGTGATCCTGAAGTTAAAGTTGTAGTACTAACAGGTGTTGGAAAGGCCTTCTCGTCAGGCATCGAACTTAAAGTCGCACTAGGAGAGATAGTCAAAGCACCACAACTTGAGTTGCTTGATCGTGTAAAGAAGTTTCATGAAATGATGTACTCCCTCTACACTATTGACAAGATAACCATAGCCGCTATTAACGGTCTGGCAATAGGCTTGGGACTAAGCTTAACGTTAGCTTGCGACTTGCGTATAGCATCAGAGAAAGCCATACTAGCTACAGGATACATAAGGTTAGGTCTTCATCCAGATGGAGGTCTCACATACTTCGTGACTAAGTTAACAAATCCAGCAAAGGCCCTCGAACTCTTCCTGACATCAGACTTCATAGATGCTAAGGAGGCTGAGAGGATAGGTCTAGTTAACAGAGTCGTGCCCCATGAAAAGCTCGACGAAGAGGTTATGAGCTTAGCTAGGAAGATAGCACAAGGGCCATCGACCACAATAAGGCTTCTAAAGAGTACTATTCACGAGTGCATAAACGCGGATTTGAAGACTATACTTGAGAGAGAGGCTCTTGCCATAGTGTTGAGCTCTAAAACAGAAGACGCGGAGGAAGGAGTAAGAGCCCTCATCGAGAAGAGACAACCTCAGTTCAAAGGTAGATAATACCATGAGGTTGAGAGACAGTAAGGGCAGTATTTGACTACGTCAACATATGTGACAGAGAAGATCTGGTAAAACACCATTTAACTATCATAGCCCAGATGTGAAAATCCCCTCATAGTTGAAGTCATGATAGCTTTAAACGAGGACTAAACATCCCTCCTTAAGAAAGCCTAAAAGAGGGTTACATAGCTGAAGTAAACATATCCTATTGGAAGAAGTAATCCATCATTCAATAGCACATGAAGCTTTGAAAATTAACGGGCCCGGGGGGACTTGAACCCCCGACCTCCGGCTCCGAAGGCCGTTGCTCTATCCTGGCTGAGCTACGGGCCCATTTTCTGAATGTGCAGAGGCGATAAAAATGTTAAGTTGATTTATGCTTAATTATTGACTCACCCTCGTTGAAGCTTACACGAATTTTTAGGAAACCCCATCTTCACACATCATCTATAAAACATGTTTACCTGCAGTCTCACTAACTATAGTTCATTTTGCCCTAAAATTTTAGTTATAGGGATGAATGCTGAGAAAAGCTTTAGTTTCTACAAGGTCATAGTTTTGTTAATAAGTAAATGCAAAAATGTGAATTTATTGACTTTAAATGGATAAAATAATTTCCATAGTATATGCCTTTAAAGAAAAATTTTTAACATATTGTAGAGATTAGTAGAAGACTGGTGTTTAAGTTGGAGCTAAGAGTTTTAAGGGTTAACTTAAGCAAAGGAATGCTTCGTGATGAGGTTTTACCAAAAGGGTTTGTGGAGAACTTTATTGGCGGTAAAGGCTTTGCTTGGCTTCTCGCTAAGGAGTTAAAGCCTAATGTTGATCCTCTAAGTCCAGAGAACAAGATAATATTTGCTTCAGGTCCTCTTACCGGATCGGGGGCTCCAGGTTTCTCAGGTAGACACGTTGTTATAACGAAGTCCCCGCTAACTAACATTTTTCTTGATACTTATGCTGGCGGTTTCTGGGGAGCTAGACTAAGATTTGCTGGTTATGACGCTATAGTAATAGAGGGTAAGTCAGAAAAGCCTGTCTACTTATGGATTCACGATGGAGTAGCTGAAATTAAAGATGCTCAAGATATATGGGGTAAAACCGTAAGTGAAACAGATAGGCTTGTGAAAAAAGATGTGGGAGAAAAAGACACTAGCGTGGCATCTATAGGGATTGCAGGCGAAAACATGGTGAGGTTTGCGTGCATCGCAAATGATGGTGGCAGAGAAGCTGGTAGAGGTGGTGCTGGAGCAGTAATGGGCTCAAAGCTTCTTAAAGCGATAGCTGTTACTGGCAAGCCAAGCGATAAGGTATCGAGGGTTACGATAGCAAATAGAGAGAAGTTCGAGGAAGCATGTAATGAGCTACGTGATTTGCTAGCGAAGAACCCTCTTACAAGCATTCTGCTTCCGAGTCTTGGAACACCCGGTTTTGTCAACGTTGCTAATGCACTTGGTGGTTGGAGAGTTAGAAACGCTAGGGAAGGTGTATTTGAAAGAGCTGAGGAGATTAGTGGAGAAACTATGAAGGGAAAGATCTTTGTACGTAGCACCGCATGTTATGGTTGTCCAATAGGGTGCCGAAAAATTTCTCAAGTTAAAGAGGGACCATATGCTTGTACGGTTGAAGGACCTGAATTTGAGTCTATATGCTTGTTAGGAGCTAACTGTGGAATTGGCGACCTAGAACCTTTAGCGTATGCTGCGTATCTATGTGATGAACTAGGAATGGATACCATATCAACAGGTGCAGTAATAGGCTTTGCCATGGAACTCTATGAGAGAGGAATTATTTCTAAAACTGAAACCGAAGGTTTAGAACTTAAGTTTGGAAATTACGGAGCTCTAATAGAAATGATTAGAAGAATAGCAGGGAAAAGGGGGTTTGGTTCTATACTAGCCGAGGGGGTTAAGAGAGCATCTCAGAAGATAGGTCGGGGCTCTGAGTACTATGCTGATCACATCAAGGGTCTTGAATTACCAGCTTGGGAGCCTAGGGCTTTCTGGGGTCATGCTTTATCAATGTGTTTAAGCGATAGAGGAGCATGCCATACACACTCACCTGTACTAGACTTAGACATGTCAGGCAAGCTTGACAGATTCTCTATCGAAGGTAAGCCAGAAGCCGTTAAGCAAGGTGAAGAGTTTACTGCTGCCAAGGACACACTCATTCATTGCCTATTCGTATCTCAATTCGCACAGCTATCGGCGTCTTTCTGTGCAATGCTGGTCTCATCTGCTGTCGGAATAGAATTTAGCGAAAAAAGCTTCCTGCTTGTGGGAGAACGATTAATAAATTTAACCAGGATGTTCAACGTGCGTGAAGGAGTCACGAGAAGGGATGATTATCTTCCAAAGAGGTTAATGGAACAGGTACATACTATAGGGCCTACGAGCGGGAAGGTCTTAAGTGAGGAACTTCTCGACAAAATGTTGGATAGATATTACGAACTAAGAGGTTGGGATGTTAAGACCGGAGTGCCATTAAAAGATAAGCTTAGGGCTTTAGGATTGCTGGAGTCTGATAATCTCTAACGTTAGTAGCCAAAATCACTCAATTTTCTTTGAACATAAACAATTATTTTATAAGGATCTTGAGTCGATCTCTTAGTGTTATTTAGTCTTACCTCTTTTTGAAGGTGTTAAGGAAACTGCTTGTCGTAAGACATGACTATGAACGTCTACATTAGAGAGGATTTTTTCTACTTGCTGGGATACGTACAAATCATAAATCAAGGTTGGAGTCATTTTAGAGCATAAATGTCCTATAACATTACAGTATTTATTAGTTAGAAAGAAAAGAGAATTTAGGTTAGTTAATCATATAATGTCGAGTTAAGATGCGTGTTATAGATGCTTCATCTAGATTCTTTTCTCAAGCTCTTTAACTAAGTCTCTGAAAATCTCATAAACCTTATCCAACAAGTCTTTCGTTATCACAAGTGGCGGCATGAATCTAAAGACTTGCCCCCATCTACCACACATCAATGCAAGTACTCCTTTATCTCTCATACGTTGTGCTAACCACACCATATTCTCAAGAGACATAGGCTCTTTCGTTCTTTTATCTTTGACAATCTCTACTCCTATCATTAGCCCTAAGCCCCTGACTTCGCCAACGATTTTAGTCTCATCTTCAAGCTCCTTTAACATCTTCATGAAGTAACTTCCTAGCTTAGATGCTCTTTCATCTAACTTATACCTCTTCATTAACTCTATGTTCTTTAAGGCTACAGCACATCCTAAGGCATTTCCAGCGAAGGTTACTGGTTGGGAGGCTTTCGGAAGCTTATCCATTATTTTTTTCAATCCAACGACTGCAGCTACAGGAAAATCTCCTCCTAAAGCTTTTCCTAGGTTTAGAAGGTCAGGCGTCACATCCCAATGTTCAACAGCGAACCACTTACCAGTTCTGCAGAAGCCGCTCTGAACCTCATCATCTATGAATACTACATCATTTTCTCTGCAAACTTTCCAAACCCACCTAACAAAGTCCCTTGGCGGTACCACATAACCTCCTTCACCTTGAACTGGCTCCATTATCACGGCTGCTGGTTTATCTACAAGACCTGTACCTGGCTTTGTTATAAGATCTTCAACGTATCTAGCACATTGCAGATCGCAATCCGGATATCCCTTTTGCTTAAAAGCGCATCTATAGCAGTAAGCATATGGAGCAAAGTGTATTCCCGGTACGAGTATTGGAAGCCCTCTTTTATATGCTGGGTTGGTCGTTAAGGCTAATACACCTGCTGTTATGCCATGATATCCTCCTTGGAAGGCTATTATCTCTGTTCTTCCCGTACACCACCTGGCAAACTTAAGACACATTTCAGCTGCGTCGCTACCACTCATTGCAAAAGCAACTCTGACGTTACCTTTCATCTCTCCAGGAGCAATCCTTGAAAGCTCTTCTATTAGCTCAACTCTTCTTGGACTTGGCATATCAGCTGTATGCATAAGCTTTTCTGCTTGACTTTTTATCACTTCAACTATCTCTGGATGGCTGTGACCAACTGCATTCACAGCTATAGCTGCAGTCATGTCGATGAATATATTGCCATCGGGATCCATTATTGTCGCTCCACGTGCCTCTTGCCATACGAAAGGTATTATGTATGGTGCTAAGAGCGTGACAGTCTCAAGTTCATAAACCTTCTTAAGGATTTCGCTAGCTTTAGGTCCCGGAACTGTTTCAGTTATTATCTTAGGAGCCTCAGGATACGATAATTTACGAATTTCCTCTTCGTAGGGGAATTCCATAAATTTTTCCCTCATTCCCTTTACTGCTGTGAAAATTTTTATAAAGCTTTCTCCTTGTGTAGGGAAAATTTTTTTCTATGAAAATAGTGTTGTAACTTTGCAAAGAGATAGATTTAAGGGAAAGATTTTGTCTCAGAACCAATTGTGCTCTATTACAAGAGCTTACCTCCGGTGTTGTAGATGAGCTCGGTTAAGGTTGATGACATGGATCTTAAGATATTAGAGTCCTTAAGGAGGAATGGTAGAGTCTCGTATAGGGAAGTAGCAGAGAAGTTGGGTGTAGGTGTTGCAACTGTTTATAAGAGGGTTAAGAGACTTGAAAAACTTGGCATAATAAGAGGATATACAGCAATAATAGATGAGTCTAAGCTAGGCAAAAATATTGTTGGTTACATAGGTCTTGAAGTAAGACCGGTGGATACGAATAAGGTATTAGAGGAACTACTAAAGATGGATGAGGTTGTTGAGATCGCAACCGTTACTGGGACTTTTGATGTGCTTATTAAGGTGAAAGTTAAAAGTCTAGATGAGCTGTGGAACTTCATTTACGTCAAGACACCCAAGATTAAAGAAATACTTAAGACGACGACGATGATAGCCATAAACGTCGTAAAAGACGAGTTAGGTTGCTCAGGGTTTAATGCGATCGACAACAAGCATGGTATAGGTTTTCGCGACACCAGTCATTGAACCTATAGCTCCTAGAATCTCGCTGAACTCTCTTATGGACCTAGCTTGAAGCTTTATGAGAAGGTCGTACTCCCCTGTTATGCCGTAAACCTCCTTAACCGAGCCAATCTTGATTATATTTTTGACTACCTGTGGATAGTGCTCTCTTGGATGAATGCTTATGCAAACGTAAGCTAGGACTTCTCGAGGAACTTTAATTCGACTCATAATCACAAAAGTATAGAATTTAGGTAAAGAATTTTTAGCTTAAACTTTCCTTTCGTGCTCTTAGATAGTATATTAATAGGGCGACTAGGAATAATGCCACGGAGTACACTCCTCCATATATGAGAATGTTGATATTTCCGTAGGGTGGCGCTACTGTGTATACTAGAATGAATAGTGTTGATATGACCCCTATGACAGCTAGTATGGGAACTTTAGAAGGCCCTCCCATTTTGAACGGTCTTGGATCTTGAGGTCTCTTTATTCTTAATGCTATGACGTTTATGAACATGAACAAGTAGATTATTAGGAATACGAAGCAACAGGACAACGCTAAGCTGAATGGAGCTTCCAATCCTAAGAAAGTTACTGCTGATCCTATAACAAGGAGCATGAGAACATAGAGTATTATTAGTGAGCCCCATGGGGTCCTGAATCTTGGATGAAGCCAGCCAAATATCTTGGGTAAATACCCCTCTCTTGACATGCCATATAGTACTCTCGTAGCCCCTGCCATAACCGAATTTATTGTGGTCCCAGTAGCAAATAGGCTTATAATAGCGAACCATACCCCCCCGATGGGTCCAAGCAAGTATTCTGCAGCACCCACATGATAAGGCTCACTAAGGAGAACTTCTCGTGGAACTGACGCAGCCCACGATAACCCCAAGAACTGTTCAACTGCAAAGAGCGTTATCATTGACGTTATCATGGCCAAAGGTATGGTCTTACTCGGATTTTTAACTTCCTCCGCTAGTGGCGCAGCAACTTCTACTCCTATAAAGAGCCATACTGCTGCAAGCATAAGTACAGCAATGCTTGGGAGGCCTGCAGGAGTTCCAGGGTAAAGTTCTGATGCAGGTGGGAAGAGGAACGTCTCAGTTAGATAACTCCAGTCAGGTTTACCTAGCGTAAGACCTACTACGGCCATCGCTACATACGAGCAAACCATGATTATTAGTAAAGCCAGCTGCGTATAGCCAGCTACAACTATTCCAAGCATGTTAGTTATCATGAATATTGTTAACACTAAGATGGCCCAACCCCACCATGGTACTTGAGGAAAGAAATGCTCTAGTATTATACCTGCAAGAGTGGACTCTGCGGGAAAACCGAAGATGTCCTTAAATCCATACCATAGCCCAACACTTATCCCAGCAGCTCTTCCAAGAGCCTTAGTAGTGTAAAGCTCTAAGCTGCTTGCCCTTGGATAAGTTGTTGCCAGCTCGCTAAAGGCTAAGCACACTAATATGATGAATAGTAAGGCTAGTATATGAGTTACCGTAAAGCCAGCGCCAAGGTCGCCAAAACCTAAGCTTAGAGTCATTAATGTCGTTGAACATGTGACTAATCCTAGACACATTGCCCACGTTGTCCAAAAGCCTAGGGCTCTTTTAAGCTCAGCCACGATATTCCCTCTCTAAGCGAGTTTTTACTGAATAATTTTACCTTTGAAAAATTATTTATAACTTTCTCCTAAAAATTTAGTGATAATTTATCCTACTGACAAGTAGTTGAGAAAAAATTTTTATGCTATATTAATGAGGCTAATATCGTGGTGGTTTAGATGCACGAAACCTTAATACTAACTGATGAAGAGGTTAGAAAGCTTCTATCAATGCCAGAGGTACTTAATGTTGTTGAAGAAGCTTTTAGAGAAAAGGCACTTAATAGAGTGCAGATGCCCCCTAAGATTTATCTTTTCTATAAGAAGTATGATGGTGACCTGAGGGTAATGCCATCATATCTTGAAGAGCTTGATATATCAGCTGTTAAGATCGTGAATGTTCATCCCCAAAATAGGCAAAGGTTTGAATTACCAACGGTCATGGCTATTGTCGTTCTTGTAGATCCCAAGACGGGTTTTCCATTGTCAATAATGGGTGGCAGCTGGCTTACAGCTATGAGGACTGGTGCTGCTGGTGGTATAGCTGCTAAGTATCTTGCTCGCGAAGACTCTGAGGTCATATGTTTTATTGGTGCAGGAACACAAGCTAAGACTCAGCTAATGGCTTTGAGTAATGTCTTAAGAAACATCAAGAGAATTCAAGTTTATGACTTAGTAAAAGAAGCTTCTAAAAGCTTTGTTGAATACGCCTTAACAGTATTAAAAGATATCAAGGTGAAAGTTTGTGAATCTCCACGAGATGCCGTAAGTAGTGCAGACGTAATTGTAACGGCTACTCCATCGAGACAACCAATTGTGATGTCTGAGTGGGTTAGTAATGGAGCTCACTTTAATTGTATAGGTGCTGATGCCCCGGGTAAGCAAGAGATTGACCCAAAAATCCTGTTGAGGTCAAAGATAGTAGTTGATGACATGGAACAAGCTCTTCATAGTGGTGAGGTTAATGTTCCTATAGCTAAGGGTATGCTTAAAAAAGAGCAGATTTATGGAGAGTTAGGGGAGATCGTTGCCGGCATTAAGAGAGGTAGAGAATCGAGAGATGAAATAACGGTTTTTGTGTCTACAGGATTATCAATACAAGATGCTGTCGCCGCTAAATTAGCTTATGACAAAGCCTTGTCAAGAGGCTTCGGAGTTAGGTTAAAAATTGTCATTGCTTCTTAGTAACTTTCACGTCACATTCCACCCGCTGTCATGATTTATGAGGTGATGTCTACAAAATTCTTGCATCGTAAGCCCTTACGAGTCCTCTCACTAAATCTCTGAGAGCCTCCTCTTGGTCCTTTGCCCTTACAACTCCTGATGCCACTAAGACTCCTTGAGTTCCAAGCTTTATTGCAGCCTCCACATCGTCGCTACTTGTTATTCCAGCTCCACATATCACCACAACACTTGGGTTCACGCTCTTAATAAGTCTTATAGTGTTAGTTATCACTTCGGGCTTAGTTTTCGAAACCGCTTTTCCAGTCCCTATAAGCTCCGGTGGCTCTATCGCTATGAAGTCAGGTCTAAGGGCTGAAAGTGAGGCAGCAACTTCTGGGGTATTTGCACACGCTACCACCTCAAGACCTATGCTGGCAGCCCTCTTAATTACTTCATCTACCTCATCAATTCGAAGCCTCTTCTCTGAATGATTAATCAAAGTCCCTACAGCTCCAGCTTCCTTAACAGCTTCCATTGATATGCTCCCGGTGTAAGCACCAGGAGGATAGGGATCAACGTGTTGAGCTAGAACTGGGATAGAGACCATAGAGACAATTTTAGCTATGTCTACAGCTTGGGGGGCCACAGCTATATTCACCCCAAATTCATTAGCTATTCTCTCGCTCTTCTTCGCAAGTTCTAAAGCTCTCTGACCAGTTGCTTCGAGATACGTCTTGAAGTTTACGATAATTAATGGTGTTTTAAGCTTCTTCATACCAATATCATGACTCAAGTGCACTTAAAAATATTGTTATTTGTAATTTCCTTTGAAGTGGGGGTGTTTATGGGCTCTATATACTTCTTAGAGCAGAGAGTCTAAACGCATTTCGATTTATGAACTTTCACGGACTTTCAAGTGTTGATAAAGGTTAAATTAAGCTTGCATCTTCCTAACTCTTTCAAATATCTCAAGCCAGGTCAATACGCAACGCCCAATTTCGTAAAGCCTATCAAGATCACTTTCAAACTTAGCCATATTGGTGAGCTCCATTATTTTCTGGCTTGCCGTTGATGTAAGCTCACTTATAGCTTGAATTTGAGTAATCTTGGTTATGTCCTCTCCCTCTTTCACGAAAATAACTCTCTTCTCACATCCAGGGCAAAATATCTCTCCACTCTTCAGTTTAAAGAGAGGAGAGTTGCATATCGGACAGACATCAGCTAGCATGGTAGCACCGCTTCTTAGCAGATCAACCATTCGCTTCATCCTAATAGCTTCATCCTTCTCTCTACTCACGAAAATTCTCACCGATCCTCTTAATCCTTAATCTGTTCTAAGATGCTTACTGCTTGCCATATAGCTGTTCTAGCGAAGAGAGGCATGTTAGGATCCTGACTACATTCATCAAGTATGCTTATAGCGTTTGAAGCTCTAACACCAGGAGTATATTTCTTAGTCTTCAATATCTTTATTGATTCGCTACAAGCTCTTCTAATGTTCCTAGGAACTCCAAGATCATCGGCAATCCTCTGTAAAACCATAATTGCCTGCTGGATTTTTTGCTCAGCATCGCTCTCACCAGACATAAATCAACACCCTCATAAAGTTAAGGAGGGTTGTCAGAACAAAACCTAGTAAGAAAGGCTTAAACCCCTTCTTAAAAATCTTTCATATAAAGCTCTAAGTCAAAAACAAGTGTTGTCAGCAGGGGTTCTAGATTGAATGATATATCAGTGATTATTAGAGGTATATATACAACAGCTCTCGTTAAGCTGCTGCTTGACCATGGCTTCAAGATAGCTAAGCCATCAGCTACCATAGCTGAGAGATTTAAACTTAAAGATGTATCTAATGAGTGGGATGCGAGGATTAGGGATTATAGACCTTTAAAGGGCTCTATAGTAATTGACGGTCCAAAGGCCCACGAAGTTGTTGTTGTCTTAATGGGGAAGCTGCCAGATGCCATCTTGAATTATAGGAAGGTAGGCTACGAGATATACAAAGGGATTGTAGAGAAGGTTGACGAGAGAGGAAGCTACGTTAATTACGGGAATGGAGTAGGCCTATTACCAGAAAAGTTAAGTGAAGGTCAAGAGGTAATAGTTTCACCAATTAAGGATGAACCTCGTAGAGATAACCATGTTAGTCTGACTAGGAGAGTAAGGATAGTTGGCTACTATGCTGACTTAGTTAAAGATGGTTGGATTTCAACACCCAAGGATGTGCCTACAAGCATGGCGAGCAGGTTGATGAACTTGGGTCATTTAATGAAGCCTCCTGGCTGGGGTGTGCAGTGGAAGAGGGAAGCATCAGAAGCCAGTACAAGCGATCTACTTGAGGAGCTGCAGAGGTTAAGGGAAAAAGCCATTGAGGTGGTACAACAATCATTAGAAGTTAAGGCACCCGCTCTAATCTACGAACCGTCTACAAGTTACATTGTAATATTGCCTTACGATAGTAAGAAGTACTTAGACGGTATGAGAGGGCTCGTAGTACCGACCATGCCCAAACACCACTTAATAAAGAGTTGGGGGAGGAGGTATGCATACGCCGTTGATGTTATTGAGAAATTAATGGCAGTTCTCAGCGAAGACATAGGTCATATAGCCTCAAATATCATCGTGAAGGGGGCAGTTAAAAGAGGTGCTAAGATTGCTATAGAACATGTAAAGCCTGACGGTAAGATCTATAAGCTATCTCCTGGCATTGTAGAAGACTTCGATGAAGATACTATGACGATAACGTTGAAGAGGAGGTTCAAGGGCGGTGGGGTTTATAACGGTCTTGGTGTCCCGAAAGAGCAAGGAGACTACGGATTGTCAACGTATAGAATAGGTGTCCCTCTTTCGAAGACTGCATACTACAGCGAGAAGGGAGCTTTAAAGGGGATTTACGTAAACATATCAACGCCAGTGGAGATTGCTCCAAGAAAGGTGAGGTACGTAGATCTCGAAGTTGATGTGATCGCCAAGCCTAACGGTGAAGTTCGAGTTTTAGACGTCGACAAAGCAAGAGAGCTAATGCATAAAGGCATAATAACCAGCAGGCTCTACCACGCTATAATGGAGATAGCTGATAAAGTAAAGAAAACCCTTTCTGAAAGAGGGGATGTGGATCTAGACCTTAAGCTTTTCTAACCCTAACTATCAAGAATCCTTGCTTAAACGATACTCTAAGAGATGTTGGATCAAGGGGTTCCGGGAACCTTATAACCTTTCTATATCGACTAAATTCTGTACTTCTTTGTATAGTTCCCCAACGCTCAAATTTAACTTTCTCCTTAATCTCAGCTTCAACCTTTAATGCGTCCTCTCCTTCAACGTAGACGTTGATCTTCCCCTTATCGACTAGAGGTAGGTCTACTACAACTTCATACTCGTCTCCAAGATCCCTTATGCTAGATAGTGGTGTAAGACAGCATTCTCTAGCATCCCACATCGGCTCATCGAATTCTTCGATTAGTGACGTTAATCTATCAACTTCCTCTCTAAGCTCCTCTATGAGGTCGGAAATTGACTGGAAGAGCATCCTTCTCCTGAACACGGTACATCACCTCCTACGTGTACATCAATGGAACCTCATACTCGTGAGTCTTCTTCATTTGCTTTAAGGCTTCAGCTGTACGCTTCATAAGCTCACGCGTCCTCACTCTTATCATCTCGGCTTCGTCTAATAGAGGCTTTACATCTATTTCTAACCCAAGAATTTTATTCAATGCTAATAAGGCCTGAGCAGCCGCACCAGGATCTGGGTATTCGAGGAAGCACTGAGCTAAGAGCATGATGGATGGAAGACCTCTTCTAATCCCCTCTCGCATCATTATGGCTGCAGGTCCTACAACAAACCCCTCTTCGAAGCTCTTTACATTGGCTTTTGTAAGTACATCACTAAGTTCTGTAGCTCCAGCTATACCATAGACTTCTGGAACCTCTATGTCTAGCCTATTCGGTATAGCGATGCCGGTTATTGTAATTATCCCCTTAACACCCTCCTTAATAGCCCAATCAATAACACTCCTACCCAGTGGATATACGAGGGATGGATGTACAGGAACCTCGCTACTTAGAACCATTAAACCTTCCCTACCAAAGAACCTTACGGGATCATAAACTCTTGATTGATGAACTACGATTACTGGTGGAAGAAGTTCGCTCTCCACGTGGGCTATGGCCTCTAAACCTAGTGCTTTAACTATGTGAGCAGCAGAGATAGCACCCACGAGACCAGCATCTGGAAGTCCAACTATCAACCAACTGTCCTTGAACCCTCTACCTACAATCTTCACATCCAAGCTAAACACCAAGAATAGAATTCCCGCTTACGAGATAAAACTAGCGTGTCATAGAAAACTTAACATTTAAGAGTATGCTCTAAAATTCACAAAAAACAAGGCCCGGTCGTATAGAGGCCTGCCTGCGTGGGAGCCGTACAACCCGGTCAAGTATCCCGGCCTTTCGAGCCGGAGACCCGGGTTCAAATCCCGGCCGGGCCATCACTTCTTGTCTTCTCCACCTAAACCTTAATGACCTCACTTATTCACCTTTCACTGCTTGAATTCTCTCAGGAACTTTAAATCAAGGTATATGGAGTAAAAACATACTTTTTATGCTAGCTCATGGGCTCGTTCTGCAGAGAATAGATTCTTTAAGGCGCAAAGCATCGATCTAAAGCTTAAGTTGATGAAACTTTTTGGCACCTTCTTCTTTACAATATTCTCTCAATATTGGATGACATAAGTAGCACTTGGGCTTACGGCTTGTGCATATCGAAGATCCGAAGAGATACGTTAACGTTTGAATCCAACCTCCAAATCCTGGAAAGAGACTTTTGATGACTTCTCTTAAGCATGGCCCATACTTATTGATGCATTCGTCACAGTAGTAAGCTAGACATAAAGTCTTCGCCGGTAATCTAACATTGTAATCTATCCATCCAAGCCTTTTAGATACTCTCTGTAAATGGACATCACATGGAACAATGTACGGAGACTTAGTCGTAAAGAGTAGGACAGCATCAGCAATCTTTGGTCCTACCCCCCAACATAGCATTAATGCTCTTCTAATGTTTTCTAGCTCGTTTTTTTGTAGACGTAACTTCACGTAGCTCCTTAGCACCTTAACTAAATCCGTCAGTTGATAACTGGTTCCAATAATCTTAATCTCTCCAGGTCTAAGGTTAGCTATGACCTCTAAGTTACAATGCCACTTTTCCCAAAGCTTCTTAACCCACCTCCTCACGAAAACCTCATAGCTTGTTCTTTTCGAGAGTATAACAGCTATGAGTATACAGTTGAAATCGTGAGGAGCTATTGAAAGCCTAACTCCAGGAAAGAGCTCTGATAAGGCTTTGACCTCTTCTCTGATCGCACCACTTAGCTTAGATATTCGGGATGATGGCTTCTCATCCCACAATCCAGACTCGCAAAGAATAACCTCATGCACCTCATCACTAGCACCACGCTTTACGTATGCTTCGAGTACCTCGTCCTCCTGTTTGAGTGACAACGACTCAGCATAGAGACCTACGCGCTTAATCCAATATGTACCTTCTCTGCTGTAGAGCGATGAGACGAAGGAGGGCTTAAGCGTTAACTCAAGGTTGTAATCTCTTACATCACCAACTTTAAACAGCAACTTCATAACCAACTGCCACACTCTACATAACTAATCTGACGGTAATCTTTTAATGCGCTTAAAGCCATGGTCCCACGATTATTAAGAGTCAGCAAGTAGCTCGTAGAGTTGAAGGAAGTAACTTATGCGCACGTGAAGATCACGACAAGGTCATTGAACAATCTCCTAGAATAGATCAAGCACTATCCATCGACTATTGTAGTTAGAGGATCCAATAGGGGCAAGAGCTTGCATAAACTTCATAAGAACTAGGAAAAGATTAGGAGGTGCTAAATGAGCCACTCTCCATCTTTAATTACCATTTTGCCGTCAACGTAGACTGTTGGTTTAGTTATTATGCCGTCAATATGTATACCAGCTTTAATCCTCCCGCCTATTGTGCTATTATCGCCAAAGGCTATGTGCACGGTCCTATACACCTTCTCATCCATTAATATGTTGCCAACGATCCTAGCACCTGGATTCGTGCCTATGCCAAATTCAGCTACGTTAAATGCCTCCTTCATCCCTACAGAACTTAGTAGTTGCTTAAGCTTCTGAGCTTCATCTCTCCCTTCGAACTCAACGGCGAATCCGTCCTTAATTAGGACCTTAACTGGGGCCTTAAGAGCCCCCACTCCCGCTATCGCACCATCAAATATCACGATACCATTAGCCGTGCCTTCGACAGGAGCCACGAAGACCTCGCCAGCTGGCAGATTACCAAATGAACCTCTCTCAGTCAGTATCCCAGTATCAGCGATGAACTCTCTGCCTTCCACCAAAAACTTTACATCCGTGCCTAGAGGCGACGTTACCCTAATCTCTTTAGAATCCCTCAATACTTTCAGTAGTCTATCACAATTTGACTTGACCACGTTGTAGTCAACACTCATTCCCTCAATGAATATATCCATCGTTATCATTGGCATGGTGGCTCCTCTAGCACCTGCTTCCGTAGCCTTCTTCCTCGCTTGTGTGTGAGTCAAGCTATACTTTGTGGGCGCTGCAAATACGTCAGCCTTAGTCCACATAGCTGCTATAGGTTCAGGAGGTTCTTCGCCATGTCTTGTACGAGGTCTCATAACGACTAGTATGGTTTCAGCACCGACTTCCCAACCACTTTCAGCAATTACTCTACCTATAATTTCACTATTAGTATCAGTAATGACCAAGAATTTTTCGCCGGCCTTGACTCCTAAACAAGTTTGGACAACCATATAAGCTGCTTTCTTTAACTTCTCTTTCAACTCCTCTGAAGCCTGCAAGGTCTCACCTCTAAATCCTAGTATTTACGTTAAATAGATTTTAATAAATAGATTTGTAACCCACTGGCTAACGATAAAACTTAAAATTATTTAAAAGCAAAAACATTAGTGGAGGAACCTTCATGAGGACCTTATCTATAAATGATTTAAAGGACATAGTCGTAGGAGCTACATTCTTAGGTAGTGGTGGTGGCGGCTCGCCGGAGAATGGTCTTAAACTTGTCGAAGCAATAGCCAACGTGACTAAAGAAATAAAGCTTGCTTCTCCTGATGAAGTTGCAGATAATGATTATGTGGCAATGATAGCAGGTATGGGTGCCCCTAAAGCGCTTAAAGAGAAGGGCTTCGGTCCCGAGGCTCTTCATGCCTTTCATGGTTTAGAAAAGCTTTACTCTATGATAGGCGTAGAGTTCAAGTATATAATGCCAGGGGAAACTGGAGGCTTTAATTCTATAACGCCAATATATGTGGCTGCCGTAAGGAATCTTATTGTAGTTGATGCTGATGGAACTGGTGGTAGGGCTGTCCCGGAGCTAGGGACTACACTCTATAACCTTTACGGCTTGCCTGTATCACCATTTGTCGTAGCCGACAAAGTAGGAAACATAGTTGTAGGCTGGCTTGCAAACCCCCTAGATGGTCATACAGCTGAAGAAATAGCGAGACACGTAACTGTCGCTTTCGGTATGCTGTCTGGCTTAGGGACCTGGGTTGTCACTGGTTGGCAAATAAAGAACTTCTTAGAACCTCATGTTTTAACAAGGTCTCTAGATATTGGCAGAGCCTTAAGAGAAGCAAAGGAGAAGGGCAAGGATCCGGTGAAGACTGTTATCGATGTAGTTAAGGGCTATGAGCTCTTCAGAGGGAGGGTTGAAAAAGTGGAGCTAAGGACTGTCGCAGGTTTTGACTTTGGCAGAGTAGTACTCAATGGTGTGGAGGGCTATGCAGGAAAGAAGTTCTACGTGGACTTCAAAAATGAAAACATGATTGCATGGAAGAAGCTCGGAGAACCTGCCGCGATGGTTCCAGACATGATATGTTGGCTTACGCTTCAAGGAGAAGCATTAACGAACGCGGACATTAAGGAGGGTATGGAACTAGCGGTCATAGGTATACCAGCTTCAGATAGATGGAGGAGACATCCGAAAGCGTTTGATGTGTGGAGGCACATATTAGATAAGATGGAGTACAAAGGAGACTACATCTGCATCGAGAAGCTTCTGTAATTCAAAACTTAACTTTTTCTTTGAACACTTTCTTTAAGCATCCAATCATTTGAGGGGCATGAATTGAAAGATATTGAATTAAGCAGCATCGCTGATGTGTTGGCTAATGTGATTAAAACGAGACGAACGATAAGAAGGTTTAAGAAGGATGTGAAAGTGCCCAAGGAGGTCATTGAAAGGATACTAGACATCGCTCGATGGTCTCCCAGTGGTAGTAATGCTCAGGAGTGGAGGTTCATAGCGATAATGGATGAAAGGCTTCTCAGAGCTATGAAAATGTTCTCGCCAGGATGGCTTGGTGAGGCTCCTGCAGCCATAGTCGCATGTGCTGATAAAGATTGGTCCTACAGAGTTGCAGGTGTCCTAGGCAGAGATAAAATGTACTTAATCGATGTAGGTATAGTCGTGCAAACGATAGCCCTCTTAGCTCATGCCATGGGTTTAGGAACAAACATAATAATGTCGTTCTCTCAAGAAGCGATATCGGAGCTCCTCAATGTACCGCATAATTGGGAAATCGTGGTCATAATAGCTATTGGTTACCCTGATGAAGAGCCGAAACCTCCACCTCGTATGTCGCTAAGTGAGTTAGTTATATGGAGGTAAGAGGTTATGAAGGTGGACGAGGAAAGAAAGATGCGTATCTACGACTTCATAGCATACTTGATTTCAAGTGCAAGAGGTCTACTTGTAGAGCCACAGGTGTACGGGCCATTTAGATGTCTAGATGCAGTGTCAAGGTTCATACATTTGCTTAGTGACTTAGGAATTAAAGATCCCTACCTCGATGAATTAAAAGACGAAGTAGACAAAGGTAAGTACTTACTGCTAATTGATGAAAGTAAGTTTAAAGACTTCATAATACATTTAAATGTGAAGTTAGCTCGAAAAATAAAGGAGGACTTAAACCTATAGCCCCTCCTTATTATCATAGCCCTGTTTTACACTTCACAAATTGAATGAACTTGACAGACTAGCTTTTCTTACGTAATTATCGATTCTAAAACTTAAATAGTCTTTATCTTGGAAAAATTAGAAGGGGAGTTTGTTTTGTCAACTAGATCAAGTAAGGAAGTTCAAGACGTCTATGGAGACTATGCAACTCTAACGGTCCCTTCTGAGAAGCTTAGGAGCACGTTAAACGTTTTCATGGTGTACATGGGGGTCCTAGCTGTTGTAGCAGCAATATTTGCAGGGTCAGGCTTAGCCGCGATGTACGACTCTATGACAGCATTGATCGTAGCGTTAATTGGAAATGCTATGCTAGCAGTATTTGGGGCTCTCATAGCTTACATAGGCGGCACCACAAAGGCTAACACATACATGCTATTGAGGTATCCGCTAGGTAGGGTAGGAGCTATGATAGGTAGCCTGGTTGTATCAGCTCTACCACTTATCATGTGGTTTGCTGTTGAGACTTGGTTATTCGGGATAACTGTTAACGTCATATACCCCGGTCACCCACTGACCTCCATAGCAGCTGCATCAGTATGGGGTGGTGTGTTAATGATGCTTACAGCGTACTACGGTTTTGAGGCAATAGCGCTACTAAGCTACATAACAGTTCCCTTCTGGTACGCGTTGATAGTGATAGGCTTCTTTGCAGCAATAGATGTTAGCGGGGGACTAGGAGCTTTGTGGACTGTAAAGCCAGTAACAATAGCTCCTCTAGGAGTAGGCATAACCTACGTCTTCGGTCTCTATGCTTCAGGTTGCGTTATATCATCTGATGTTTCCAGGTATGGTACCAAGCGATGGTCTGGCAGCCTTGCATGGTCTCTCCATGTATTCGTATTTATGACTATCTTGCTTTTTGTCGGTGCTGCCATGACACTGTTAACGGGTTCACCTAACGTAATAGTAGCTATAGCTCAGCTGGGTCTAGGTGTGGGTGCATTGCTTCTTGCAATACTAGGTCAGTGGACGACTAATGACAACAACTTGTGGAGTGCATCGTTAGCCTGGGTGAACATCGTAGGAAGGCTTACAAAGAGAGTTTGGGTCATAATAGTAGGTATCATAGGCACAGCGATAGCTGCTATATGGGGAGGAGTTTGGGGCATGAGCTTAGACCCCTTCATAGCCTTTGGAATCTTCCTAGGATACTTCATACCACCAGTAGGGGCTGTAATGATAGCTGACTACTACATATTTAGTAGGTATGTGGCTAAACGTACTTACAACTTCGGTCCAGGTACTAAGTACTCCTTAGTTAACGTGCCCGGGATAATAGGTATGGTTGCTGGAGGGCTAGCAGGTTGGGCCGCAACAACTTATGGTCTACCACTACCAACAGGTATAGGTGTAGCTGATGCAATAATAGTTGCTTTTCTGCTATACTTAGTATTGGCCGTGGGGCTCTACAAAGCAGGCATTAAGATCGAGGTGGGTGAGTGGGTTGAAAGAGCTACAGGTTTCTAAGGAGGTGAAGTAATGATGAGCATTGATCCTCAAAGAATTAAGAGGTTCGCTGAGGTATCCATGGTGATAATGCTCTTGCTGGGAGCCGTAACACTTGGCTTAGCACCATTTACAGGCAGTTACAGAGGTTTCTATCTCTCAGTTTTCCTCGGTGGGGTGATAGTATTTACATCAATAATCTACTTGTTACTGATGGTCATGAGGAAGGCTGAGGATGTAAAGGGGATTGCAACACCGGCTATACAATGCTTATGGATATCAACGTCTATGAGCTTAGGCTACGTAGTAACGGCTCTAGCTCCTTACTTTAGCATAAGCTTTACGATAGCTGTGACGCTGTTCGTGATAGGATGGTTGATGCTGATATACGGATTATACGCCCTACTAAAGATAAGTAAAGAAACTAAAGTACCATTAGCCGTTTAAACAAGAAAATCTTTATAACTTCCATACTTTTTTCCCCACATTACTATAATGTGTTCTTGTAATGGCATGAGAAGGTTCTGTAAGCTATCCTTACTCTTAATAATTTCATTGCATGTGTTTGGCATTATCTAATCTTATTAACTGGCCCGGCGAAATGTCATGCCGAACAAATAACGTACTTTAAACGAGAACGTCGATTACGAATAGTGTTCCTATGCTTTTATCGTATTGGGCTACTTAAACTCCTAGATGCCATTAGCGTGATGTATCAACCCTTCACTTTATAAAGCGTGGGCTACTATCACAGTAAATAAAAGATTTCTCAAGTGTAGGGCTTACGAAAGCTGCATCAATAACACCTAATCCAATAACCCATACCCTTATACTACCTATACTGACTAGGCAAAATGCTCATTTTCTAAACTTGGTATGTAGTTTAGGACATGTTTTCTTTAATCCATGTTCTCACGTAGTAGAAATTTAGCTAGTTGTGAAGAGTATGACTTTAGAAACTAACATCGAAAAGCTAAGCGAAAAATAGGTGTAGAAGTTGAATAGCCAAAGATCTTTTTGGCGATGCATTCTCCTAATCTTTATATGTGGATGTAGAATAATTTTTCAACATGTACTACGAAGAGTTAATGCAAAGATTGGGTTTTCCGAGTTCTGCACTTTTAAGGAGGATTCTAGAGCATCTGATGACCGAGGATGAGGCAAGGATTGCAGCAGCTTTGCCGGGAAGCGTTGAAGAGATTGCAAATAATCTTTCCATGGAAAAAACAAGGGTCAAAGAAATTCTTGAAGATCTTTTTAGGAAGGGAGTAGCTATACCGAAGGACTTCAAAGATAGAGAGTATTATAGGCTCGTAAGGGACATAGTTCAGCTTCATGATGCGACCCTAGCATCAAAGCACATGAAGGATCCCGAGTATGCAAGACTTTGGAAGGAATTTGGCGAAAAGGAGGTCCACAAAGTAGTTGGTAAAGTTAGAGCGTTGATTGGAGTCAAAACATGGAGAGTTGTCCCAGCTTACAACGCTATAAAGGATTTGCCCGACGTTCTTCCTTGCGAGAACATGGTTGAGATGATGAAAGCACAAAAGAAGATAGCTGTCGTTCCATGCTCATGTAGAAACGTCACACGTTTTGCAGCTAGTGGCTGTCAATATACTAAAGAGCTCGTTGAAGATGAAAAAACGTGGAAGTGTATTCAAGTTGGTAGAGGAGCTGAATATGTCATAGAGAGAGGCTCTGGAATAGAGATAAGCATTGATGAAGCTGTAGAGCTCGTAGAGAAGATAGAGGAAGATGGTTTAGTGCACACATGGGCTAACACCGCAAAAATAGTAGACAAGAGCGTTACTGTGAATTGCAACTGCTGTCAGGACTGTTGTGAGTTTTTCTTGGCATCAAAGCATTCAGGCGTACCAATGTTGATGATCCTCGAGAAAAGCCGTTATGTGGCTTACGTAGATAAAGAAGCTTGTGTAGCTTGTGGATTATGCGTAAATAGATGTCACTTTAATGCCATAACATTAAATGACTATGCTAAAGTTGATGAAGAGAAGTGCTTTGGTTGTGGTGTTTGTGTAGTAGGCTGTAAGCAGGGAGCTATAAGGCTGAAGGCTGTGAGGGAAAAGGAGCACATACCACCGTAACCTAACAGACATGAGCAGAGCGAGTCTCTAGCAGAAGTCTGAAGTCTTAGAACAACAAGTCTCGCGATGTTACTACAATAGTACATTCGTGGTTAGCTGAGCAGTTCAACGATCATCTCAAATGCTTATTTGACCACATAGCTTTTAAGACGTGGCGACCCCTCTTCAAGAAGAGCCTATGTACATCATCTTCTTTTAAATAACAGAAAGCTTAGTAATATTTTGGGGATGGTGGACATGAATCAATTTAAAGGTTGTAAGGAACCTATTGAAGCACTAGAAGTTGCGAATAAGATAAGTCCTCAGCTCAAAGATGCTGTAAGCTCTCTCTACTCAACTATATGGAGAGATGGAGCACTACCATTAAAGTTCAAGCACTTAATAGCATTAGCTCTCAGCATATGTTATGGAGTTGAGGAGAACCAAGCACATAAAATCATGACAAGAGCACTTGAAGCGGGAGCCACGAAGGAAGAGATTGTAGAGACAATTCTCGTAACAATGTGGTTCTCTGGCATTCCAGCTCTCGTCGCTTCTAGAAGTCTCTTGGAGAGACTTAAAAGCTAAAACATTTAACTGCAGGTACTAACATTAAACTGCACCACACAAGGGGTTGGTCGAGGTGAAAATTGCTCTACTAGGTGGAACAGGAGACATGGGTGAGGGATTAGCATTAAGATGGGTTAAAAACCATGAAATACTAGTAGGATCTAGGGAAGCATCAAAAGGTATGAGAGTAGCCGCGGAATACTTAACAAAGGCCAAGGGATTCTATGGAGATTCTATGAAAGGTACCATAAGGGGGATGGCAAACCCCGACGCTGCTGCCGAGGCGGACGTCATAGTTCTTACAATACCATACGAATATGCAGCCTCAACAATTATTAGCATAAAAGACAGGCTTCAATCAAGCCAAATAATAGTTTCTCCTGTTGTACCAATGGTTAAGGTTAACAGAGGAATGATGTACATGCCGATGGTAGAGGACGGCAAGATAATGTCATACGCCGAAGCACTAGCAAGAGAGTTAAAAGATGTTCCAGTCATAGCAGCTTTTCACGCCATATCTGCTAAGAAGCTTGCGAACCCCTCCTTAGTTCTAAACTACGATGTCCCCATAGCTGGTGACGATGAAAAGGCAGTTGAAGTGGTAGCAAACCTTACACGCGAAATTCATAACTTACGACCAATTTACGTAGGTCCACTAAAGCTAGCACTAATGATAGAGTCGTTAACGCCGCTAATCATAAATGTAGCTATATTCAGCAAGATAAAGGACGCATCAATAGCGTTCGTTGAATAAGTCTCTTACTTAACATATCTTAATGTGAATGAGGATGTCAAGTAGCATACCCTTCAAATTGTTCGAAGAAGAGTGCTTAAAGCTACTTAAGACCTCGCTTGAAGAATCGAGAATAGAATCAACCGAGAACGTTTTAGTAAGAAGCCTAGAAATCCCTCCCGCAAGAGAGATGGGAGAGCTAGCTCTTCCCTGCTTTGAGCTTGCTAAGTTATTGAGGAGGAACCCTAAGGAGCTGGCTGAAGAGCTGGCCGCAAAGATGTCATTGATGGAAAGAAAGTACGTTAGCGACATTAAGCCTGCAGGTCTTGGCTACATAAACTTTTACGTTAACCACTTCGAGCTTGCTCAAGAGCTATTCACGGCAGTTACGAACTTTGGATCACAGTACGGATTGATAAAGGTTGAGAGACCTCTCAAGATAATAGTAGAACATACTAGTGGTAACCCAATACACCCTCTGACTATAGGCACAGGGAGGAATGCAGTTATAGGTGATAGCTTAGCATCCCTACTGAGATCTCGAGGCCACGACGTCAAAGCACACTTCTACGTTAATGATGTAGGCCTTCAAGTAATGATTGCTGCTTATGGATATTCAAAGGTGATGGACAAGATCAAAGGCGAGAAGTTCGATCACTCGATAGGAATCATTTATCCAATGACGAACTCGATAGTAGAGATAATTGAGCTCAGGAAGAGACTTGAAAGAGCGTCAGATGATGAGACAAAGCGTGAAATATTGAAGGAGATCGATGAGTGGGTTGGGATAGCTTATGAGCTTAGAAATAAAGATCCTGAGCTTTTCGACTACCTCTTAAGTAAGATAAGTGAGGATGAAGATCCCAAGTCTATGATATCTAAGTTGAATAAAGACTATGAAGAGGGGGCTAGGGAAGCTGTTGAAATCGTAAGAGGGCTATGCAAGGCTGTCATAGAGGGCTTCAAGCAAACTCTATCAAGGATGTGGATAAAGTTTGATTCATGGGATTGGGAGAGTGAAATAGCTGTCTGGAGCAAAGCAACTGAGGAAGTGATAGGGAAGATAGGGGACATAGCTCCTTGGGCTCTTGAGAGGTCTGAAGGAGCTTTAGTGTTAAACGTTAATGGAGTAGCTTCGGCATTGAACCTCAAGGAGAAGTGGGGCTTGGCAGATAAAGAGTTACCAAAACTAACCTTGAGGAGAGCTGATGGAACATCTCTCTACACTACTAGAGATATAGTTTATGCCTTTTGGAAGCTTAAAAAAGCCGATAAGGTCATAAATGTGATAGGAGCGGAACAAAGTTTAGCTCAACTACAATTAAAGATTGTATTAGCTCTTCTCGGAGTAAAGGATGTTGAGACTAGATACATTCATTATGCATACGAGCTCGTCAAGCTTCCAGGAGCTAAAATGTCAAGCAGGCGAGGTAGATACATCCCCTTAGATGACCTCCTAAACGAGTCCGTCAATAGGGTTAGGATCGAAGTAGAGAAAAGAGGCTCAGCATTAAGCGAAGAAGAGAAGAAGGAGATAGCTGAAGTAATCGGCGTAGGCGCAGTTAAGTACGCTCTCCTGAATGTTACAGCTTCTAAGCCAATAACCTTCGATTTTGACCAGGTAGTCAACTTTGAGAGAAACAGCTTCCCCTTCATAAACTACACGTACGTAAGAGCACTCGGCATCTTGAGGAAGAGCAGCTTCACGCCAACACCTAACGTCGATACATCCAAGCTAACTCACGAGTACGAGAGAGAACTAGTGATACAGATGGCTAAGTACCCCAAGATATTCATAGAAGCAGCTGACGAGCTTAAACCAGAGCTACTTACCAATTACCTAAACCAGCTTAGTGAGCTTTTCAATTCGTACTACGAGAAGGTAAACGTAATAAAAGAAAAGGATGAGGAAACCCGCAAGGCTAGGTTGATGCTAGTTTACTCGATCAAGACTGTTATCGAGAGCTGTACTAAAGCACTCAACTTTAAACTAGCTCAACGAATGTAGCCGGGTTGTCAAGTAGACCATCAAGGACATCTTCATGTAATCGTAGACCTGCATTCATTACCTCAATTCTAAATCTTCTAACGGCTTTACTCGTCATCCCCTTAATCATGTTCATTGACGTTCCGTTGCAGGAACTTCGTACCAAGTACCCTCCTCAGATAGTATTAAGACGTTACCGCACTTCAAGCACTTATAGTACTTATTAACGCCCTTCTCACCCTTCTGATCCCCTAGAAACTCCAATTTGTCATGAGGGCACTTCATCTCTATACTTTTAGAGCTTTCCATCGATCTAATATTGCTTTTAAGCATTACTTAAGTCTTGCGATAGCAATTATCTTAGTCTCTCCTTCTTAGTGTCTCTTCTTATGAAAAAGCATTAAAATCGTAGTTGTGATATCTATTCTAAACCACACGTTGATAGTAGCACTTTGTGGTTTGACATTAATAGTTTGAAGAATTGAATTTTTATGGAGAATCACATATTAAAGCTAAACCTTAAGGTTAAAGCGTAAGTAGTATCATCAAGTGCTTGATTAGCTCGAATTACAATATAGCGATAAGGAATTAGGAAGCATCATATTCTAACCTTAGCAGCTCTCGTTACCGGATTAATACCTGGTGCTGCAAAGAAAAATCGAATTCTCAAAAGGTGGTCTCAGCTAAAGAGAGGATATAGCACCATGAACTTATGGCTATAGACTTAATGGTGAAGGCTTTCTTGGTATGCCTCATATACATCGTTGTCTCTCATAGCCTCATGTGTGCCTAAAAAATGCTAGGATGGTGAAGGGAAAAGCGATTAGGAGGGCTATGAATACTACCATGAAGACTATTGAATCAAGAATTCCAATGTCGAGCTTTGCATGACTTTATTAAATTGCATCTTGCATTTTTCTGAGCTCTAGGTGTAGGAGCGTGTGGCAGCAAGAAAATGATCTAAGTTTTAAGCGGGCCCGCGGGGACTTGAACCCCGGACCTCCAGCTTTCTGCATGAACCGCAGGCTGGCGTCCTATCCAAGCTAGACGACGGGCCCTACTCCTCCTGTTCAAGCATTTGTATATCTTTTCTTATCCTATTTTCTCAGCGAGACTTGAAAGAATTAGTTATAGACGTTCCCCTTAAATTATATGAGGGTTGCGAAGCCCTTCATTAACTATGAAGGTAAAGGAGCATAGTCAATATTACTACAAAATTACTACAAAGATTATGAGAGCCATGAGCAACGCTTTAAACAATTTCGCAAGTATCTCTTTAAGAATTGTGGAGATGCCATCCCTATTTAAATCTTTACTATCTTCTTTTCTTTGAAAAGCTTAGCACGTCTTCAATAATTATAATATAAAACCCAAGATAATGCACATACTACATGCGAATAAATCATAAGCCAATATTGTAAGAGCCGCTAAAAATAACTTTCAAGACCTTGAAGGGACGTACCGTTCGATGTAATTATTAAGAGATTAAAAGTGAAGCTATGGTTTAGTAGCGATTCGTAGAGCTGACAAGACGAGAATCGCTCCAAGCATTACCTTAAGCAAACCTTTATCTACATTGTTAACGTAGGAAGCCCCGATCAGGGAGCCTATAACCGAGCTTACCCCCATAGCTGTAGCAATGATACATGTGTCATAGTTTAAGTGCTTTGTCCTATGATGCTTAAGGAGGCCTGAAGCAACTGTTGGAATAGAGACGAGGAGACTAAGGGTACCGGCATTAACAATGTCAAGACCGAAGATGTAGATCAACGCTGGAATACGAAACTCACCACCAGCAACTCCAAAGTATCCCGCGATGATACCTATCGCTAAACCTATCATCGCAGATAGCAAGGTCTCTTCCACAAAGCCTAGCGTGAAGGCAGAGAGCTTTGGTACTTCAATGAAGGGCTCAATACCAACTTTTAAGCCGACTACTATTAGGAACGATACTAAAATCTTTCTCAACATTTTTTCAGGGAACTTGCCTATTAACCGAGCTCCTAAATAAGCACCGACAATCGATGACATCGACATAGTGAAGGCTATGTTGGCGTAGTGGTTGCTCAACAAACCTAATTGAAGACGTCTAATAAAGGAAGCGACAACTACTAGCAAGCCTACAAATAGGTTAATTGCTACAGCAGTGGCGGCTGGGCGTTTAAGTGCGTAAAGCAAAACTGGGATCCTAAATTCACCTCCACCAACACCTATTAGCCCAGCAACGCCCCCAATCATCAAGCCAAAGAATGAGACAAATAAGATACTCCTCATCGTAGAACCTCTTTCCTCTACTATCTTCGCCCCCTCCTGATTGCAACATACGTTTCAGCCCCACATATAGCCATATCATTACCTCTATGCGGAGGTAGACCCTTCTACTTACGAAATTTTTCACTCTTTAGCTTGGCATTACGTGAAGCTAGGTAACTTCCCCTTATCTATTGCAATCTTTAAAATTAGCCTTCTATAATCTCTCTAGTGGGAGGCTAATTGACTTGGGCAAGATCTCTAAGGGAGAGAAATGTGCCCTCTGCAACGATGTTGCGGTTAGATCCATTTCTACCGCTGAAGTCTCAAGGTATTTCAACGTGAGACTTGAAACACGTAGAAGGGTCTATTTGTGCAAGAAGCACTACAAGGAGTATAAGAAAAGGAGTGAAGAAGAGCGTGAGCTTGAGAGGTTGAGATGGTGAGCAGGCTGCTTGAGGAGTATTTTGAAGTCGAGGAGGGTTTTGAAGCTGAGTACGAAGAGGAGCTCTACATTCCCGAGAAAGTTGAACTTAAACCAGCTAGGAACACTGGGGTGTGCATACTCTTATCGGTCTCTTATAGTGGTGAAGCAAAGAAAGCTCTCCTTAAACTTTATGACGTTGAAAAGCGCATTATGCACTTCTGGTATGATGATTCTGGTCACAAGCCTTATTGCTTAACCGACATGAATATTGAGGATCTCAAGAGAAGCAAGGTCGTATCGCATCCAGGCTTCTTGGGCTTTGAGAGGGTTAAAAAATTTGATGTTCTTAAAGAAAGGGAAGTTGAGCTTACGAAGATAATTGCCTCAGATCCTCTAGCTATAGGTGGAAGAAGGGGGGCTATAAGGGATCTACTACCCAAAGCTTGGGAAGCTGACATAAAGTACCACAACTGCTACATCTTCGATAGACAACTTGTACCAGGGATGTTCTATAAGGTTGAGAATGGGAAGCTAGTCAAAGTCGATGTAGAGCCTAGTGGAGAGGAATCTGAAGAAGTTTTAAAGCTCTTTGAAGATCAGGTAGCAATCAAAGAGCTCGCAAAAGAGTGGCTACCACTCTTCTTAGCACCTATACCCGACATAAGGAGAGCAGCAATAGACATAGAGGTCTACTCCCCTGACCCTGATAAGCTTCCAAACCCTAAAGAAGCTCTGTACCCAATAATAGCATTTAGTCTCGTAGACTCCGACGGGAGAAAGCTCGTCTTCCTACTAAGAAGAGAAAACGTTGAGTCCTCGCAACCAGACGAGTTTCCACAGGATTGTGAGGTGAGGTTCTTCTATGACGAGTACAAGATGTTGGAGGAAATTTTCAAGCTACTATGTGAGTACCCAGTGATACTCACATTCAATGGAGATAACTTCGACTTAAACTACATACTTCATAGAGCACTTAAGCTTGGCTTTTCTAGGGATAAAGTACCAATATCGATGACAGCGGGCGAAAATCCTGCAGCACTCTTAGCATCATCAGTTCATGTGGATCTCTATAAGTTCTTCCACAACAAGTCCATTCAAGGCTATGCCTTCAGCAACAAGTACAGAGACGTGACCTTAGATGCTGTTGCTGAAGCATTGCTCTCAGTCAGAAAAATTCAGCTTAAAGATTCGGTCTCACAATTAAGCTATGCTCAATTAGCATCTTACTGCTTGAGGGATGCTGAGCTGGTGATGCAGTTTACGAAGTTTAACGATAATCTTGTAATGAAACTTGTGATACTCTTCATGCGCATAGCCAAGATGAGCATGGAGGATGTGACCAGACAAGGCATATCGAATTGGATAAGGAATATGCTATACTTCGAACACCGTAAGAGGAACTACCTAATACCTAGGAAAGATGAGATAATAGCTGTCAAGGGTCAAGCAGTAACGGAGGCAAGGATAAAGGGCAAGAAGTACATGGGTGCGATAGTACTGAAACCTCCAGCAGGAGTTTACTTCAACGTAGCGGTTCTCGACTTCACATCACTATATCCAAGCATAGTTAAGACCAGGAACTTATCATATGAAGTCATAAACTGCAATCATCCAGAATGTAAGTCGAATACAATACCCTCAACGCCGCACTGGGTTTGCGTGAAAAAACAGGGATTAACATCTATATTGATAGGAATGCTACGAGACATTAGAGCACTATGGTTCAAACCTATGTCTAGGAAGGTCCAAGATCCAGCAAAGAGGAGTCTCTACGAGGTGGTTGAGAAGAGCTTGAAGGTTATATTGAATGCCTCCTATGGAGTCATGGGTTCCTCAAACTTCTCACTATATTGCCCTCCAGTTGCAGAGAGCACAACAGCTATAGGTAGGTACATAATAACTAAGACTATAGAGAAAGCTCAAAGTCTAGGGCTCAAGGTTCTCTACGGTGATACAGACAGCATCTTCATCTACGAGCCTGAGGAGCTAAGGATAAAGGAACTAATGCGATGGGCTGAGGAAGAGCTTAAGGTAGACTTGGACTACGACAAGCACTATAAGTTTGTAGCTTTCTCTGGATTAAAGAAGAACTATGTGGGAGTCCTCGTGAACGGTGAGGTTGACATTAAAGGTCTTGTTGGAAAAAAGAGGAATACACCACCATTTCTGAAGGAGGCATTCTTGAACTTTGTGAGCTTACTAAGCAAAGTAGACACGCCAGAAGCCTTTGAGAGATCAAAAACTCTAATCAGAAATTTGGCACGAAGAGTCTATGATAGGTTGAAGGAGAGAAGGTATAGTCTCGATGAGCTGGCCTTTACTGTCATGCTGTCGAAGCACCCATCAGAGTACGCTGTTTCCTCTCAACACGTGAAGGCAGCTAAGCTCTTGATGGCCTACAAAAAGAATGTAGATTCTGGCTCAATAATAAGATTCGTAAAAGTAAAGGGAGAGCCAGGCGTTAAACCTATCCAGCTTGCAAGGATAGACGAAATAGATGTAGATAAGTACGTTGAGCACATGAGGACTACATTTGAGCAAGTGCTTACTGCTCTAGGCCTAGACTTTGATGAGATACTTGGGGTTAAGAGCATAACTTCGTTCTTCAATAAATAGCTACTCTTCCTCCTCTTCAAGCTCTTCTAAATCTTCTTCTAGACCACTTAAGCCACTTGCTTCAAGCTGCTCTTCCGAAGTAGCAATCATAGCTCTCCTCTTGAGCTCCTCTAAGTCTTCTTGCGGCAACTTGGGGGCTATTATGAATATCTCATTGTCGTAGTAGTCAGTTTCTCTCCATTCATTGTTAAACGATGCTATGTAAATAGGGATAATAACCTCGGCTTCTTTAGATCCTCTGCGCAACTCGAATTTTGAATAAACCTCGTACTCTTCCTTAGTTAGTGGTAGCTTTAAGGTCTTAGTGTAGTTATCCCTCATGACCACGAAGTCGGATGTTTCGGGATTCCATAGCTGCAAAGCCTCAAGAGCAGCTTTCTTGACAACTTCATGTAGAGGTCCACTAAGCTCAACAACCCTCCTGATATTACCCCTCTCAGAGTGTATGAGAATTACCTTGTCGGGGTTGTTCTCTTGAGAGCCCTCCTGTTTTTTCTGCCCTCTAGACTTAGACATCAACTTCCCTCACATGAATTCTAATTTTCTCGAACATAACTTCACATTTAAGCACGCTAATTGCTTAACTTTAAAGGTTTTTCCAGGGCTCACAGTGTAGTCGGCATCATCATCTCTCAGCGCTTTGAACCCTCGATCACAGCCCTGTTCAATTTAATCTTTAGCGCGAACCATATATATGCGAAACGTTAATGCGCTGTCGAGATGCTATACGAGGTGGAGGCTATGACTTGTAACCCGGGTTCTGACTTTAGGCATGATGTTGACAGGCTTGCCGAGCCTCCCCTCAACATTCTCCCTAAGAAGGGTGTGTATACGGTAATAATTCACGTTGTGAAAGGAGGAAGGATGCACATAGGCTCGTTGGGGATTATGGATGTAATGGAAGGATTCTATGCGTACACCGGCTCAGGACTAGGTCGAGGAGCTTTAAGCCTTAGAGGTAGGGTCCTAAGACATCTCGAGAAGAGGAAGAAGTTGAAGTGGCACATAGACTACTTAACCTCATCTAAGTCATCGACAGTTGTTGGAGTCGTCGCATCAATGGTCGATAAGAGGTTTGAATGTACAATAGCATCTGCAATAAACTCCTTAACGAAATGCATAAAGGGGTTTGGATGTAGTGATTGTAAGTGCTTCTCTCACCTAGCTTTCCTACCTCATCAGGATGTAAATGACTGCATCAACTTCATCAAGGACATTTACATTCACTTAGGCCTTACACCGATATCTATAACCTTCTCATCTTAAGATACCTTTCAGCCATGTGAGCCATAACGTCCATCAGCGATGCTATAACCTCGGCAGGTACCCCATCAACCATCATGCAGGAATCACCTGTCTTCGCGTCAACTGCACCAAAATCAATTATTGCCTTCAAGAGCTTAAGCTCTAAGTTGTGATTGTAAAACCAAGGAGAGTTATTGGAGACTAGGAGGGAGCATGAAGCAGCGTAGCAGCCAATGTTAGATATCGACGAGACTATGACCACATCTGCTTTTGACGATGCAGCTATACCTCCACGGCATGGACATCCACAATCACTTCCTCGAGGGACGAGCTTTCTTACTGCTTCCCTCACAAGTCCGAACCCCACCTCATTCCCGCCATCACCTATCGCTATGATTTTGCTCCTCATATTTCGAGCATCTTCTAAGAGCCTCTCAACCTTAGCATGGTACTTAGTAACGTCGACCCCAAACATGTTGTGATATACTCCGGCATCGTTAGCCCCAGCTTTTTCAATGAAGATCAATGCGCTAGGTTTAAGTTCCCTGAGTAACCTTTGAGACAAATTGCTTAAAGGAACGTTTACTGGCAGAGGATGTACAGGACACTTTAGGTCGAAGACTTCGAGCCCAGCCTTAAGAATTTCAACAGAGTCTTCTTCGATGGCTAGGGAGACGCTAAACCCTAATGATGCAAGGGTCTTTGCAAGCACTATTGCACCGGACGGTCCATCAGTCTCTTGAACTGCCTTAGGTACAACCTTAAACCCAGTAATCACTATTATATGTCCGAGCGACATAGAATTAATGATCTCCGAGAAAGCTTGTGTGAGAGGCTTACCAGTGATTGATCTAGCTGCTGAGTAAAGACCGTCAACAACGCCTCTAAAACCTATGTCAAGTCTCAAGATTTTATCCAGCTCTTCGCATAAATGCTTAAATTCCACTTTAAGGCACCTACTCTTCAAAAGCTTAAAGTACTTAAAAATGTGGAGGTTTACGGCTTGAAGTACAAGATAGCAGTCATATACGGCGACGGTGTAGGCCCTGAGGTTATTGGGGCAGCTATTAAGGTTCTTAAAGCACTTGACCTCGATGCCGAGTACGTGGAGATAAAGGCTGGCTACGAGTATTGGAGACAATCAGGTAAGCCTATTGAGGATGGAGCTCTCGACGTAATAAAGGACTGCAACTGTATACTGAAAGGTCCGTTAATGACCCCTCCAAGTCCCAAGTCATATAGGTCGGTCACCATAACCTTGAGACAGGTACTAGATCTCTACGCAAATGTTAGGCCATTTAAGAGCTTTGGCAGGACATCCAAGAAAGTCGACATGATTATAGTTAGAGAGAACACAGAAGACCTCTATTCAGGTATAGAGTTCAAAATTGGCTCTACAGCAATCACTTTAAGGATAGTAAGTGAAAGGGCATCTAAGAGGATAGCAAGATTCGCTTTCGAGCTGGCTCGAAGAGAGGGGAGGAAGAGGGTTACGGTAGTTCATAAAGCGAACGTTATGAAGGAGTCTTGCGGTTTATTCCGCTCAGCTTTCTTCGAAGTTGCTAAGTTGTATCCTGAGATTCAAGCAGACGAGCTAATAGTTGATGCGGCTGCGTATAGGATAGTAGTGGCTCCAGAAACCCTTGAAGTCCTCGTGACTCCGAATATGTTTGGAGATATACTCTCTGATGTTGCTGCAGGTGTTGTGGGAAGCATTGGGCTGGCGCCTTCAGCTAATGTGGGCGATAAGCATGCCATGTTTGAGCCAATTCATGGAACAGCTCCAGACATAGCTGGCAAGGGAATTGCGAACCCGATAGCATCAATTCTGAGCGCAGCGATGATGCTAAGCCATTTAGGTGAAGTTGAGAAAGCAAAGGCGATAGAATCAGCAATTGATAAATTAATCTCAGATGGTAGGGTGCTAACGCCAGACATGGGTGGCATCGCTAAGACTGTCGATGTAGCGAATGAAGTAGTACGGCTTGCAAGAACTATTTTGCAATTACAGCATTAAGTCCAGTACCTCCTTAACTATCGCTAGCACTAAGTCGCCATAGAGCATGGCTATGAAGAAGCCAACCGTTATGTTAACTATCAACGGGATCGCTGGGGAAGCCCAAATTTCATCTCCTTCCTTAACAATCTTCTTATGCACTAACCCCTTCAACTTCTCGTAAGACCCATTATTTACGCACCTTGTTGAAAGTCTAAATCTCCTCTTAACAAAGTCTCCTTCAAGCACGATCTCCTCGAGGAGAAAGTAGAAGTCTCTTCTTTTAAGGAGCTTTGAAACTTTCACCTTATAACCTAGCATAAGAACGAAACACCTCTTCCACAGACTACTCTCCTCACCACTTGTGAAGAGAGGCCCTCTTGCCCTCTTGACAACATTAAAGAGCAGGATACCCAGAGCCAATAGGGCAGCGGTTAAAATGGAGTTGTTAAATATTGAAATTGAGAATATTGGGCTTTCCGGGCCAGCGAGGTTAAAAGCCAGTTTCTTTAGTGGGTTAAAGGGCAGTGTTACCCCTACACACCACAAGCACTTAGCATCAGCACCTCCAAAGAAGCCTAGGTAGTAAAGCCCGAAGCCAAGTAGGAAGCATGATGCTGTCGATATCGTGAAGGTTGCGAGGAAGCTAATCGAGTAGTCAAGGACTAACTCGACCATGGTCATTACGGCTCCACAGCACCCCATTATAAGCCATATCACGTCACTTACTTCTCTGGTCTTCCAGTCTTGAATCGATGCTAATCCTAGAGCTGTAGTGCACAGCAATACTTTGGCATAGGCTGTTAAGTGAAGTATATTCAAAGGCTCACCATAATTAATTTTCTGTGAAACTATTTTAAAGGGCTTTAGTACTGTGTAGACGAGGGATTAAAGTTGAAGATAAGAGCAGCATCTCGAACCCTTACGTGCCCCAAGTGTGGTTACGAGTTTGACTTAACTTACGCTAGGACCTTTGCTTGTGGTGGTTGCCCATCTTCAGCAATAGGTTGCCAATACGCTAGATGCCCCAAATGCGGCCACGAATGGCCTCTATAGGATAATGGATGCTAACGTAATCTCTTTATCTTAACCCTGCTTCTTATCCATAGAGCTCGTCTAGCGACTTCGTCTAGACTTATGTCGAAGTGCCCAGCAATATTCTCGACCTTTATGGATGCAATGGCCGAAGCATATGAGGCAGCTTCCTCCGCTCCAAGACCCTTATGCAGATAGTACGCAAAGGCGCCTAAGTAAACATCTCCAGCTCCAGTCGGATCTACTGGATGAGTAGGATAGGCTGGAACTATGATGGCTCTCCTCCCGTAAACGATTACAGAGCCCTTCTCAGCTAAAGTCACAGCAACCATGGCTCCAGTCCTTTCATGAATTGAGATGGCAGCTTTGATCGGCTCATCAAATCCTGAAAGAAGTTTTGCCTCTAACATGTTCGGCTTAACTACGTGGCTTTCACAGCAAGCCTCTAGAGCCATGGGGTTGCTGCAGTGCTGGATGACTCCTTCACTGATTTCGCGGAGATAGCCTTGAGGGTCAAGAAAGACTGTTACTCCTCTACTCTTAAAGGCAGCTGGAACATCGACTTCAACCTCACCTATAACTGGGCCAACTACTACTGCTTTCGTATTGAAAACGCCTTCGGGAATATCGCCCCTCGATATCCCCTCACTTAATCCTAAAACCTCGAGCTCCCTATTACCCGAGAAATCAAGGTACTTAAGTTTGAAGCCTGTTGTCTCCTTAGACCTCTTAACTATCATTAACTGAATGTTTCTGCTCTCCATTTCACGCATAAAGCGTCTCTCAAAATCTTCTCCAATGCAACCAACCAGTGCCACTTTCTTCATTCCTAGCTTCTTAGCAGTTATGGCTGCATTTACACTACACCCTGATAAAACTCTACCTAAGCTCTCAACGAAGGGGGTCTTAATGATGTCGTATACGGGGTTACCTATTGCTACTAAATCGAACATCTTATGCGTCCCTGCTTGATCTACGAACAAGCCTTGGAATATAAATGAGCTATTACATTAGTATCTCTTTAACTTTATCTAAAGCTTACAAAGTTATAAGAGACAATAATCATGACCTTAACTTCAAAATTCTTTAACTCATAATTTCAACTTATATCAAGATAACAAATCATTAAGCTAAGTTTAGAGATTAAGCCTTAAGCTAAGAGCTTCCACTTCCTCCTTTAATTATTCTGGGCTTAGCTTGACCTGGAACAGCCCTCCTTTCTTCCTCAGCTCTAACCTTCCTCACGCCTTGAAATATCGCACAGCTAACGCATAAGTACTTAGTGACAAGGGTCTTGCTTATTAGGACCCCTTTACTTTCAAGCTCCTTCCTAAGCTGTGGATCGACAAAGCTTACGTATCTAGTGACCTTTATTGCTTTACCTCTTGGTATTGGTCTTCCACAACCGTCGCACATGACTATAGAGTCTCTTCCTTTGTCTCCCTTAGCTCTTCCTCGATTCTTCCTTTTCTTGGGCACAAAACACCAACCCTTAAAATCCTGCTGTAAACAGAATTGGCGATTTTTGTCTTATAAGGATTTTTGAGAAATCCTAGTAAGTCTTTGCAACCCTTAAGATCTTCATTGCTTCTTTACTGCAATTAATGCACTTACCTTCTACCTTTATTGTCTCCATGGCTGCCCCTAAAATTTTAGCTTCCAAATTCTCTTCAAGAGCTAGTCCGCATTCGCTATGACCACACCACGTCATTTCCACTATTCCCTTCTTAGTTCTGATGAATGAGCTAGCGTCTTCAAGGCTGTGGGCCCTTAAAATTCTACTCTTCATATAGTTCCAAGCATTTTCCTTGAGGGCTATAGTGATGTTTTCGGCTAGTCGACGTATCGAAGCTACAAGCTCATTTCGTGGGACCTCTTCTCTAGCTAGGTTATCTCTTCTAACCAGTGTTATTACGCCTCTCTCGACATCACGAGGTCCTACCTCAATCCTTATTGGAACCCCCTTGAGCTCCCACTCGTAGAACTTAGAACCAGGCGTGACATCTCTTCGATCGTCCATAGTTGCTCTAAAGCCAGCTAACTTAAGCTCATTGTAAGCTCGCTGAGCTTCCTCGTATACTTCGAGCTCCTTGCCTTTATAGGGTATTGGTACAATGACTACTTGGATAGGAGCAACTTTTGGTGGTAGCACTAAGCCATGGTCGTCTCCGTGTATGGCTATTAAAGCAGCTATAACGCGTTCTGATATGCCGTAGCTCGTCGTCCAAACGTATTCATGACTTCCATCAGCCCTCAAATACTTTACATCAAATGCTTTTGAGAAGTTTTGCCCCAAGTGGTGAACCGTCCCTACTTGAAGAGCCCTTCCATCGGGCATTAATGTATCGAAGGCAATGCTGTAGACAGCTCCAGCAAACTTATCCCAGTCTGGTCTCCTAGATATCAAGTAAGGTATGCAGAGTTCGTCAAAGAACTTCTTATAGAGCTCAACCATGTTCCAAACATGCTTTTCTGCGTCTTCATAGGTAGCATGAGCTGAATGGCCCTCTTTAAACGTAGTCACCTCTCTTACCCTTATCATTGGATGAGTTGCCTTCGTCTCGTACCTGAAAACGCTTACTACCTGATATAACTTGATGGGTAAGTCCTTGTAATCCTTGATCCACAGCTTCATCATGGGCATAATAACTGTCTCGCTTGTAGGTCTTAAAGCCAGCTTCTCCCCCAACTCGGTAAATCCGCCCTTCGTAATCCAGAAGACCTCACCTTCAAAACTTCTTACATGCTCGCTCTCTTTCTCTAAAAGGCTTTTTGGGATTAATGTTGGAAATAGGCATTCTTCGTGTCCACTCTCATCGAGCAAATTCCTCATGATGTCCAGCACAAGCTTTCTAAGCTTAAATCCGTAGCCTGGCCATACACCACACCCTTTAACTGGAAACCTGTAGTCGTAAACCATAGTGTGAAGAGTGACTTGCTCAAACCACTCACTAAAGTTTTCATGTTTTTTCCTCTGCTGTAAAGTCATAGTCATAACACCATAGTTGAAGCTATCATGCTTTCTAAGTGAGGTTCAGCGAAGGATTTATATTTTAAACTTTAGAGCCAAGAGTGCTGGCTAGCGATCTGAGGCGGTTGCACTATGAGCTCGACAGTCACAATCCCGATAATTTCATTCATTATCGCCCTCATAGTCTCTGCATTAACTTATGCGTGGGGCGCTAAGATTGCTCCTAGACCAAAGCCAAGCTCTGATAAGCTTAAACCCTATGCATGTGGTGAGGATGTTCCTGCTGAAATAGTTCCCGTAACGATTCACTTAATAAACTTCGCAACCCTCTTCTTAGTATTTGATACATTGGCTCTGATCATAGCGTTTGCAATATTGTCACCAACTATGCTCACTCAAACATCTTTCTTGGTTGCAATATACGCGCTTGTGGCTTTAGAGGCTATACTTCTCTTAGCTAGAAGAAGGTGGTAAGGTTGGGGCTAGTTGACTGGGCTAGAATTAGAAGTCCTTGGGTAATACACTTCAATACTGGTGCATGTAATGGTTGTGACATTGAGGTAGTAGCTGCGCTCACTCCTAGATATGACGTTGAGAGGTTTGGAATTAGACTTGTTGGCTCGCCAAGACATGCTGACATATTGATAGTCACAGGTCCAGTGACTAAGCAAGTTGAGAAGAGACTCAAGAGGGTCTACGAGCAAATGCCTGAACCTAAATTCGTCATGGCTGTTGGCAATTGCTGTGCTAGTAGTGGAGCTTTCAGAAATTGCTACAACGTCTATCCTGGGCTCGATAACGTGATACCTGTTGACGTCTATGTTATGGGGTGTCCTCCCAAGCCTGAAGCAATAATAAACGGTGTCGTTAAACTCATAGAGAAACTTAGAGGGGGGGCCTCTTGACTCTTGAAGAAGAGATCGTAAATAAGCTCAAAGAGAAGTTTGGAGAGAAAATACTTGAAGCGAAGATTCAGAGGGCTAGGAGGATATTCATAACTGTTGATAGGTCAACGTATAAGGATGTTATTAGGTTTTTGAGAGATAATATTGGTGTGACACACGTATCCACAATATCTGGTGTTGATGCAGTAGATAGATTCGAAGTTATACCTCACTTCTCATTCAAAGGTGTGGTGATATCGGTTAGAGGGTTAATTCCTAAAGACAATCCAGAAATAGATACGATAAGCGACGTAATCCCAGGGGCCTTTTTCTACGAAAAAGAAGTTCACGAGATGTTTGGAATCAACATTAACGGCCATCCAGATCTTAGCCACCTAGAATTACCAGATGAATGGCCTGAAGGTCTCTATCCACTTAGGAAGGATGTAGATCTTCAAACACTTCTTAGCAAGATAACTAAGGAGAGGGATTGAGATATGAGCGTAGTTGACATCCCAATAGGTCCTCAACACCCTGCAATAAAGGAGCCCCTAAACATAACGTGCTATGTGGATGGAGAGCATGTGGTTGGAGCTAAGCTTAGGATTGGTTACAATCACAGAGGCATAGAGAAGGCTGGTGAGTACCAAACGTACATTCAAAACCTCTACATAGCTGAGAGAATATGCGGTATATGCGGAATAGTTCATGCCTTCTGTCTAACTCAAGCAACCGAGGACATAATAGGTAAGGAGATACCTAAGAGAGCTGACTACATAAGGACGATAGGTCTTGAGCTAAATAGGATACATAGCCACCTGCTATGGCTTGGAGTTGCAGCTCACGAAATAGGCTTTGACACACTCTTCATGTACGTTTGGAGAGATAGAGAGATGGTAATGGACGTTATAGAGGACTTCACCGGTAATAGGGTCACGTACGCTCTAATGACTATAGGTGGAGTGAGGAGGGATATACCGCAGGAGAAGGCAGAGAGGATCTTGAAGGTCATGGACTTACTAGATGAGAAAGTGAGGAAGTACAAGAAGATGTGCTTAGATGAGAGAACTATAAGGATGAGGTGCGATGGCGTCGGCATTTTAAGGAAGGAGGATGCAATAGCTCTATGCGCTGTGGGTCCAACAGCAAGAGCATCAGGAGTACCTTTCGACGTAAGGGCTGACGATCCACATGCAGCCTATGATGAGATACCGTTCAGGGTTGTTACATATGATACTTGCGACGTAACGGCTAGGCTTCTGGTTAGGATTGACGAAACTCTTGAGTCGATAAGTATAGTTAGAGAAGCTATAAAGAGGATGCCTTCTGGACCTGTAAGGATTAGAGTACCAAGAGTTGTGCCAACTGGAGAGGGCGTCGGAAGAACTGAGGCTCCAAGGGGTGAAGTGATTCACTACGTTAGAGCTAATGGCACGGAGAGACCTTTTAGGTGGAAGGTGAGGGCACCAACGCTGGCAAACCTCCTCTCAATTCCAGTAATGCTTACGTCTAGGGGCGATTACGTGGTTAACATAGCTGACGTACCTATAACCTTTGCTAGCATAGATCCATGCTTAAGCTGTACTGATAGAGCTATAAGGTTTATAGACGTCTCAAGCGGTAAGAGTTGGGTTTGGACTTTCAGCCAAATAAAGCGTATGTACTGGAGGGATTAACTCATGATTCAAGACCTCATTGACCTTCTTCGAATAATAGTTTTCCCAGGTTTCCTATTCTTCGCAGTTCTCGGTTTATTCTTCGAGTGGATAGATAGAAAGTTTTACGCAAAGCTTCAAAACAGAGTAGGTCCCTTGTACGCTGGGCCTTGGGGCTTGTTCCAACCCTTTGCTGATTTCGTTAAGCTGATGGCTAAGGAGGACATAGTTCCCGAAGGTGCCGATAGACCACTATTCTCTTCAATCCCGGTATTCGCCTTAGCTCTAAGCTTATTTGCTGTTCTGTTCTTGCCAGTGTGCGGGGCTCAAGGTGTACTATCGTTTGAAGGGGATCTCATCGTTGTAACAGTCATACTAACCTTCTTCGTGATACTAGTCTTCTTAGCAGGCTTCTCGTCTGCAAGTAGATACCCAGGAGTGGGGGCTGAAAGATCAGTATTGCAGCTACTAGGCTACGAAATACCTCTCGTGGCCTCAGTTTTAGGAGCAGCTGCTGTAACGATTCAGACTGAAGGCTCTTTACAAATCAAAAGTATAGTAGAGACTCAAAGCAGTTGGTGGAGCATTCTCGGTATTCAAGCACTAGGCTTTGCGATATTTCTGCTGGCAGCTCAAGCAGAACTTGAGAGAGTTCCATTTGATATACCTGAAGCGGAGACAGAGATAGTTGCAGGTTGGCTTACCGAGTACTCAGGGAAGAAGCTTGCCCTCATAAGGCTTGCAAAGGACATAGAGCTTGCCTTTCTATGTGGTTTGGGAGCTACATTATTCTTAGGAGGCCCTCAACCAATACTTCCAGGCTTCGTAGGTGCTCTTTCATCAACAATAATCTTCGTAATCAAGTCCATCATCGTCCTCTTGATACTTACGATAATAAGGGCAGCTATGTCTAGACTTAGGATAGATCAGATGGTGAACTTCGCGTGGAAGTACCTGGTACCCATCTCAATACTTCAATTGCTCTTAGCTGTTATGGTGCCTAGATTGATAGTTATTTGAGGTGGTGAAATGCCCATATTTGGTGATGTGTTGAAGACCGCTTTTCAGAAGAGAGCTACCTTGCTGTATCCCTTTGAAAAGAGAGATGTCCCTTCAGACTATAGGGGCAAGGTCGAAATAGATTACAATCGGTGTGTTGGTTGCGGTCTGTGCGTTAAAGATTGTCCGGCAGCTGCACTTGAACTCGTAACCTTACCGAGTGGGAATAAGAAGCCTAGATATTACTTAGCTAGATGTACCTTCTGCTCACAATGCGTTGAATCTTGTCCTCGAAAAGCTATTAAGATGACTCAGTTCTATGAGCTAGCTTCCTACAATAGGAGGATCGAGGTGGTTGAGCCTTGTGGGATATCGTATTAGCATTCCTAACAATCCTAATGGCCTTGCTTGCTGTTGAATCCAAGGACTTAGTGAAGTGCATCATAGCATTCTCTGTTATGTGCGTCCTCATAGCTATAATCTACTACGTAATGGGTGCATTCTACGCATCGATATTTCAACTTCTAATCTATGCAGGTGCGGTCTCTGTACTTTTAGCGGTAACTGTACATACAATTAGAAGGAGGCGTGTGGCATGAGTAAAGAGCTTGCTGCATGTGGTGCAATACTAGCATTAGCAGTCTTAGCAATCCTATACTTTATGCCAATACCACAACCTTATACGAATGCTCTAGCGTTAAGTCAAGGTCTTAGAGAGCTTGGAGTAAATTGGTGGGGTAATGTCTCACAAGCTTACGACAAGGACTTCTTGGCTGATTTGAGGTTGGGCACAACGTTATGGAGCTATAGAGCAATTGACATTATAATTCAAGCCTTCCTCATACTGGGGGCCGCATGCGGGGTGACAGCACTATTTAGGATAGAGCCTCCAAAGGAGGTTATCGAAGAGGAGGAGGCGGTTATTGAAGCTCCCATTGAGGAGCTCATTGAAGAGGAGGAGGTGTGAGCTATGGAATACCTTCCACCTCAATCTTACTTGGCCCTTTCTCTAATCTTACTAGCGATAGGCTTTTACTGTCTCGTCTCTAAGAGGAACATGATAAAGACCGTCATAGGCTTGGAGATAGTAACGATAGCGGTCAACACAGCTTTCATGTCACTTGGTTGGATGAGGACTTACCCAGCTAACTTCATAGACCCCCTAGCGCAGACATTCGTGATAATCTCGATAGCTATTGGAGGTATTGTAGCTGCATTAGCTCTTTCCTTGGTTGTTGATGCACATCAACACTACAAGACGCTTGACTTAAAGAAGCTTAGGAGGTTAAGGTGGTAAGCTATGGTAATTGAAGTGGACTTGGTGACTGTTTTAAGGCCTTTAATAGCTTTAATTACTTTCTCTGTAGTGGCTCCACTACTAGGTTACATTGAAGGAAAACTAAAGCTCAAGCGTTTGACGGGGGCATTTGCGACACTCGGACTCCTCATAGCCCTTCTACTTTCAATAGATATGCCTAAGGCCCTACTAACTGAGGGCGCTGTAGCATCACTTTCAGGCTTTGGACCACCATTAGGTGTTGAAATCAGGGTAGATGCATTAAGCATTTTCATGGTGTTACTATTCCTCGGTCTAGGTCTACTTGTATCCTTATACTCCATAAAGTACATGGAACATGATACTGGCTTAGATAGGTACTACACGATGTTGTTGCTGCTCGTAGCTGGAATGATTGGTGTAGCAATTGCTGGAGATTTCTTCACGTTATTCGTTTTCTGGGAGTTAATGAGCGTATCTTCGTATTCTCTCGTAGCTTTCAGGAAGTACCGGTGGGAGCCTATAGAAGCTGGCTTCAAGTACTTGGTGATGAGCTCTCTTGGTTCTCTCATGGCTTTGCTGGGCATGGCGTTGCTCTACGGCTATGCGGGAACACTGAACTTCCATGCCCTCTCAATGATATTCTCTACGTCAAGCGTTGACCCATTCTACGGCTACATCACGTTAACCTTGATCTTCGTCGGGTTCGGCGTTACAGCCTCCATAGTACCCTTCCACACTTGGTTGCCCGACGCTCATCCAGCCGCTCCGAGCCCAATAAGCGCCATGCTGTCGGGGTTAGTAATTAAGGCTGCTATCTACGCCATCGCGAGGAGCGCCTACACGATCTTTAACCCATTAATCTTTAACTATGGAGTACTCTTTACGGTCTTCGCTGTTGTAACTACGACGGTTGCAAACATAATGGCGCTATTGCAGAGGGACGTAAAAAGACTCTTAGCATTCTCGAGCACTGTTAACATAGGTTTCATACTGTTTGGTCTAGGAGTAGCAGCTTATGGCTTACGCATAGGAGCTATTGCTGCAAGCTTAATGGGCTTTATTGGAGCCTTAATGCATCTATTATCACATGCCATTGGCAAGGGTCTCCTCTTCCTTGCAGCTGGCTCATTTATCACGAGGGCTAAAACGAGGAACATCTATGACCTCCAAGGCATTGGCAGAGCAATGCCGTGGACGGGGGCATCGTTCTCAATAGGTTTACTATCATTAAGTGGAGCTCCTCCTCTAGCTGGCTTCGTGAGCAAACTATTGCTGCTAATGTCTGGCTATAGTGTTGGTGATGCCTTTATGAACGTAGTCACCTCACTAATGCTTGTAAATAGTGTGTTCGCAGCAGCATATTATCTAAGGCTACTTCAAGTGTGCGTCATAAGACCTAAGGGGATTAGGGCTGAGACATCAAAGGAGGTATCAGCATTGATTGTAGTCCCCCTAGTACTGCTCATGATAGCGCTAGTAGCCATTGGCTGCTATCCATGGCCTTTAATAGAGGTAGCTCAGAAGGCAGCATCAATCCTCCTTCCATTACCGTAAACACAGAAAAGCTTTCTTAGCATTATTTAAGGCAAGTATAATTGGGTAACCTTATTTGATAATATACGCTGATCTTCACATACACTCGAAGTATAGTGGAGCCACGTCAGAAAAGATGAGTGTGAAAGAGCTATCAGCCTATGCCCCCATTAAGGGGATTAACCTCCTTGGAACCGGTGACGTTATTCATCCATTGTGGCTTAAGGAATTAAAGGAAAGTCTAGAGGAGGTTCCTGGAACTAGCCTGTACAAGATTAAGAATTCTCAAGCCAATCTTTACTTCGTAGCTCAGACAGAGATAGGAACAATACATGAAGTTGAGGGAAAGAAGAGGAGAATACATCACGTCGTATTAATGCCTAGCTTTGAGGTTGCAGAGCAGGTAATTGATGTCTTCAGTAAACTCTGCGACTTAGAGGCTGATGGTCGTCCAGTTCTAGCCATGAATCCCGCTGAACTAATAGAAATGCTTCTAGAGATTGACAGTAACATCTTCATCTTTCCTGCTCACGCTTGGACTCCTTGGTGGTCGATCTTCGGCTCCATAGGTGGAGTCGATAGCCTTGAAGAGTGTTATGGAGATAAGAGCCACAAAATTAAAGCTCTTGAAACCGGGCTCAGCTCAGACCCGGAAATGAACTGGCGAGTTTCATGGCTTGATAGGCTGACCCTCCTAAGTAATAGTGATAGTCATAGTCCCTACCCTCATAGGCTTGGTAGAGAGGTTAACGTCTTTAACTTAAAGAAGCCCTCTTATAAAGAGCTTATCGAGGCTATAATTAGCAAGAATCCCTCCAAGTTCTTAATGACCATAGAGGTGGATCCGGCCTACGGCAAATACCACTGGACTGGTCACAGGAAGTGCGGGGTTTCCATGCCACCTGAAGAAGCCATTAAAAGGGGTAATAGGTGCCCCAAGTGCGGGAAGCTGCTAACGAAGGGTGTTGAACAAAGAGTTGAAGAGCTCGCCGACAGACCAAGAGGATTTAAACCGCCGAATGCTATAGGCTTCAAGAAGCTTCTACCACTAACAGAGATCATAGCTGAGTGCATGAAGATTAGAGGGGAGACCAAGCTGTACTCGGGGCAGGTATGGGAGCTGTACATGAAGTTAATAAGGAACTTCGATAACGAGCTTAACGTACTCTTAAATGTTAATGCTAAGGATCTCGAAATGGTTGTCCCAAGCAGAATAGCAGAAGCAATAGTAAGGGTGAGAGAAGGTCTTGTCACTATAAGGCCGGGCTACGACGGTGTATACGGCAGATTAGTGCTCGACGTTGATGCTTCTTCCGTAACTGCTAAAGAACGTCGAGGTCAAGCAAGTATTATGGATTTCTTCGGGTGAGAACTCATGATCCTCTCAAACCCTTATTGCAGCAGTCTTCTAATCGCGCTAACTCAGTGTACACCTAGCATCATGATTGAAGTTTGCCTTTAAGTAGATTAGTGAGTAAACGTTAAATACGCTTCTACAGCCTCAAAAAGGGCGTCGCAAGGGTGACGAGCTTGTCACTTGAGTATCCTGGTGCTTGGCTTTGCTGGATCTCACCGATGGTTGGAGCCGTCCTAACACCTCTATTTGCAAAAATTAATCTACGTGTTAGAGACTACGTTGCAGTTCTGTTTTCTCTTTTTGCAGCAATATCCGCTTCAACCATGATACCTCTCTTATTTAACGCTACTCCACTATTCAATTCCGAGAGCTTTGACTGGATACCCTCTCTAAACGTTAAGATGGGGGTCGTAGTTGATCCTTTAAGCATAATAATGGCCAACATAGTTGCATGGATAAGCTTCCTCATAATGGTTTATTCCTTAAGTTATATGCATGGAGAGCCGGGGCTTACTAGGTACTGGTTTTTCATGAACTTCTTCATCGGCAGCATGCTGCTACTAGTTATGGCAGATAACATGCTGCTCATGTTCTTCGGCTGGGAGGGTGTGGGTGTCTGCAGCTATGCTCTAATAGGCTTCTGGTATAGGGACTCAAAGGAAGACTGGTTAAAGTGCTGGGTTGGAGAGGGGGACGAAGCTTATCCACCATCTCATGCAGGTATGAAGGCCTTCATAATGACTAGAATTGGTGACGTGTGCCTATTGGCCTCGATATTCGTTATCTACGCGTTCGCGGGAACATTTAGTTACTCTGAGCTCTTAGAAAGAATTGATCAATGGGCTCCAACCATAAGCAAGGCTGGTCTACTGCTTCCAGCAGCAATCTTATTCTTCATGGGCCCAGTTGGAAAATCTGCTCAATTCCCACTTCATGAGTGGCTTCCAGATGCCATGGCTGGTCCGACATCTGTCAGCGCGCTCATACACGCTGCTACGATGGTTAAAGCAGGTGTATACCTAGTTGCGAGGGTCTTACCAATATTCTGGCTAGCTTATCACGTATTGAGGATATCAGAGCTTTCGGCATTTTTCACGATTATTGCGTGGATCGGGGCCTTCACAGCCTTTCTCGCTGCAACTCAAGCGATGGTTTCTAGGGAGATAAAGAAAGTGCTAGCCTATTCAACTGTCAGCCAGATAGGATACATGTTCTTGGCGTTGGGTGCTGGAGGTTTATTAGCACATGGACTAGTTGAAGGGCTAACTTCAGGAATGTTCCACTTAATGAGCCATGCGATATTTAAGGCAGCATTATTCCTTTCAGCTGGAGCTATAATACATGCCGTTGAATCTAGATTTATGTACCACATGGGAGGCCTTCGAAAGTACATGCCCCTGACTTATGTGGCGATGTGGCTTGCTGCTCTATCACTAGCAGGTGTACCTCCATTCAGTGGCTTCTGGAGCAAAGAGACAGTCTTAGCTGTAAGCTGGGAAGCAGGTCTCTTAGGTCCATTCGTTCTTGCTGTAGTAACTGCTGCACTAACAGTATTTTACACTATTAGGATGATGGGCTTAACGTTTCATGGAGAAAAAAGCCATAGGATCGTGGAGCTCGAGGCCGAAGGCCATAAGATTGAGGAGGCAAGCCCAGTAATGTACGTGCCCTATGCTATATTAGCCGTGGCTTCTCTAGGTATAGGAGTTGTTGGGTGGTGGATGGAGGAGGCTCTTCACCGTGCTCTCTCCAGCATGACTCCATACGCTGCTTTACATTCATTGGTACCATCAGTGCAAGCGGAGGTTGAAACTGTGAGCCCTCAGATCATAACGTTGCCGTTGGCAATAGTCATGCTTATTGTGGGGGCTATTCCTGCGTACTTCATGTATGTAAGCAGGAAGGTAGACCCCTCAGCTATAGTTGCTAAGAGCTTATTGCTACGCACACTTCACACTTTCCTCTTCAAGAGGTGGTTCATAAATAAGATGTACTACAACGCCTTCGCTTACCCCTTGATGTCGGCATCTCGAGGTCTCTATAGGTGGATCGAGGTTGGAGGCTTTGACCGAGCATTAGCAGGATTTGTATCAGGTGTTGTGGGTTTTGCATCTCAGTTTAGGAAGCTACAGACAGGTTTCTTAAACTACAACATTATAGGCATATTAATGGGTCTCATAATCATAGCTTTAATACTACTTAAGCTAGGGGGGTTGTGGTAGATGATAGAGGAGCTACTTCCCTACACAGTAATTGTACCAGCAGTAGCATCACTGGTGACTTTGGGCCTCAACAAGCCCTTAGGTAGGTGGAACGGCATTATAGCCATCTTAACCTCGTTACTCTCCATAGTGATTTTTAGTGTTTCAACGTACAAGATCTTCGCTGGCTTAGTGTCGTCGTATGAGAAGATTTACGATTGGGTGGTAACCAGCAATTTGGTGTTGAGGTTTGGCTTCAGAGCCGACGGCTTGAGCTCACCAGTAGCACTAACCATAGCATTAGTTACAGCCCTCACAGCCCTCTACACCGTGAAGTTGATGAGGGACTTGCCGAACATGGGCCTCTTCTTCAGTCTCTACCAATTGTTCTTCTTAGGAATGATTGGTCTCGTCCTCTCTACAAACCTTGTAGTGTTCTTCGTTTTCTTCGAGATAGCTGTTGTAGCTTCATGGGCTCTGATAAATGAGTGGGGCACTGGCGAGAAGGAGAAGGTCGCCTTGAAGTACTTCCTATTCACCGAAGCTGGAGCACTTTGCTTCTTAGCTGGAATAGTTGCAACCAATGGTTATCTTCAAACTCTCGAAATATACGAAATCCCGCAGAAGATAGCGCAGCTAAACCCTAACGTTGGGATTTTAACGGCAATAGTCTCAGCGATGCTCATAGGCTTCTTCGTGAAGATGGCCATATTCCCGCTTCACAGCTGGCTTCCAGACACCTACGTTGAAGCTCCAACACCAATAACTGCTCTCCTCTCGTCAGCTATGAGTGGTCTAGCAGCTTACGCCACAATTAGGATAGTGTTCCTCTACACTCCAGCATTACAGTACATATCTACTGCCATGATAGTCTTAGCCATCATAACCATGATATACGGAGCTGCCAATGCCTTAAGTCAAGACGACTTCAAGAGATTACTAGCCTACTCGAGCATAAGTCAGATGGGCTACATACTTCTAGGGCTTGGTGCTGCAGCCTTAGCAATAAGTATGGGTTTCAAGAGCCTAGCAGCAATAGGTGCTACGGGATCCATGTTCCACTACATAGCTCACGCCATGGGTAAAGCAATACTATTCCTCTTAGTCGGGGTCTTCATGGTTCAAGTGGGTACGAGGACCATAAGTCAAATGGGAGGCTTAGCGGGTAAAATGCCGTACACAGCTGTTATGATGTTCATAGGCTTCTTCACATTGATGGGAGTACCCTTCACCAGTGGCTTCATAAGTGAGTGGATGATCTTCACAGGTGCTATAGGCTCTGCCTCGCTAGTTGCTGAGGCTTTCAGGATATTCATGGTCATTGTGGCAATAATAGCGACTGTCTTAACGTTTGCCTACTCGCTCTGGTCCATAAGGAGAATGCTCTTCGGTCAAGCTCCACCACAACTTAACGAAGTTAAAGAAGCTCCTCTAAGTTTTCTTACACCACTAATGGTCATGGCTCTAGCATCACTTTTCCTAGGTATGTATCCAACAATATTCACGGAAGAAATAAACAAAGTCATCTTAAAGCTATTTACGCTCACTCCATGAACTCGAGTAGGCTCAGTCTTGGAACTTTCTTTAAAAACCTTTTACAGCTTTCAGGTGTTAATGCCTTAAATTCAAGTTTCAGTTGCTCTAAGAGCACCTGTCCTCTCCTCCTTAGCGATGGAGCAACAAGCACCCCTCTAACTGGTCTGTTAACTCTTTGTTTAGCTTCATTAACGTACCTAGCAAGTTGTAAGACTTCTTCCTCTCCTGCAACTTCTCTTTTAATTTCTATTACTACGAAGTTCCCCTTAGAATCTTCACCTACAAAGTCTGCGTAACCAGCTTCTCCAAGATCCTTCTCTGAAGTTAATATTCTTAGCCCTTCCTCGATCAATGATGGATTTAGCCTTATGGCTTCCTTCATCTCATCTTCACTCGCATGCATAGAGAATATGCCTTTATCGTACAGTCTTCCACACACCATTACATAGACCTTATGGAATGAGATGGTCAAGACTTCATGAGGGCTAAGTCTAGTTGCAACAATTTTTAGAAGCCCATTCAAGCTATCCACCTTAAATAAACAACCAGGTGGCTGCCAATTGACAGGCTCGTAGCCTTCAGGTCTATGGACCAGGATGGAACCATCTTGCTTTATCATAACGACCCTCTCACCTCTCGTTAATGTTGAGCTCGCTCGCCCATAATACTCGACTTCGCAGTCTCCAACTATTATTACTGACTCGTTGTTGGCTAAGCTAGTCTTCAACTCTAAGTACGCATTATCGGTTTCAAGCCCTTTAAATATCCTCAAGCCCATCAACAATACCTTAGTAACGCTTAACTATTAAGCCTTCAAGAGGTAATGGGGGTAGCTCTGAAAGAGAAGATTTTCATAACTGGTAGACCTGGAATAGGCAAGACCACGTTAATTCTCAATGTAGTTAACAGATTAAGGAACATGAGTTTCAAGGTAGGTGGAATTGTGACGCTTGAAGTTAGAGATCATAGAGGTGATAGAGTGGGATTTAAGATAGTTGACATTGAAAGTGGAGCTGAAGCACAGCTAGCTTCAGTAAGCTCAGCTCCAGGACCCAGAGTTGGCAAATACTTGGTTCACGTGGAAAACCTAGACTCCTTCGTTGTTAATTCCATATCTAAAGCCTTAGAGCAGTGTGATTTAATAGTCGTAGACGAAATAGGACCGATGGAGCTCAAGTCTCAGAGGTTTATTGAGGCAGTAAAGAATGCCTTAGCTTCTGAGAAGTCTCTACTAGCAACAATACACTACAAGCTTAACCATCCACTCCTCAATTACATAAGGAGTCGAAGAGACTTTGAAATAATCGAGTTAACGTTGTCAAACAGGACTTCTCTAATTAACACGATAGCTCAGAGGATTTCCTCAACTCTAAAAGCTAAGAGTTAAAGTTTAAGATACTGGCTCGTAAACTATCCCAAGCTTCTCAGCAATACTGTAAGCTTTGTTCATCTCGTCCATAGTAGGTCTCCTATTGATGTCTGGGTACAAGTGTGGTCTTCTAGCAACCTCGTGTTCAGGTCTATACTGCTCCATTATGTTGACTAAACATCTAGGACAGTTCTCAGCTAACCACTTCAACACCTGCTTAGTGCAGCACTCTATGTGGTTTGGAAGGACTAGGTGTCTGACTATTATGTCCCCATTTTCATGCATTATCTTCAAGTTCCTAGTCACTACCTCGAAGTACATAGGAACCATGGAGAGTCTCTCAGCACACTTATCGTTGCCGTACTTAAAGTCTGGAAGCCATATGTCAACTATGTCCTTAAGTATCTCCATAGCTTCTAAGCTTGAGTAAGCATTGCTATTCCAAAGTATCGGCACGTTGATGTCCATGTACTTAAGAGACTCAACTATCACATGCATAGATTGATCAGGATTTCCACCAACGTAATTTATGTTTCTACAGCCCTCCTTCCTAAGTCTAGTAGCTATAGATGCAAGCTGTTTGGGCGTCACCTCAACTCCGTTGTATGGATCAGTTGATATGTCCCAGTTCTGACAGTAGACGCACTTGAAGCTACAGCTCGTGAAGAATATGGTACCACTTGGTACTAATGGGGCTTCCTCACCGTAGTGGTGAAAGAAGCTAGAGACCCTAGCAGTAGCATCTAACTTGCAAAAGCCCTTCTCACCCCTCTCCCTATTCACTTTGCACCTCCTCTCACAGAATATGCAGGACCTTAACATCCTCTTGACTAGTTCAACCTTCACATCTAGAAGGCTTACCTTCGGCTCTTCGAGGTCTTCAATCCTCATATCACCTGAAGCTATCTCTCTCCAGATCTCAGAGAATCTCTTAGCCCCCTCTCTATGTGCTCTCCAAAGCCCCTCATCATCAACTGACAAGTCAACATCTACTTCAATCCTCTTGCATATCCTGTACTTAGCTGGATTCTCGTCTACCATAACCTTGTAGTACCATCCAAGTCTCTTCCTAATCTCAGGGTGATTCCAAACCCTAAGAGCATCTGGTCTAAGTAGGAAGACCTCAAACATGTAACTCCACAAGAGTTAATTTGAGGGCGGAGAAATTAACTCATCGTATAACTGAGCGAAAACATTTAAGTTAGCTAATGATCCTAAACCGCGAGGTGCTAGAGTTGAAGTCCATGTACCACTACATAGCGGAGCACTGGAAGAGACCCTATCAAGGGGAAATGAAAGAAATAATGAGACAACGCTTCATAGAGTGGAGAAGGGAGCCCACAGTAGTTAGGATCGAGAAACCCACTAGGCTTAACAGAGCTAGGGCGTTAGGCTACAAGGCTAAACAGGGCTTCGTAGTTGTAAGGGTTAGGGTGAGGAAGGGAGGACAGAGGAAGCCTAGGCCAGATTCTGGCAGGAGACCTAAGAGAATGGGAGTTCACGGCTACACCACTTGGAAGAGTCTCAGGTTAATAGCTGAGGAGAGAGCAGCTAGAAAATTCCCGAATCTAGAGGTTCTAAATAGCTACTACGTCGGTGAAGATGGACGCTATAAGTGGTATGAGGTGATAATGGTTGATCCTCACCATCCAGCTATACAGAATGATCCAGAAATAAACTGGATATGTAGTCCAGCCAACAGAGGAAGGGCTTTCAGGGGACTAACGTCGGCAGGCAAGAAGATGAGGGGGCTGAGAAAGTCGAGAGGCCTCAAGGAGTCTCATAACTACAAGTGGAGGAAGAAGAGACTTGAAAGGGAGTCAAAGAAGGGCAAAGAATCAGGAGGTCATCGCTCAAAGGCTGAAGCGATGAGCTGAAAGCTTTACCATCTTCCTACACTCTAAAGGTCTTCGACGTAGCTATAGCTCCTTCCTAAGTCACGATTTTGGCGTAATAGATACGTCTCTCATTAACGTCATGTCCGCTGAAAAATCACTTAAATGGTTTACCCAAGCACGCCTTTTGACGCTCATTTAGACGACGCTATGAATTTAGATATTAAGCGTCTCTACCTAGATGGTTTGAGCCCCTCTAGTAGCTTAAGCAGTACTTAAAACTAAAGGACAACCAGGAAATTCTTATGAAGTGCTTAGCAAATAATCTACGAGACATATTATCTCTGATACTATCGTAAGCATCGCAAAACTATAGCTCTACCACTTACTTTCTAACACTATCCTTGAGCCCATTTTTCTCTGAGCTTCTTCATAGCTGCCATCCTGAGCATGAGCTCTGGATCATTCACTATCATCAAAACCAAAATATCATCTCCATTCCTATATAGGCACAAGAAAAGCAAGCCCTCATCATAGCGTTGGCGTGGAAACTACTTTTTAGCCTTTTTCTCAGTTTTGCTTTTCTTCTCCTCAAACATTTCTAATAATGTCGTCTTTTGTCTTCCTCCCATAACTCCTTCCTCTCTCACTCTTAGCTGGATCCCAATAAACTTTACTTCAAATGAAAGAAGTCTACATAACGTCTCCCCTCATAACTTGAAAATCGTGCATTGAAACAATGAAAGTTTGAGAAGCTAGCTTTTGAATGCTTCGTGAAGCAATGGGGCTTCTCTCCTTTCTCTTCATTGTCTAACGTTGTAAGAAGCCACATTAGCAACTACAGACTTTGTACAAGTTGAAGCAGCGGATTAAATTAAAAGATAAAAATTAATAAAGATTTTTATGATCTACAAGTATTACGTAGAGGGATGTAGAAGCTAGCGTAGTTGGAGGAAGATGTTTACGAGGAGGCGTGAAGCAAGCTTAAGGTTTAGATTCATGGTAATCGAGAGATTAAGGTTGTTAAAGAAGTTTTATTCTTATAGTGAGCTTGCCCGAAGAACTGGGATTCCTGAGACTGTTCTCTGCAGATACGTTAAGGGAGATGTTCTTCCAGGAGATGATACAGCAAAAAAACTTTGGGATTCTCTGGATAAAATTGAGCAGTTTCACCAGGTAATATACGAGAAGATAACGGTTGATCCTTACGGTTACGTTGACACGAGCAATATAGTCAACGATCCCCTGATACTTATGAGAGCATCCCATTATGTGATGATTAAGTTCGCAGGGAAGAGAATAACAAAAGTGTTAGCACCGGCAGTCAATGGCGTCTCCATAGCCACTTCAATAGCTCTTATCCTTGAAGTCCCCTTAGTAATAGCTAAGAGACATAAGGAGATGGGTGTGAGGGACTACATAGAGGAATCTTATCCTACAGGTCCATACATGACCTCTCTATACATTCCAAAAAATGCATTATCGAGTAGAGACGACGTCCTAATAGTTGACGACCTGATAAGAACTGGAAGTACTATCCAAGCCCTCATAAGCTTGGTAAAGAAGATGAAGGCTAATGTAGCTGGGGTCTTCGCTCTGGTCAGTGTCGGTGATACTGGGGTTCAGAGCTTGAGGGCAGAGCATCCATTCCCCATAGAAGTTGTAGCATCCATTCAGCCCTTCTATCAACGTGCTGAAGTTTACACTTAACCCTTATTTATCGCTCTAGAATATCTTAACTCCTTCTGATGGATCCCTCATGAGCTCCACGAATTTTTCATAAAGTCTCCTTGTTACTGGTCCAGGCTTGCCGTCGCCTATGACTCTTCCAGCGACCTTGACTACTGGAACTATGCCAGCAGCTGTACCAGTTAGGAAGACTTCATCAGCGGTTAAGAGCTCGGCTGGTGTTATATCTTTCTCAACAACTTTATAGCCTAGCTCCTCAGCAAGCTTCATGACCCTAGCCCTTGTGATTCCTGGTAATATACCACTGCTTCTTAGCGGTGTGTATATTACGCCGTTCTTAACAATGAATATGTTGTCAGCTGTGCCCTCAGAAACAAAGCCTCTATCATCGAGCATTATTGCTTCATCTGCTCCTACAGCATTAGCCTCAATTTTGGCTAGTATGTTGTTTAAGTAGTTCATTGACTTCACTTCGTGAGTTGTAGCATCCACTCTATCCCTTCTTACAGAAGATATTATGGTGGTGAGCCCCTTGCTCCATACATCATCGTCATACAGTTTTATCTTATCTACAATTATGACTATAGTCGGTTTTGAACACTTTCTTGGATCTAAGCCTAAATCACCAACACCTCTAGTTACTATGATTCTAATGTAGGCGTTCTTAAAGCCATTGGCACGCACTACATCTACTATAGTCTTTATCATCTCCTCCTTGCTCATAGGGACGTCAATGCATATTGCTTTAGCAGAATCGTACAGCCTGTCGATATGCTCCTTTAACTTGAACGCAACTCCATCAGTTACTATAACGCTTTCGAAGACTCCATCACCATAGAGAAAGCCATGATCGAAGACTGATATTTTGGCTTGACTCTTGGGTACTAGATTTCCATCTATATAGACTAGGGGCTCTCTCTCCAATCCTTAGCACCAACCTCAAAGTTCAATTTGAGCTTTAAGAAGGCTTTTAAATCTTTAGCTAGCGGGCCCGGGGGGATTTGAACCCCCGACCAACGGCTTAGGAGGCCTACGGCAACCTTGCAGTTGTCGCCGCGCTATCCGAACTGCGCCACGGGCCCATCTTCTAACAAGGAGGTGAGCCTTTATAATCTTAATGCTCTCGTCTCTTGAGATCGTACAAGCCTTGTCTAAGCACTTCACATCATTATGCATCCTTATTCATAGCTGATCTGCAGAAGGAAGGTACATGAGTAATTGTTCCATCTCTGCACCAAACAAGAACCTATTCGTTATGGTGATCCCCAGCAGAAAACCTTTATATATCTCTTTTTCCATAAAAAAGTAGAAAAGTTTAAATAGACCTTATCTTGCTCTTACCTTCCCTTACCTAAAAAGAATTTGAGGTATAAGGTAAGTTCCTTGGAAGTTTGACCTGGAGATATGAGGTGATGTATATTTCAAGAAACCTTTTGGTGGTGAAATTATGGGTGCAAAGAATGTTGATGTGGAAGTAAAGGGTATTGATCGTTGCCCAGACTGTGGTAGTTCAAATATAATTAGGAGTTATGATCGTGGGGAGCTTACATGCATGAATTGTGGTCTGGTCATAGATGAAAAGCTCATAGACCAAGGTCCAGAATGGAGAGCATTCACACCTGAGGAAAGAGAGAAAAGGGATAGAGTTGGCCCTCCAATTTCAACTGCCTCAGTTGAAGGAGTATCTCCTACAGTTATACAGTGGCCTACTAGAGATTCAAGTGGTCATAAACTAAGCCCTCAAAAAGTATTTGAAGTTTCTAGGTGGAGACGATGGCAAATAAGGAGTAGAATCCAGACTTCACAAGATAGGAATATCCAGCAGGCAACTAATCATCTTGAACGCATAGCTTTCAGATTAAATCTACCTCAGAACGTTAAGGAGGAAGCCCTTAAGATATACAAGGCAGCTGTTAAGGCAGGTCTCGTTAGAGGACGTTCAATAGAGTCAGTTATGGCAGCCTCCATATATGCTGCTTGTAGGCAGCTCAAAATTCCGAGAACTCTTGATGAGATAGCAGATTGCACTAGGGCTGGAAGGAAGGATGTTGCTAGATGCTATCGACTATTGCTAAGGCATGTTAGACTTAACATACCGATAGCTGATCCAGTCGACTTTGTACCTAGAATAGTTAGCTCCTTAAGCTTAAGTGGTGTGCTACAGAGAAAGGCCATTGAAATAATACAGCAAGCTAGAAAATCTGGTTTGACTGCAGGCAAGGATCCAGCTGGTCTTGCAGCAGCTGCTATATACATTGCTTCTCTATTAACTGGTGAGAGGAAGACTCAGAAGGAAATAGCTAGAGCAGCGCAAGTGACTGAGGTTACTGTTAGAAATAGGTACAAAGAGCTGATCAAGAAGCTTAAGATTCCAATAGCGTCTTAGCTAAACCCTGCTTAAAGGCAGTAGTAGCTTATTTCCTTCTTTAAATGTAAGCCCTATCGCTATGCAAGTCGTTAACATCTCAGAAATCTCGGGTAGTTGATGGGCGCTAACGGATCCTCTAGGAATACTCCAATTTACCTCAACATCTACCACATTACCATCAATGCAATACAATGACAAGCTACTTATTGAAAGTTCACAATCTCTACCATTCACCACCACTAGGGATGAGCCGTTAACTACTACTACTAAGCTTAACATCTTAAAACCTTCTTCTTCAACAGTTGCTTTAGCTCTTTTGATAACCTCTTCGCTCACAACTTCTGTGAAAGCCAAGTTAATGCATATCTGAGTCGTCAATATCATTATTGATGCTAGAAGTGCAAGTGAAGAGGATACACCTCTACTCATAGGTACCCGCAAACTTTATGATTACCAAGCTTATTTATAGGGTCTCAAGACTGGTGCTATCGATGTTAATTATAGATGTTAGAGGGCTTAAAGAGGAGCATGAAGTGAAAGAGACACTTAAACCAGCTATGAACTCTCTAAGGAACAGTGGGATAGTGATATACCCAACAGACACCGTGTACGGTATTGGCTGCGATCCTCTAAACGAAGAAGCTTTAACTAAGCTTTTAGCTTTAAAGGGTCGCTCAGGAAAACCGTTGCCTCTACTCGTCTCGAGTATTGAAATTGTGAGATCAATAGCTAAAGTACCTCCTAAAGCCGAGAAGCTTATGAGAGCCTTTTGGCCAGGTCCATTAACCATAGTCCTACCGTTAAGGACCCCTCTTCCTGATAAAATCACCATGGGTAGACAGAAAGTAGGCTTGAGGATCCCCAATCATTTAGTTGCGAGGGTCTTAGCTGAAGGAGTTGGAGGCTTAATTGTTGGGACAAGTGCCAATAAGTCTGGCGAGCCCTCTCCTAAATCACTTAATGAAGTCGATCCTTATCTTAAGGAGATGGCTGACGTTGTAATAGATGGAGGTACCTGCCCGCTAGGAATACCATCTACGGTCGTTGAGGTTGATGAAGAGGTTAAGGTAATCAGAGAAGGTGCTGTAAAGATTGAAGAGGTGCTTAAGAAGTTAAGAGATGATTAGAATTGAAGAAGCCATTAGCTCTCTTGGTCAATGATGATGGAGTTCAGTCCATAGGGATACATGTGTTGAGAGAGGAGCTAAGCAATGACTTTGAATGCATAGTAATAGGTCCCAAAAAGGAGAGAAGTGGAATAGGAAAAGCATTAACTGTAGGTGAGGTCATTAAGGTTGAGAAATTGAATCTTCAGTGTGGTGAAGTTTATTCAGTAGATGGCACACCTGCTGATGCTGTCCTAATAGCAATAAACAAAATACTGAGGAGAAAACCTGATATCGCCATAACTGGCATAAATTTGGGACCTAACTTGGGTATCGATGATATTTTAAACTCCGGGACTGTGGGAGCTGCAATAGAAGCCGCGATACATGGCATCCCGTCAATAGCAGTATCGTACTGTATAGCTAGAGAGTTTGATGACAACATTACTTCTCAAACACTTAAAGATCCCGGGTTAAGATTGGCAACTAAGATTGCAAAAGCCTTGGCCAAAATGATCATTGATGAGGACATGCCTGAAGGAGTTGACTTGTTCTCGGTAAATGTTCCTGATTACCGATATGGCATAAGGGGGATAAAGATAACTCGTCCATCAAAGAAGGGATATCCCGATATACATACTGAGTATTGTGGAGGATATAGAATAGCGCGATGGGACCTATCGCTATACCCAGTGGATTCTGAAGACACCGATGTAGAAGCAGTGAGATCTGGATACATCTCTATAACTCCAATAAACTTAAGTCTCATTCCACAAGCACAAGATGTGAATAGCTTAAGGCACATCATTGAAATCTTAAAACCTCTTGTAGGGTATTAAGACGAAGAACTGTTTGAAGGAACTTGATGATCGGAGAGTATTACTGTGGTAAAACATCTGCCAAGCTAAGAGCCATGAATCTTACTTTGTCACCTTTCTTAACAGTCGTTCTTGGTGAGATTATTGTAAAGTAATTGGCTCTAACTAGGGTTGCCATTACATTTGCCCCGCCGTGCATAGGTCTTGCGATGATCTCGCCATTCACATCTTCGACTTTAGCTCTCAAGAATCTGTGAGTCCCCCAATGTTCTTCATCACTTTCAAGCTTAGCATACACGTATGGCAAAATTTTTTCAATAGTCCTCCCAGTCATAGCCGCTAGTAGGGGTAAACATAGTACGTAGAAAGCTGCTACTGCTGAGACTATGTGAGCTGGTAGCATTACTATTGGCTTTCCTCTTAACACTCCAAAACCTGCAGGCTTTCCGGGGCTTAAAGTGAGCCCATGCACTATTACTCCAGGCTTTCCAAGCATATTTACAGCATCGGGTACGGTGTCATTAATACCTATACTGCAACTACCCATGGTTATCACAACGTCATACTCTTTAAGAGCACTTGAAATGGCCTCCTTAACTACATCAACATCGTCCGGTAGTATGCCTAGTATGTTGGCTGAACCGCCAAGCTCCTCAATCAACCCCTTAATGACGTAAGCATAGTTATTAGGTGGTAGCTCCTTCTTCTCTAAGCTCTTCAAGTAGAGCTCCTTTCCAATAGATAATAAGGCGAACCTTGGCTTAGCGTAAACCTTGACTCTAGATAAGCCTAGTCCCAAGAGTAGGCCGATATCTATGGGTCTTATGACGTGGCCAGCTCTCAACAATACTTCTCCAGCTTTAATATCCTCACCTTTAATCGCAACGTTCTCCATCTTCTTCACCTCTCTGAAGATCAATATGTGACCCTGCTCCAGTCTCACCTCTTCAACCTTAATAAGAGCATCAGCTCCCGGAGGTATTGGAGAACCAGTGACTAGAAAGACAGCTTCTCTTTCTCCGATCTTTGGAATCTCTTTTAAGCCTGGGAGAGCTTTACCTACTATCTTCATTTTAACCGGGTTGTCCTTCGAAGCTCCTAAGGTATCCTTGGATCTAATGGCGTAACCTTCGAAGCAAGCACAGTCGTAAGGAGGTATGTCTTGATTAGATGAAATGTCTTCTGCTAAGACTCTATGAAGACTTTCAGTCACGCTTACTTCCTCGATCCTCGGCTTGATTTCAATAGATTCCAAAAGTTTCTTAATCGCTTCATCAATTGATGTAAGCTTCAGAACTCTCCTCCAATCCTCTCTTACAGCTTCCCTCAATAGCTACCTCACCTCAAATCCCTCACCTACTCTGGTCAAGGCAGAAGCTTTTAGATCTAACGACCAGCCTAACTTTTAATAATGTTAAACATTTGCTACGATTGGTTAACGATAGGTTTAGCAAAGTAACGTATCAAGTCGATTAGCATATCTTGGCTCTCACACTCGCTCTCTCAACTCTACAACTGTTCTTGAAGTAGGGTTCTCGAGCATTAATGGCTCTAATGAATAGCTCAATAAGCTCTTCATCACTCGCTCTCTTCCTTAACGCCCTTAGTACATCGATTAGATTGTCATTTCTCATGAGACAAGGCTTTAGTTTTCCATCGGCTGTAACCCTGAGTCGAGTACAGTGCATGCAAAATTCAGGATTATCAACGGCCCTCACTAACTCAACCCTAACATCACCTAAATCGTATTGTTTCCTCTTATGCATGCTTTTTCTCTCCTCGATCTTAACTGACCTCTCTTCAAGCCACTTTTCGATATCGTTAAGGGGCATGTGATACTCACGATAAAGTTCGTTGCTAATACCTAAGGGCTCTAGCTCTATTATTTGAAGTATGAGATCATGTTTCCTAGCAAAGTCAATCATCTCCCAAACTTCATCGTTATTGAGCCCTTTTAGTAGGACCATGTTAAGCTTGATGGGTTTCAAGTTATAATCCTTAGACTTTAGTATGCCACTTATGACTTTGTCAAGCATTTTCACGCCAGTTATTTTCTCGAAGACCTCACTTTTAAGAGAAGGTAGGCTGACGTTTATCCTCTTTAGACCGGATTCGACAAGTTTGGCTACGAGGCCCTCCAGCAATGATCCGTTAGTGGTCATAGCTAAATCAGCCACCTTCACGTCGCTTATCGCTTTAACTATATCGACTATATCGTGTCGGATAAGGGGTTCTCCTCCAGTAAGCTTGACCTTATCGATTTCAAGCTTTTTGCCGATTTTCACAAGTCTCATTATATCATCTATTGTAAGCACCTCTTCTCCTTCCTCACCCTCCATGTGGCAATAAAAGCACCTGTAATTACATCTATGAGTTACCGTGATCCTAAGGCTCGTTATCGGTCTACCGTACTTGTCATATAGCAATCGATTTCACCACCATCCTCAGGTAATCAGTAGAAAAAGTTAAAGTTAGTAAGAGTAAAAAAAGGTATTGTATATTTCTAAAACTCTCTCGTAAATGCTTAGAAAAGTGAAGGTTGGAAACACAATTCTCTAGCACATCAAGGCTTATATTCAAACTAAAGCTTAAATCGTGTGAATGGGCATAGGTGAGGGGCACGAAAAAGATAGCAGTTCTTGGAAGCAAGAAATCGGGTAAAACAAGTATTGTAGAGATGCTGGTAAGACACTTTACGGAGATGGGATTGATAGTTGGCACCATGAAGCATATACATCACTCCAACTTTACAATTGATAGTGAGGGTAGCGATACTTGGAGACATAGACGTGCGGGAGCTAAAGTGACTACTTACATCTCTCCACTAGAAGCAGGTCTTATCTTAAGTATTGAGAGAGAGCCGAGAGACCTTGAGGAGGCTCTAAAGCTAATTGGAGGATTGAAAATAGATTTGCTAATAATGGAGGGTTTTCATAGGCTTGTAGCTAAAAGATTTGATGTAGGTAAAATAATAGTGTTTAAGGATTTTAAGGATCTTGAAGAGAAAATCAAGGGGACTGAGCAACCAATAATAGCATATTGCACTTTCAATGAAGAGCTAATCGAAAAAAGCCATCACGATACCAACTACATGATTTTACCTCGAGATAGAGATAAGCTCATCTATGCAGTGAGTGCGTTCATGAAATCTCTGTAGCTTCTGCCATTAACAGGTCTCGAGGTGTGTTTACATTAAAGAACGTTAAGAGCTTTTCGTCCATTAGCTTGAGCTCCTCTACTGGAACATAGACGACATTTCTTAAGCTACTTATTAAGTGCGCGATGGATCTCGATCCTCTTTTGATAAGCTCTTCTGCAACGTCTAACACTGCTCGTCTTCTGTAAACAGATTGAAGGGGCTCTAAGAACCCATTAGGCCACAGCGGTATCGCAGCATCATGATCTTCAGCTCTCTTAAAAAGTTCCAATAACACCTTTGGGTTTAAGAAAGGTACATCGCATGGGACAACGGCTACGTATTCGGCACGTGCCTTCTTGCATCCGGTAAGAACCCCCATTATAGGGCCCCATCCCCTCTCCTCGTCTTCAACTATCGTAACTTCTCCTCCGATTACGCTACTTATATTCCTCGACAACCTTCGATTGCTAGTGACGATTACAACTTCACTTGAAACTTTTAATGCTGCATCAGTGACTCTCTTGATCATAGGAACACCTTTTACCGGCAATAATGCTTTATCCTTTCCCATACGTTTACTAGCACCACCTGCCAAGATTATGACCCCTCTTTTAGAATCTCTGCGCCCTAAGTATGATGAAGCTGGCATAGATTCAAACCATACGTAGTTGAAGTGTTCACGTGTCGGTTTCACGCTAAGCTCGTCCGTTATGAATATCGCTCTAAGCTCGTCAGATTTACCAGATATAAGCAGGGACCCAACATCAGTTATGACGTAGCAACTCTCAAGCCCATCTTTAATCCTTACGTCAATTAAATCTAAGACGATTTCAACATCTTTACTTAATGTTGAAGGCGACGTTAGTATTCTAACATCAACACCCCTTCTCTTGGCAGCGTTTAAATCTAGTAGTAAGGCCCTAACACCTAAGAGCTCAAAGCTTGGTATTGACACGAATATCTCTCTTTGAGCTTTAAGTATAATCTCTCTCATCTTACTTAAGACGTTCCTCTTACCTTGTATTACAATGGCTTTACCTTCACCATCACTTGAAGCCTTATACCTAACAGCTAAAGTCTTAATGACTTGCTCCGCTTGATTCTTTAATGTCGAAATCCTTTCCTCTATGTAGCCCTTAATTGCCTTTGCAGGGTCAACAGGTTTAAAGATTCTCGGTCTACCTAGCTCTTCCTCTACAAGCCCCTTCTTCTTTAAACTAGCTAAAACACTATAAACCTTAGGATAGGCTATGGAGGCTACATTACTTACATCCTTTGCCCTAGCTTTCTTGAGATCTATTAAAGCAACATACGATCTACTTTCATACTCCGTTAACCCCAAGCTTTTAAGCAAAAACAGTAGATCTTCTTCCTTCTTCATATCAATAGCTTAACTTTTTTAACTTTAAAAAGTTAACCACTCTTTAACTAGATCTTGCTGTAGAAAGGAGGCCTTTACCCTACTTTACTAGGGGGTATCAAGCACTTCCCTTAAGCTCCTTTATAATCGTGTTAGCTAATTCGATGGCATCATTCATCGCCGTGGAGCCTATAACCGGTAAGCCTAATAACGTTTCCATCATAACTTCAGGATCATAACGTAAGCTTCCAATGATTCTAACTCCTGTTCTTGATAGCTTATCCTTAATTATGCTCGAAGTTTCTTCATTAACTTTATTTAATACTACCATAAACCTTGTTACCCCTAAATCCCTAGCCATTCTACTAGCCTTCTCTGCAAGCATTATGGAGTCGAAGGTTGGATCAACAATGAAAAGAATAGCATCAACTGCTCGATCGATTCCTCTGCCAAAATGTTCTATTCCAGCGTCCATATCGACCAAAACCACTTCGTTCTCAGAGCACTTAATGGAACTTAGCACTTCTTTCGCTAAAACTCCAAAGAGACAAGCACATCCTTCACCACCTTTTTCGATCTTCCCAATTCTCACGACCTTTATATTATCCTTGCTGGCTCCTACAATATCAATTCTTAGCGAACCCTCTAATCCTTCATCAAGGACCTTCTTCAGGCCCTTTCGACCACCGTAGGCTTCTGCTATTGACTCTATGCATTCTAAACCCAGCATTCTCACCAAGCCGATATTGGATTCGTCAGCATCAAGCACCGTGACCTTGAAGCCCATACGTGAAAACGCTCTGGAAAGCAGCACTGTTATTGTGCTTTTGCCACATCCCCCTTTCCCTGAGATAGCTATTTTCAATGCTTAACCCCTTCAAGTTACAAGCTTACAATCACTTAAAGCTTTCACTTTAATATAACGGATATACGTTAATGATGCTACCTTCCTTAATGTGATCCAATCCCTCATTAAAGATCGCGTATCCATCTGCTTTAACCGCTATACTTAAAAGAGCTGATTCTCCGATTAGAGGCCAGGCTAGGTGGTAATCCTCACGTTCCTCAAGTTTAATGAAGATAATCCTCTTAAACCCTTTAGGCGGTGGAAGTTCTAGATCGCAAGCCATTCTCGCTTTTATAGGATGGTCCATTACCTCTAAGCCCATGAGCTTAAACATAACCCTCCTGGCTATCAATTGATATCCTACTATGGTTGAATGCGGTAATCCTGGTAGCATAACTAAGGGCCTCTTTTCAATAATTGCGAGTCCTGTTTGCCTTCCTGGCCTCGCCATTACTCCATGAAATAATATGCTTGCCCCCTCAATTCTGGACATAGCTTCATGCACTAAATCTCTTTCACCCTTTGACGCACCGCCTATAGTTATCACTAAGTCACAGCAGTTAACCGCTTTAGTAACAGTCTCAATTATTGCTGAGACATCATCAGGAACAACCTTAAAGTGTATGGGCAGCCCACCATCTCTCAAAACAAAGCTACTAATCATTAGGGCATGGCTGCATGGCACTCTTCCAGGCTTTGGCTCCTCACAATGATCTATTAACTCATCGCCTACTGATATCGTGCAAACTCTGGGTCTTGAAGCGACCCTCACCTTCGTTAAGCCCATGAGTGTAAGTATAGCTAGATCCTGCCCTCTAAGTCTATGTCCCCTCCTTAAAACTAAGTCCCCTCTCTTAACGTCACTACCAGCTTTGATTACGTGATCTCCAGGCTTAATCGCATGCTTTACCTCAACATAATTGCCCTTAACTATTGCAGCTTCTACTGGTAGAACTCCATCAGCACCTAGTGGCATAAAGGATCCTGTTGCTACATAGACAGCTTCTCCTTCCCCCACATAAGCCACTTCACTTGTTGAAGGGAAGACCTTAGATTTAATTTTCAGCTTGATTGGATTCTTAGGTGAAGCGTGAAGAACATCGCTACTTCTTAGAGCGTAACCATCGAAGTGAGCGATATCGTAAGGAGGTAGGTCGATCTTCGAGATTACATCCTCAGCTAGAATTCTGTTGTAAGCATCAGAAACTCTGACATCTTCCGTGGGTAATGATGACGTAATATGTAGGTCGATCTTCTTTAAAGCCTCTTCAAGCTTTATGTACTTAAGGACCGTCGTGGGACTCATAGATCTTCATCCCTTCCCCCTCAACCTCATAGGGGGCTTTCTGGGGCGACGGAAGCTCCCCTCATCCTGAGCTATTCGATTCGCCACATACCGGGCTCACGCCCATTCGGCGCCCTTCTCTTCCTCTCCGCATCGAAGGACGTCGAGAAACTATAAAAATCTATCTATTTGGGAACCGCTGCCGCACCCTCGAATTCATAACAATTTTTTCTTAGCTCTCCACAATATATTAGTTGTGAGTGATCGAAGGTGATAATAGCGCATATATCAATAATTCCCGTAGGGACAGGGTCTACTAGCATTAGCAACTTCATTGTTGAGGCTGTAGAGACTCTAAAAAAATCTGGGCTAAACGTTATGATCACACCAATGGGTACGGTACTCGAGGCGGAAAACTTAGAAAAGATATTCAAGTCTATTGAGGAATGCCATGAAGCTCTACATAAAATTGGGGTTAAGAGATTGCTCACGCTAGTCCTCATAGATGATAGGAGAGACGTTGAGAGAAGCATGGTTGATAAAATCAGGAGCATTGAAAAGAAGCTAGGTTATTCGTTTCAGCAATGCAATAATGACGATCGCGATGATGATGCTACTAATGAACATGAAGGAGAAACTTAGCTCGTGAATTAGCTGAGAAACTCTGGCTACCATTATTGCCACATGAAGTAAGCTGTGTTGTTGAAGTAGCTCAGCCATGTTAATCATCATCCTAGCTATGTTTTTGTAGGGCTCGAGCCATATGGGCATGTTTGAAATACTTTCTTTAATTTGAGAGATGCTTGGAATGATGAGTGAAGGCTCTTTAACTTCGAACCCCCACTTGTGAAAGAGATCAACTACTTCGCTCACATTACCAGCAGCTACACCAAATGCTTCGATAATCTTCACGTCATCATACCAATCGATAGGACTTAACTGCTTTAAGATACTAAACAATCTCTTTAAGTAGTCTAAGCCACCGTACCTATCGCAAAGCGTCTTGATTATGCAGTATGATGCAGCATAATATTGACCAATATCCTCTGGAGGCTCAGAATAGGGACTCCACTTCTGGACGAAGCCTAGATAGTTGCCTAGTTTCTTCAAACCACTTTCTAAAGTACCTTCATACATCTCAAAAGCTTCGCAATAGCCAAGTTGATATCCTACGACTAAACTCATGTATTGTGCCACCCCTTCATGAATCCATAACTTTGATGTAGGGACATTGATACTTGACAGGAAATGATGCGTAAGCTCATGTATTGCTGCAATGCTCATAAATCCCTTAACGCTTCTTATGTAGAGGATGTTCAGGTATATGGGCCCAAGACTCTTGCCTACAATAGGCACGTAACCCATAAGCCCTAAAACTATGTCTCTCTTCGATGGGACAAAAAATTCTACCTGAATATTGCTAGGTTTGGTCTCAAATATATTTTCATAAATTGAGTAAGTGTTGTTTAGAGCTTTGAGGACCTCGAAAGCGAAGTCAAGGTATCGTGGATGGACCTTAAAGATGAAGCTTCCTAAAGTTACATCGCTAAGCTCACTTCTCTCTGGGACGGTATACTCTACTATCAATCTATCATCGGGCCCTATTATTGCACTTATTATGAGATAATCGTTGCTCCTCGTAATACTAACGTTCCTTATGTAACCTGAAAGAGCTGAAACACCATTCTCCAAGACTTCGACACGACTTGGTAAATGCACTACAACCAAACTTAGAGTTTCTTCGTGCGTAATCCTAGGGGAGATGAATATTGCATGAGGCTCAATTATGAGGGCACCATGCTTCATTGAGTATCTTATGGATAAGTTAATGACTTCTGAGGCTTTGTAATCGAACCTCATAATCACGTAAAATGGGCTTTCCCTACCCCCCTCAATCAGGCTTCTGTACGTCACATTAAGTAGCTCGCCCTTATATACAGTCACGTCTATAAGCTCTCTCTGGTCCTTAGGGACTAAGAGCCAAGAACTTCCATCTTCATTATCGTAAAAGAAGACGGTCACGTTGGTCCTTCCCTCGTCATCGACTACGATAACGTAATTAAAGCTCTTTTCCGCGTGAACTATGTTTGAAGAAAGAGCTACAATTACAAATATGGTGATTGCCACGATAACTAATCGCATGGCTCTAACTTTGATCATAGTCTTCACTTACGATGCTCACTAGGAGCTTGTACATGTACGTCGCGACGGGGCAAGCGTGAATACAGCTTTTACATCCAAGGCACGAGCCTGATACTTTCACTTCTTCATCCACAATCGTTATCGAGCCCGTAGGGCACCAATTTCTACAGGAACCGCATAAGTTGCAATATTTTGCCCTCAATAAGCTCTTGACAAAGGCTTTAACTACCCTTCTTAAGCTATGATCATCTTCTGCTCTGACTGAGAATATGCCTTCTCTATTTAATAATGCGACCCCTTCATCAGTTCTTAGCATCACCAAACCTAGCTTTTCATTTATGGAAACCCTTCCTCCAATACATTTAAGCATTACGGCTATTCTATTCAGGTTAAGAGAACCTCTTATTGAACCTTGAGCCTCATACAAGTTCTCACAAGGCCTAACAAATAGTGAGACATCAACTTCCTTGAGACCTACTAACTTTTGCTCAATTTCGTTGATATCGACTCTCATTCTAAGAGCAAACTTCTTTGCATCTCCTGGCAGCTTCCTCCATCGCCACAGTCCAAGTTTAAACCACTCTTGTGGTAACCCCTTCTCCTTACACCAGCTTAGAGCCCCTTCCTCCCATTTACTCCATAGACCAGGATATAACTCCTTAACTCTTTCAAACTCAGCTAGCTCACATGCAGGGCAAAGCCAACATCCAATCCTGTCAAAACCTTCTTTGTATAAGGGGTTAAACTCGACCTTCTCTCTCATTAAGTAAAGCCAAACGTGAAGTGCAGACCAATCCCTTATAGGGCTAACACTCAATAGATTCGGTATCCACCTACTTCTCTCCACTACAGGAGCTCTTAAACGGGCAAAAGACTCATACTTCCTTTGACCTAATACTGTGTAGACCTCTCCTTGAAACTTTTCCTTGACAGCCTTAGCTATAGGTACTAATTTGCAAACCTTACAGCACCATCTATAGTCTCGAGCTGGAGGTCCGTAAGTTGGTAATGACCTCCAGAATATGTCTCCTGCACTAGCGTAGATGAGTTCAAGTCCAAATTTGTTAGCTACATCCCAAACATGTTCTAAAGTTGCGGGGGCCTCTATGCCAGTGTCGTTGAAGAGCAGTGGAACCCCTCCCAAAGCCTTTGTCGTTAATAAGAGAGCTACTAGACTATCCTTCCCACCAGAGTATGAAACGAAGACTTTGCGCCCTTCAGTCGCCTTCGTTATGAGAGCCATAGCCCTCTTCTCCTCAACCTCCATGTGGGGCACATTAGCCTTAATTGCTGCTTCCCAGTCACTCTTCCTATCCCTTATATGGGGTTTATGAGGCTCCCAGACTTTAACAACCTTCAATTTCCCATAATCTAACGAGACGGCTACTCCTATGGTTAAGAACTTGGGATTAACTAAAATAACGTACTTACCACTAGGGGGAATGGAATCTCCTCTAAATTCGCTCCTAGTAAGTTCGTCCCATAATCTAATATTATCTTTTAGAACTTCAACATAAGGAGCAGCCCTTTCTAATGCCAATCTTGCAGCGCCCTCATAGGATGGCCTAAACCTCCAGATGCCTTTATCAGGACTATAGTAGAAGTTCCCCATGACCCATCCATCAACTATAACCTCATTTGCTTGATCGACATAAGGTACTTTATTGAGCAGTACCATGGTACTTGGAACTATTACATTGCATGCTTTAGCTCCAAACTCCCTCTCTACTGTCTCCTTCAAGATTTTAAGGTCATAATTCAGGGCAGGCCTAAAATCCTTAGGAGGTGAGCCATGAGCTTTAGTAGCTTTTTCACTACATAGACCACATCTAGGCGCTATTAAGGGTACGTTACAATTTGGGCACCAGTAAATCTTTGCCGAGGCTCTCCAGATCTCAGGCACGAGAAGCCCTCACTTTTAAGCTTAAGGTTTATGATTAACCCGACACCTATATACCTTTAGTCGCCAACTAGGGGTAAAACATAATGCTTTTTAGGAACCTCAAGAGAACATTTAAAGTTCCCATCTATGTCAACTTTGGGAAAGGTAGAATCGAGCTTAGAGAGGTCAAAGTCGAGAAGGGTTGTACCGTTCTAGAAGCTACACGTAAAGCCTTCTCAATAGATTACTTCTCATCAGACGAACCCTCTGGTCATAAGGGAGCAGTTGTTGTAGCCATCGAAGGAGTTAAGTCAGATCTAACTCATAGCTGGGTCTTCTACATTCATGACGAGAAGCTTGGTGGATGGTACTTTCCAGACCAGACATGCGATAAAGTTATGCTACGAAAAGGTAATATTGTCTGCTGGAGGTTCTACAACCATAAGGTAGAGGGTTTTCCTCCTAGAAGGCCACCATTAACTATGGAGTGCATGAGGTTTGGGCAAAGCGGTTGACATATATGAACTTACTAAAAAGCCGACAGTTAGACAGGCACGCCTCTTCGAGAAGAAGGATGATAAAGTAGAATGCCTTGTTTGCAATAGGTTATGCAAGATACCTGAAGGAGGGTGGGGTTACTGTGGTACTAGGTTCAATTACAACGGTGCACTGTACGTCATGACCTACGGCGACCTCTCAGCTGTTGAGAGTAGACCAATAGAGATAAAGCCCTTTTTCCACTACTGGCCCGGCTCGACCTCACTAACGTTCTCAACGTGGTCTTGCAACTTTGACTGTCCTTGGTGCCAGAATCACCACCTCTCAAAGTCGAAGCCAGATCCTCGAACAGCCATTTATGTTGATCCAAGGTCGTTGTTAAACATCGCTTTTAAGAACGAAGATCAAGGGCTTTGCGTAAGCTTTAACGAGCCAATAATGCTCTTCGAATACTGTCTTGATGTCTTCCCAATGGCTAGGAGGAGGGGTCTCTACTGCTGCTTCGTCTCAAACGGCTTCATGTCCCCTGAAGCCCTTGACATGCTTGTTAAAGCTGGCTTGGATGGCCTCAAAGTGGATATCAAAGGTAACGAAGAGGTCTACGAGAAGTACGTGGGGGTTAAGGGGGAGAACTTAGTGTGGAGGAGCGTTGAGATAGCCCTCAGAATGGGTATACATGTGGAAGTAGTGTTCCTAATTGTCAATGGAGTAAACGATGATGAGAACTGCATACTACACGTCGTAGAGAACCACCTCAAATATGCTGGTCAAGAAGTACCATTACACTTTACTAGATACTTTCCAGCTTACAAGTTTAGGAACCCTCCAACCCCAATAGAGATTATAGATAGAGCTTATCAGACTGCAAAGAAGCTTGGAGTACTGTACCCCTATGTGGGAAACATCCCAGGTCATCCAGGCTACCATACGTATTGCCCTGTATGCGGTAATCCAGTCATAAAGAGATTTCAGTGGGGAGTCTATGAGGTTAAGCTAACCGAGGACAAGAAATGTATGTACTGCAAGAACCCGATACCAATAACAGGGTCTGTGCAAGTTACTCGTAGAGGGTTTAAGTCCTTCATGTAGGGTAAGTTCTCTATGTGGAGGCTCATTGGCGCAACGGAAGTTGAGTGTAAGCTTTGTGGCAAGAAGTCCAAGTTAATATCTAAGGTTCTTGAGGTGTGTGCAGGCTGTATTAAGGCCAGGTTTGATGAAGCACTACCTTTCATAGAGCGAGCGCATGAAGAGGCTAGATTGCGATACGGTCTTCCTCCAAAGCCTCCTAAGAGGTCTTCAGGCTTAAAGTGCACGATATGTTCAAATGAGTGCTCAATGGGTGAGGGGGATGTGGGTTTCTGTGGTCTCAGGATGAACGTCAATGGTAAGCTAATTTCTAAGACCACAGCTAACGAAGCACTTATGTACGGGTACCACGATCCCCACGTTACGAACTGCTGTGCAGCATGGTTCTGTCCAGCTGGAACAGGGTCAGGTTACCCAATGTATGCTGCTCGTCCAGGTCCTGAGATTGGCTATGCAAACTATGCTGTATTCTTCTATGGCTGCAACTTCGACTGTCTCTTCTGTCAAAATGCCTCGCACAAACTACTTTTAGGAGCTCCTAAAGTTACTAGTGACGAATTTATGAGGCACGTACTACAAAACAGGGACTACACGTGTATATGCTTCTTTGGAGGTTCTCCTGAACCTCAACTACCCTTTGCTTTGAACGTCTCAAAGAGGGTTTTAGAGGAGAAGCCAAGTAATAGGATTATCCGAATCTGTTTTGAGTGGAATGGATGCGGCAATAGAAGTCTCGTTAAAGAGGCTGCGAGCTTAGCTTTAGCAAGTGGAGGAAACATAAAGTTTGACTTGAAGTGCTTTAGTGAAGAGTTGAGCTACGCATTAAGTGGAGTCTCTAATAGAGCAGCTTACGAGAACTTTGAGATGATAGCGAGGGAGTTCTATGATGAAAGACCTAGTGTACCAGTACTAACAGCAACAACGCTCCTTGTTCCAGGCTACGTTACAGCTGACGAAGTGGAGAAAATAGCGAAGTTCATTGCAGACTTAAATCCTGAGATTCCTTACTCCCTGCTAGTGTTCCACCCGGACCACTTCATGAACGATATGCCGATAACCCCTAGAAGGCAAGTAGAGGAGTGCCTAAGAACAGCTAAACAATACTTAAAGAGAGTACACGTTGGAAACATACATTTGTTAGGATTAGCTTAACTATAGAAAGACGGCTTGAAAGCTCTTCTCTAAGGTAAGCCCCTTAACGTGCTCCAAGAGCTTGTCGAGAGTTACGTAGTCAAGACCTTGAAATGCGGCATCACTGGCAGCCTCTTGAACGACGTTCTTTACGTCTCGAGGCGTAATCCAGTACTCGTCTGAAACCCTTATGTTCTTGAAGGGTATGCTCGTCTCGTATATCAGCTTCCTACGCTTAATGTTGTTCCACAACTCCTCGAAGGCCTCAGTCCTCAAGCTGTTACCATCCCATATTTCCGGGTCCACTGATACTTTGGAGAGATAGAAATCGAAGAGTCTCTTTACTTCCTCCTTAGTCCTTGGTGGAGGCACGTAGACTATCTTCCTTATTCTATCTAGAAGTGCAGGATCGATAACTGATGGCAAGTTTGTAGCGAATATCACCGCTAGATCCTTATTGACTTGGAATCCTTCACCCAATTCTGTTAGAAGCTGATTAAGCATTCCTTGAACATCCCTCCCAGCATCTGAGGTTATCTCAGTTCTAGCTCTAGCTATTGCATCTACTTCATCTATAAACAGGATGCATGGAGCCTCCTCTCGAGCGAGCTTAAAGAGCTCTCTCACGTTCTTGGCAGACTCACCTAGCCACTTTGATACGAGCTCATAAGCTTCAACTTTTATGAAAGCTGTCTTCTGACCATATCTGCTTAGTGAACCAGCTATGGCTTTGGCCATGTAGGTCTTACCAGTTCCTGGGGGACCGAACAACAGGACGGAGCCTGCTTCCTCTAAGAGCCTTTGATCCTTAATTATACGCTCTCTCCTACGTCTAATCTCGGGGCTTAAAACCCATTCCACGGCTTTTCTTAGCTCTTTTAGCTCTTTCTCAAGCCCAACGACATCCTCATAGTATATGTTTACACTCCTCTCAACCTTTAAACTCCACAAGCTCTTCTCGGTAAACCTCTTCTCAACGACGTTGAGAATTATGCCTCTGTTTGGGGATAGGACAACTAAAATACCTGGTTGAACCTTTTCTTTAAGGTGTGGAGGTATTGTTACCTCGTATAGCTGTCCACCTTCAAGTCTCACGTAAGCATTATTCTCCACAACGTCTTGAACCATTCCTACCGGTCTAGTACCCTGCCTAAGCTCCTCGATGACTGCCTGATACCTCTTCAACTCAAGCTGAAGATATTCTATCTGTCTCTCCTTGCGCATGAGCTCCTTTTCAAGCTCTAGTATCTTGGCGTAGTCGTACATCTCCTCATTCCTCTACGATAACTATCAAGGACCTTATTAAATAGCTTACCTATTAATGTCGTAGGGCTGGACAGTTCCCTAATCCTCTACGTGGCTCAATATTATAATCCTCATTTGCTCAAGATCTCGCGAAGCTCTAAGCCCACTCATGAAACCACGTACCCTCTCTGCTTCTCCGTGAACCACCATGACCTCTAGGCATTTGGTACCCTCTATGTGAGAATGGAAATACGCATTAATAACATCACCGTACTCGTGCTGAACCTTGTAGACCTTTGCTTTCTCGGACTCCCTACCGTAAATAGCCGCTATGACTGCCAACACCCTACCTCTAAGCTCATTTAAGCTACGCAGCTCAGAAGAGAGAAGCCTAAGAGCATATCTTATCGCCTCAGATCTACTTACAAAGCCCATTTGTCTCACTACATCATTAAAGTCCTTTTCAAGCTCCTCAGGAACAGAGAACGTTATTATGGTCAAGCTCTCACCATATATTAACTAACCAAAAGAAAAAATTTAAATATTATTAATAAAAACTGAAGAGAAAACTTAATATAACAGATTTAACTTACTTTCTATGTGAAAAGCTACTTCCTCTTGTTAATCGTGGCCGCTATCTCCCTTCTTTTCATCATGTCGCCGTACGTATTGATGACTTATGCAAGCTCTGTTAAGCAACCATTAGTGATCGTAACGATAAGCCCGCTATATCTCATAGCCAAAGAGGTTATAGGGGATAAAGCTGAAATCCACGTGTTAGCGCCTGCAGGTGTGGATCCACATCATTACTCTCCCACTCCTCGCGATAGGCTACTAATAGAGTCTTGCGACTTGTTCATATCTATAGGACGAGAAGAGTTCTTAGGTGCATTGCCAAGGCCGAAGGGGAGAGAGCTCTCATGGAATGACTGGATTACCGAGGCTCACATAGAAAACGATAATCCACACTACTTATGGCTCTATCCTGATAACGCTAAATTGATAGCCAAGAAGATCGCTAAAGTTATGTCTGAACTTGATCCCTTAAACTCCGATTACTATGAAAACCGAATACGTGGGTTTGATGACAGGCTCGAAGCACTTAAGCTATGGCTTCAAGGAATCGATGAAGTAGTGAGGAAGCTAGGAGGCAAAGGGCTAAAGGGCAGGGAAGTTGTGCTTGCTGCAGACCACTTTGAACCCCTCGTTAAATGGCTTGAGCTTAACATCACCTACGTAATAGTTAAGGGAGAAGGGCTACCGGGTCCTCGAGATGTAAGTGAGGCGATAGGGAAGGCAAAACTTTCCCCTTTAATAATAGTCTCCGCAACGCAAAGTGAAGGAGATGAAGGCCGAATTGCAAGACTAGTCTCAGAAGCTTCTGGAGCTCGAATAGCATACTTGTACGGGGTACCAATGTCCATGGACGACGATTACATCAGCTTCATAAAGCGCAACGTAATGATCGTAGCGGCGCACTTCGTGGAACATCTACCAGTAATGTCTTCAACCTCAACCTCCATAGACGTCTTCGTGGTGTCTACGATAATATTGACCGTTATAGTGATCGTACAAACAATATTGATATGGAGGTTGAGGGCTCGATGAACCCAGTTGTTTCCGTTAAGAACCTCTCCGTAGCATATGAAGATAAATTGGCTTTAGAGGACATTACTTTCGAGCTCAAGGAACAGGCTTTCCTATCAATCATTGGCCCAAACGGCTCAGGCAAGACCACGTTGCTCAAAGCACTTTTGGGAATGGTAAGGCCTGTTACTGGCATCATAAGGATCTTGGGGTATGAGGTGCCAAGTGAGCGGTATGAGGTGAGAAAGCAGATTGGCTACGTTCCCCAAAGAGAGAGGATAGATCCTACAAAGCCCGTTTTGGTTAAAGATGTGGTCCTAATGGGAAGGATTGCGAAGAAAGGATGGAGTAGGAGGTTGACGGAAAAGGATCATGATGTCGCTAGAAGAGCCTTGGAGATGGTCGAGATGAATGATTTTTGGGATGAACCGTATGCTCACTTGTCTGGAGGTCAACAACAACGAGTACTAATTGCTAGAGCACTTGCAACCGAGCCGAAGCTCTTATTGCTTGATGAGCCATTATCAGGAGTTGACGCTGCAACCCAGGATGTGATATTGAATGTGTTAAGAGAGGAAGCTGATAGAGGGGTTACGGTGATAATGGTTACTCACGACCTTAATCCGCTCATAGAGGTCTCTGATTACGTGATGTTATTAAATAGAACCATAATTGCCATGGGGCGAAGTCGCGACATATTAAACGAGTACTTACTGTCTAGGACTTTCATGAGGAGGGTCTCCGTAATTATGGCTGGAGAGAAGATAGTGATATCGGGAGCTGATCATCATGCTTGAGCTTCTCCTTCACTCATCAATGTTAAGCCCGCTCGTGGCGGTGATAGTAGCCTCAATAGTGTCTAGTATTGTAGGATCCTTTACGGTCTTGAGGGGTCTTTCGACGCTCAGCGCGGCTATAACCCACTCATCGTTTGCTGGAGCATCAATAGCAGTAATCTGTGGGGCAAATCCGCTATTGGGGGCCTTAGCAATGAGTTTAGGCTTTTCAGGAATAACAGCATACGTCAGCCAAGGTAATGAGAGGAAAGCTGACGTCATCATAGGGATGATATTCGGCTTCTCAACAGCTCTAGCCGTACTGTTTCTATCTATAGCTCGTACATACACTGCTACAGCTTGGTCGTTTATAGTGGGTGACGTGTTAGGTGTCTCGTTAATAGATCTATGCACCTTAATAATCGTTGCTACAGTGACGCTCTGCATAGTAGCTCTTCTCTACGATGAATTCAAGTTCATAACGTTCGACATTGAGGCTGCTGAGGCCATGGGCTTAAGGACTTCGCTTTATCACTACCTCATGGTCGCACTGATTGCCCTGTTTTCAGTTGTAGCGATCAAGGTTGTGGGCATAATCTTGGCGATAGTCCTATTGATCGCTCCAGCTGCTGCAGCGTACGAGTTCTCACATAACCTAGAGAAAATGCTTCTTCTCTCAATTCTAATAGCCCTTGTATCAGGGGTTACTGGGTTTATTCTCTCGATCTTCTTCAATGTAGCCACGAGTGCCCTCATAGGGATTATGACTTCAACAGCTTACCTGCTATCACTATTGGCTTCACCTAAGAGAAGAAAGTGTAAAGAATTCATCAAGTTTAGGAGGAGGGTTGTAAAAGAGCTTTAAAGTTCAAGTTTATGAGACTTATTTTATTTGATAAATCTTGGGATCCCGCTATAGCTCTCTAATCCTACTCTGGCCCTCATCAAAAACTCCTTTTACTCCTGGTTTTTCATTTTAATGAGAAACCTCTCTTGAACTCAACTTAGTCGAGTTCTCCACGCCTAACTTAACTTTCCCCTTACGAATTCTTCACAAGCACGTCTTTATTCCTCCACTAACCTCCCCCTACTAATTGATATCGTTTTGTCTGGGTAAACTATGATCCCCTTATCGGTTATATCGAAGGGGTGTCTGCTCATTGAGTGTGCTGTCCCCCTCATCTTGTATATCAGGATGCTTCTATAGAGCCTACCATTGATCTCGTCTAAATCGAGCCTAATTATACCATCAGCAACATGCTCAACACCTGGACCTCCAAAACCACGCTCTGTAACGCTAACCTGAGAAACAAGTATCGAGGTGCATCCAAGCCCAGATAGCACTCGTTTCAACAGCATTACCACGCTTCTTGCAACGGCAGGCTTAGTCATGTAGAGCGTGGTTACGGAGTCTATTACAACCCTTTCTGCCCCTAAGTCCTTTATAGCTTTCCTCAGAACTTCTATTAGCGCTTGAACGTCATCAACAGCTCTGACAACGTACTTTTCATGTTTAGCCGCTTCACCAATACCTGCAGTAAATGAATCCACTATCGCGAAAAGTCCCTCAGATTCGTACTTCTTAACATCCCAGCCGAACTGTGCCATATTAATTCGTATCTGAACTGGATGTTCTTCTAGTGCAACTAGTATACCCGACTGTTTCTTAAGTAGACCATGATAGAGGAACTGCTGACCAAAAATGGACTTGCCGGTTCCAGGACCACCAGATAACAACACGACATTCCTCTTTGGTACACCACCTCTAAGCAGCTCGTCGAGACCTGGAATTCCTGATTCAACCCTCTCAATAGGCAAGATCATACCCTCCCTTATCATGTGTTGAGCACAATCTTTGATGTATGCGAACTAAGAGCAACCACTTATAACTTT